>OLOM01001170.1_pt1 | contig 18284 bp, 16 predicted proteins | sample 1672531 | NCBI WGS metagenome assembly OLOM01 (sample SAMEA3136696, study PRJEB25190) | human gut metagenome | reverse complement strand
GATTTGGGCCTAGCAGCATAGGATGGTTTTGGTCCAGGATTCCCACCGCAGTCCCTTTTGCTCAAATCCTCTTGACGAAACACACATTACTACACTCCGGGGCACGATCATTATACAAATGACATGTGGAACGACTCTCGATTCCTCCGCCTGCCTTTTTCGCAAAGACGGCGTGGCGATTTTGTTTGCTATAACGGCCATATAGCAATTTATATCGGCAATGATACGATTATTGAAGCTACACCAAGGGCTGGTGTGCGTATTCATAGCGTTTATGTTGGTTTGAATATAAAGGGTGTATTGCGCCCGTTCGTTTAAAGCTGCTGCAATTCTCATCTATTTAGGATGTTTGATTGCTAACGTATATAAACTGACGACAGCGGTTGATAGATTGCCACTAGCGTTAACTCCCTCGATGTTTGATAGAGGGACTTTTCTTAAGCCGCGACGTTACTCGCCTCAACCGTTTGTGGCGCGATTTCAACGCTTCTGCTAAATCCTTTACTTTGTGGATTAAAGCCTCGCTATGTGCCAAGCTGATAAACTGTCTCTAAAGAGCAAGGCACCCTGTTGGCTTATTGGGTATTAGTGCGTTTTATTAATACGGGGCCAATTAATGGTCTTTATACTGAAGTTTGGTAATTTGGTTTTCTCTGGAGGACGCATGGATAAGCAGCTAACGGTGATTGTGCCAGCGTATAACGTCGAAAACTATCTTGAACAAGCGCTCGATTCTTGCATCATTCAGAATATGGAATCGCTTGAGGTTCTTGTTGTAAATGATGGCTCGACTGATGGGACATATGAGATTGCAAAACGCTATGAAGAGATTTATCCCGCCTGCTTTAAGGCGATAAATAAAGCGAACGGCGGTTATGGCAGTGTCCTTAACTACGGAATCGAACATGCGAATGGAAGATATCTCAAAGTTCTTGATGGCGATGATTGGTTTAATTCAAGCGCGCTCGCATCTTTTATCGAGAAGGCTCCGAGCATAAACTCTGACGTTGTTGGTTTTAGCTATGCTGAAATAGACGATATTAGCAAGACATCTATTATTAAACGCGATATACCAATTGAAGCGGAAGGGAATTATAAGGCTGCTGCGATGCTGGGCAAAAGCGCGAGCATGCATTCTTTTATTTATAAAACTGGGCTGGTTAGAAATTGTCAGATTGATTTCCCGGAGCACTGTCTCTATACCGACACGATTCTTGTTACTGTTGTGTTGGACGTTTCCGATACGGTATATATATTTCCACAAGACCTATATCAGTATAGGGTTGGTCGTGAAGGTCAAAGCGTTGATCCCCGTGTCAGGGCTCGCAAGCTAAATGATATGCATAAGGTTTTAAGCTACCTCATGGCTTCCCTTGATTTCAGCAGCTCACATAATGGCTTTGCTTGGAGTCAATGTCTGGGCAAATTCGATATTCAATATAAAGAAATTTATAGGTTGCTTAATGGCGATCGGGAGATGATTAGGCAGCTCAATCAAATAGCATCCTCAAATGCCGTATTTGTGAAATCTCTTGCAAAGACCTCCCGTGTCGCACGGATTTCTCTAGCCTGTAACGGCCTCTTCTCCCCCTATGTTGCAAAAATGAAGGGTTTTATGTAATTCAGCATGGCTTCTGTTAAGAAAAATATTATTTATAACGTCTCATATAGGGTATTTCAAATACTTATACCTCTCATTGTCACCCCATATTTGTCAAGAGTGCTCCATGCTGACGGTGTTGGTCTTTTTTCATATTATAATGCCGCGGCATCCTACTTTGTATTATTTATTATGCTTGGCATTTCTAGCCATGGCGTTAGAACCATTGCAGCGGTTAGAGTTGATGGTTCGTGCAGTATTAGCATGTCATTTTGGTCTTTGTATGCTGGGCAACTAATTGCCGCCAGCTTGGTTATCCCTGTTTACCTTATATATTCATTTTCTATCGCACCAAACATGCAAGCAGCATTAATATGGTTTCCATTTGTCTTGTCTGCTGTATTGGATTGTTCGTGGTTTATTTTTGGCTGCGGTGAATATCGCATTCCGGTAATCCGAAATTATTTCATTCAGATTACGTCGACCGTTTGTACATTTGTATTTGTTAGACAGAGTAGTGATGTTCTCATTTATATGCTCATTACGTCTCTGGCTAGCTTGCTTTCAGTGATTTGTCTTTTGCCCTATGTTATGAAGCGGGTTACCTGCTGTAAACCTTCCTGGCATATGGTAAAAAAAGAGCTGAAATCTTCTCTGTTGTTGTTTGCGCCTGTTGTTGCTATCAGCATATATACTTCTATTGATAAGCTGATGCTTGGTACGGTATCTGGCATGGCGCAAAATGGATACTATACGTATTCAGATAAAATCGTATCAGTGTCTACAGCTGTTTTGACGGCGATTGGAACCGTCTTATTGCCTAAAATGTCCGAACTCTATGCTGCAAGTAAATATAAAGAAGCGAATAGTCTGCTTAGTTTCTCTATGTGGATCATGCAAGCATTTTCTTGGGGTATTTTTTTTGGGATTGCGGTCGTGGCGCAAGAGCTAATTCCTGTTTTTTTGGGTAGATCTTTTATGCCATGTGTACCCACGTTGCTAATTCTTTCTTCACGTGTTCCGGTTGTTGCCTTTACGTATGTGTTGGGCAACCAATATCTCTTGCCAAATCATTTTGATACGCATTATACGTATTCCGTTTTTGCGGGAGCTGCTATCGATATTGGCCTAAATCTATTCCTTCTTCAACGGTTTGGAGCTGTTGGGGCTGCGCTGAGTACGCTTGCTGCTGAGATTTCAATCCTAGTTGTTCAAATTGTATTTACATGGACAAAGCTATCCATGATCGCTTACTTCAAAGACGCTGCTGTATTTTTCTTGTGCTCGTTACTTGCGTTTGTCGGAACATATATTGTTGTCGATTTTTTGCAAATCTTTTTTTCAAGTCTCGTTGCAAAGCTTATGTTTGAAGCTGCTTGTTTTGTTGTCTTGTATGGGCTGGTTAGCTTTACCGCTAATTATTTCTTAAATCGACCAATGCTCAAACGTTTTGTTTCCATATTTCTTCCCTTTGCCCAAAAGTATCTGGATTAATCAATTAACCCAGATACTTAGTCTTAGCTCGTGTTATGCTCAAGTCGATTATCCGGTTTAATGGTTGCGGCAAATTAGTCTAACAAGCGTTGGTGCACTGGATGTTTTGTAGCGGGTTAATCAATTGCTTGTCCCGTATTTGCTTCTGCAATGGTCGCTTTGAACAGATTTACTATTTTAATATTGCCGTCGTTGAAGGATGACAGAGCGTATTCTTGAGCGCGTTTTGCCATCTTTTTGCTCTGCTCGGAGTTTTCGATTGCCCACTGGATTTTGCAGGAAAGATCGCTGGGGTTCTTATATAACAGTCCTCGTCCATCGGAAAGCAAATCATGAGTGCAGGTATTGTCGTTTCCGATAACGATGCATCCCATCATCATCGCTTCTACTGTGGTGCGGCCAAATGACTCTGACCTAGAGCAGTTCAAAGCTATATCGGCTTTGGAGAGTGTTTCAAATGGGTTTTTGCTAAAGCCTTCAAAGCTGACAAAATCCTTTAGATTATTAGCCTCGACAAATGATTTCAGTTTTGTGCAATAGCTCGTAGACTCCTCATTTCCTACCAAACTTAAGTGTATATTTGTAAAATTCCTCTTCATGAGAAGGAGTAGCGCTTCCAGCGCGTCAATTTGTCCCTTAGACTCCATCTTATTGGCAACAACAACGATGTTGACTGTCTCACGACTAAATATGTCTGATGAACGTTGGCTTTCAGGGCTGTTCATACTGTCGATAATTACTTCAATGTTTGAGGTGTTAAACAGTTCTTGATAAAAGACCTTCATGCAGTCTGATACTGCTATATACTTTTGTGCCCGTTTAATGGCTTTGGAAGCTGATGCTTTGTTATAAAAATCATGAGGTTTATTAGGTGAATTAAACTCACGAAAATGCCATACCAAAGGTATTTTAAGCAAGCGTGCAGTTAGCGCTCCTGCGTAAGTTGCAGTGGTATTGATGTGAATCAAGTCAATGCTTCTACAACGTAGTGATTTGTATAAACGCACCTCTTGTATAAGGTTATATGGCCTTTTAATAAGATACTTCATCTGTGATGAGAGCGCTCTTTCGCTTGTCGAATGTCGCCAAGAAAGATAAGGTATAACTTCATACGACACTTCTAGGGCTTCTAACGCTTTGGCTAATCCGCCTCGCTTTGGAAGCACCACGACGGGTTCAATGCCAATTTCCTTTTCATATTTCACCAAGTCTAACAGGCAAAATTCTGCTCCACCACTAAGTTCTCCTGATGAGGAAATATGAGCAATTCTCATAGTTCTGTCTTTCTATTTTGGATGATGCTGTCTGTGTTTTAAACGGCTAACGTTTTTCCGATGACTATATGTCTGAGTATTCTTCAATCATGTGGTTATTATATTAGATAATTTGATTACGCCCGCTATTTGGCGGTAATAGTGATCATCAAAATGCGTCGTGTACATGCTTTCAGGAGGTTCCTTTAAAGGCGTCGTGTGACGGCTATACTTTTATCGATTTATACTTACATGTCTATAGCGTTGATGTTGTTTTGACAGTCGTGTTTATTGGTCGCACAGAGTGCATCTCCAATATTTAATTCGTATGGATTGCATGGGGCTTTAAAAGAACTGGAGTCGATTTGTATTCAGTGGGTAATTGTTATGCTGTAATTTTTGCAGGCGGTGTCGGATCGCGTATGCGAGGCGCGAGGGTCCCTAAACAGTTTTTGGAATTGGGGGGCAAATCCATTATCGCCCACACCATTGACCATTTTGAAAAGCATCCCATGGTTGCCGGTGTTGTTGTCGTTTGCATTGCCTCCGGCATGGACCATATGCGTGCAATCGTTAAGGAGGCGCACTACACCAAGGTTCTTTCCATTGTTCCTGGTGGCGAGACGGGACAGGATTCCATTTTTAAGGGTCTTTCTGAGCTCGATCGCCTGGGTATAGTCGACGACGAGTCGATTGTGCTGATTCATGATGGCGTTCGTCCCCTTATTGACGGAGATACCATTACTGCTTGTATTGAATCGGTTGAGCGCTATGGTCCAACTGCCACGGTTGCTTCTTCACCCGAAACAATTATCGAGGAAGAAGACGGCGTGGTGGAGCGAGTCGTTGATCGTTCTCGATGCAAGCTTGCGAGAGCCCCTCAGGGTTTTAAATTTAAAGACCTGTATGCTGAGCATCTTCGAGCACGCTCGGAGGACCGTCATGATTTTATCGATTCCATTTCGCTTATGGCTCACTACGGGCATAAAGTCCATACGGTCGAAGGGCCTGCTGACAATATTAAGGTAACCACTCAGCGCGACTTTTTTGCGTTCAAAGGATTCGTTGACTACAAGGAGCTGGAGCAGCTATGGCCGCTGTAGATGAGTATTTATCCGACCGAGCGGCCCAAATTGCCGCTCAGGTTGAACTTCCCTGGGACGGGCTCGATGGAAAGACCTTTTTGGTGACCGGTTCAACGGGTCTTATTGGCTCTCAGGTGGTGAGGACCTTGCTCTCTAGAAATGATCACTTTAATGCCGGTATTAAAGTGATTCTACCTGCTCGAAATATCATGAAGGCGCGGGCTTTGTTTGGTGAGCGCAGTGACGTTTCCGTTCTGGAATGGTCGCTTGGTGATGCTCTTAAAGGCCCCGAACATGTGGATTATTTAATCCATGCTGCCTGCGGAACATCGAGCAGGAGTTTTCTTGAGACACCCGCTACAACGATCATGCAGATTGTTCATGGCGGGGAGGCTGTGCTTAGCTACGCTTGCTCGGCAGATGCGCAGAAGGTTCTATTCCTTTCCACTATGGAGGTCTACGGCGAGGTTGAGGGCGTAGCTACTGAGGACAACCTCGGTAAACTGGATCCCATGATAGTTCGTAACAGCTATCCCGAGGCTAAACGTCTTGTTGAGTGCCTGTGTGCCTCGTATGCCACTGAGCATGGTGTCCCTTCGGTTGTAATGCGTTTGGCTCAGACGTTCGGCGAGGGTGTCCATCCTGACGACATGCGTGTGTTTGCTGATTTTGGCCGTCATGCTATCGAAGGCAAGGACATCGTTCTGTTGAGCGATGGCATTAAGCGCAACGGCTACCTTTCAGTTGACGATTCTGTGCGTGCTATTTTGATTGCACTGGTTAATGGCAAATCGGGCGAGGCGTATAACGCCGTTAACGAGGATGCGTATTGCAGCATTAGGGAAATGGCGCAGTTGGTTCTCGATTTGTTTGGTGCAGACGGTTCCCATGTTCGTAGGGAGTTTGACCCCGAGCGCGAGGCGACATTCAGGAAGGCATCCGATCTCATGCTCGATGCCTCTAAGCTTAGGTCCTTGGGTTGGGAGCCCAAGGACTCGCTTTCGGATATGTATCGTGCCATGATTGATTGCTGGAGCGTTCATGACTAACGAGATAGCGCAAAAGCCATCCGTCCTCGTGATGATGGCTACGTATAACGGTGAGAAGTATGTTGCTGAACAGGTTGATAGCATCCTCGCTCAAGATGGTGTGGATGTCACGCTCTTGATTTCGGATGATGGATCATGCGACAGCACTCCGCAGATTTGTGCTCGTTATGTTCAGAATACGCCGAACGTCCATTTCTCCGTAAACAAGAGCAATAAGGGCGTCGCTAAGAACTTCATGGACATGCTGTATGATTCCGACGCGAAATCCTTTGATTATTTTGCATTTTCAGATCAAGATGACTACTGGATGCCCAATAAACTTGGTAAGGCGATTGAGGCTATCACTGCAGCCGGCGAAGGTCCGCGGCTCTATTACAGCGACGTATGCAACGTTGACGAACAACTTAATGGCGGATCGAGTGAATATGGTGCCTTTGGTCCCTATTCCGATTCTTTTGGATTGTTGTTAACCGTTAATTGGGCTTCCGGCTGCACAATGGTATTTAATTCGGCTTTTGCATCCGTGCTTCAGCAATATGTTCCGTCGGTTTGGCCTCGGCTTCATGACGGTTGGGTGCATCTAGTCGCTCGTTCGACCAATGCGCAAGTACCCGATCTTGACCATGCTTACATTAAACGTCGCATCTCTGGACAGAACCAAGTCGGTGAACGTGGGCTTGGTTCTTTGGGATTTCAAAGAATTGCAATGATGCCCGTTTATCTGTTTAAGAGGGATGCTAATCCCCACTGGGCGGTAAAAGCTGCTTCCGAGCTTATCAAGGGCTATTCCCAGATAATGGATAAGGGATGTCTAGATTTGTGCGATACCTTCATCTCTGCTGAAAAATCTCTGGTAAAGCGCATTAAGCTTGCGTTCAGTTTTGAATTTAAGTCCCCCTATCCCGTCGAAAATATCTTGTTTCCTATTAAGATGCTGCTTAACAAGTATTAGTAGTTGCAATTTACTCGCTTTGTTTTTTTGGTTGGTGTGAACTCGTATGCTTAATTTTACCGTCGGTCCGGTAATGTCCGATTCCGAGGTGCTTCGCCTTGGCTCTGAACAGGTTCCGTATTTTAGAACGCCTGAGTTTTCTGACGTGATGCTACAGAATGAGCGGCTTTTTTTGCAGTTCATTGACGCGCCCGAGAATTCTCGAGCGGTATTTATTACAGGATCAGGAACCGCATCGCTTGAGGCGACGGTCGTCAATACGTTATCGCCAAAAGATAAGGCCCTTGTTGTGGTTGGCGGAAGTTTTGGCGAGCGTTTCTCCAAGCTCTGCGATATCCATGGTGTTCCCCATGACGATATCGTTTTGCCCTTTGGAACTACGTTGACGCAGGAAATCTTGAGTCAGTATGATCAAAAAGGCTATACGGCACTCCTCGTCAATATTCATGAAACCTCAACGGGTGTTCTGTACGACGCCTCCATGCTTGCGGATTTTTGCAAGCGCAATAATGCGCTGTACATCATGGACGCCATTAGCGCCTTTTTGGCTGACCCCCTAAGCATGGCGGAGCTTGGTGTCGATGTGTTTATTACAGGTTCGCAAAAAGCCCTTGCGTGCCCGCCGGGTGTGTCACTCATCGCTCTTTCGCCTCGGGCGATCGACCGCGTGAATTCCAACGATCCGGGCTGCATGTATCTTGACCTTCGCTCTGCCCTTAAGAATGCCGAACGTGGGCAGACTCCGTTTACTCCTGCCGTGGGGACGCTCCTGCAGATTAATAAGCGCCTCAATTTGATTGCTGGTAACGGTGGTCCTTCCGTCGAGATTGAACGTGTCGCTTCTTTGGCCCGTGATTTCAGATCTCGTATTGTGGATATGCCTTTAGAGCAGGTTTCTCCCGCGCCCTCGAATGCGGTGACCGTTCTTAAGCCTCTGCATGTTTCTGCACGCGATGTTTTTACAACCCTTAAGGATCGTTATGGCATTTGGGTCTGTCCCAACGGCGGTGAGCTTGCCGATAAGGTGTTTCGCGTTGGTCATATAGGTTGTCTTACAATTGATGACAATACTCAATTGATTAATGCCCTCGAAGATATGCTATCTAAGGGCCTTCTGTAGAAATAGGGCTTGATTACCATGGTGAAAGTAATTACATACGGTACGTACGACATGCTCCACTATGGTCATATTCGTCTTTTGGAGAGAGCTCGTGAGCTTGGCGATTATTTGATTGTTGGTGTTACTGCTGACGATTTTGACCGCTCGCGCGGAAAGATCAACGTAGAGCAATCTCTTGCCGAGCGTATGGAAGGCGTGCGAGCCACGGGGCTTGCTGACGAGATTATCGTTGAGGAGTACGAGGGCCAAAAAATCGATGATATTCAGCGTTATGACGTTGATATTTTTACAGTTGGTTCTGATTGGCGTGGACATTTCGATTATTTGAATGATTATTGTAAAGTTGTCTACCTCGATCGCACGGAAGGCATCTCCAGTACTGAGATAAGGAGTAAAAGGCAGTCGATAAAGATGTCTTTTGTCGGTTCTGGTCCCGTGCTTGACAAATATATTGCCGAGAGCTCTTTCGTTAACGGAATGAAAGAAGAAGGGCGTCTGGTTGTACCAAGGGCGGCAGATGCTCCGAAGGGCGAATTTGATGAGCTTCTTTCTCGAAGCGAAGCAATATTCTTCGCCACTCATCCCGATGGTCATTATGAAGAAATCTCAGCGGCTCTTGATAGGGGAGTCCATGTTTTATGTGAGTCTCCGATTGCCAAGACGGAGACGCAGGCTCAGGAGCTCCAGCATATCGCCCGCGATCGTGGTTTGATTTTAATGGATGCTATTAAAACTGCGCATGCAACAGCTTATGCGCGGCTTCTTTTGCTTGCAAAGACCGGGGCGATTGGCCGGATTGTTTCAGTTGACGCCAACTGCACGGGAATGAGCGGCTTCTGTGCCGATAAGGCCAAATCCGGCGCTATTCAGGGTTCAATGGATTATTGGGCGCCAACGGCAGTATTGCCTATCCTCCAACTTCTCGGCGATTCTTTTGTTGAAGAGCGCTACGTAACGTTTGTGGACAACTCTATTGCTGGTTCAGATGCCTTTACTCGTGCTTCCTATGTATTTACCGATGCCGTGGCTTCGTTTAAGGTCGGCCGTTCGGTAAAAACCGAAGGAGAGCTTGTTGTTTCCGGAACAAAGGGTTACATCTACGTTCCGGCTCCATGGTGGAAAACTGATTATTTTGAGGTTCGCCATGAGAATTCTGATTGCAATAAACGCTATTTCTATCAGCTCGATGGCGAGGGGATTCGAAACCAGCTTGCGGCCTTTTCTCGCGCAATCGAGCACGGAGTTGCTGCGTCGGGAATCTCAGTTGATGATTCCATTGCAATTGCACGTGTATTTGAACATTTCGCTTGCGCTGATTTTACGACTCATATTTATTAACGCTATAGTGAATAGCTGTAATTTACCGTTCTATTTGGAGCGAAATTGTTATTTAAACCTTACGACAGTGAGACCCTTGAAAAGGTCCACAAGATAAACCTCTTGATTTATCAAGACTTTGCCGATCTTTGTGCGCGTCACGATATCAATTTCTTTGCTATTTCAGGAACCGCTATTGGCGCCTTGCGACACAAGGGCTTTATTCCCTGGGATGATGATATCGACATCGCTATGCTGCGTGACGATTACGAGCGGTTCGTTAAGTATGCCGAGGTGGAGTTATCTGATAAGTATTATTTGATGGGGCCTGAGTTTGATCACAAATACTATAACCTTAAACCTCATTTAGTTTTGAAGGATACAACGTTTGTAACTAATGAGGCATGGTCTTCCGGGTATAGGCCGGGCTTCTTTCTAGACTTGTTTATTTACGATAATATTCCGACCGATCCAAGCAAACTTGCAAAGTATTATCGGCAGTGCAAAGTCTATACCGTTCTTTGGTTTGCATATCACGTTCACTTTGAAAAGCTTTTGGATACACAGAGTACTTTTTTGGGGAAGGCTAAGTATATTCTTAGCTTCCTTATCGGTAGCTTGCTTCGCGCAATTCCTGGGTGTGAAGCGCGGATTTGGAAGGGATATGACTCTCTTTCAAAGAAATATCGCGGTAAAACTGAGAGATACTCAGCTCTCACCGATTATGGCATGACCTATATGTATGTCGACAAAGATGAGATCTTCCCCCTTGTTGATATGCCGTTCGAGAACACGAGTGTCAAGCTTGTTCGTGAGTACGAGAGACAGGTCAGTAGGCATATGGGTCCGGACTATATGCAACTTCCGCCGCTTGAAAAGCGAACGAATCATTTCCCTAAAGAGCTTGATTTTGGCAAATATGATGAGGTGTTGAAATAATGCAGGCAATCGAGCAGGCTGATATCCAACCGCTCCTTTTAGACATCCTCTCGGCGTTTCATAATTATTGCGTTCGACACAATTTGATTTATTTTTTATCGGACGGCACCTTGCTGGGGGCTGTTAGACATAAGGGTTTTATTCCATGGGATGATGATGTTGATGTCTCGATGGTTGACTCTGAGTACGATAAGCTCATTGAGCTTGCAAAAGATAATCCCAATCTCGATTCAACTGGACGCTATAAATTTCTTTTGCCTGCAGAGCTGCCCAATTTTTACCCTTTTGTGAAGGTTGTTGATACTCATACCGTTGTTTATGAAAAGGACATTGACCGTCAATATGCCATTGGTCTTTGGCTTGATGTGTTCCGCCTTTCACATTGCGATGCTGATTTCTCAAAGACATTGGATAAATATCGTCGAGTAATGAAGCTTCGCAACCTAAATAAAATTGCTGTTGCAGGAGATTTCTCAACCCCGCTCTATAAGGCTGCGTCCCCGTTGTTGGCGCTAGCAAAGGGGTTTTGTTCAATTTGCGGTGCAAGCTGTCCTAAATTGACGTATAAAATGCTTGAAATCGAAAAGCAGATGCCAAAATCCGGCGATATTTTGATGGATATTACCTGGGCCGATCATGACAAGCATTTTTTTGATGCCGCACTGTGGAGTGAGGTCTCCGAACTGCCATTCTGCGATAGGCTTTTTTATGTGCCCAAGCGTTTTAAAGAGGTTCTTTCCAGCCAGTTTGGCAATTACATGCAACTGCCTCCTGAGAATGAGCGTATTAGGCATTCTTACGAGGCATATTTTGTTTAATGTGTTCACTCGGCAGCGATGGGTTCGGTGAAGAAAGTTATCCGATTGAGGCTTCGTTTAGCAATGCTTAAGTGCATTCAATTCGTGTTTTCTTGTTGTGGCCTCTAAGAAATGATAGATACAATTATGAGTCTCAGAATTTTGTCGAGGTAATTTGCTGAGCAAAAGAGGAGCTGTACGGAGGGTCTAACGGCCCTCATGGGTTTATGCGCATTTAGTCCTACTAGGGCTTCGTTAAACAGATTATTGGCTTTGGCGTAGCGATTGGCTTTTGAATCCGAGTAATTATCAACAACATAAATGCTGGCATTTTTTAGATTTGCGATGCTGCCTTTTTTGAATTCCTTCGTAATAAATCGCTGATAGAGGAATTGCTTAAAGAGCGAGGTTCGTGAGACGCTCTCGGACGTCATGCGGTATTTGAGCACTATCTCGTCGCAATTTCCTATCTTGCAATTTGTCATTGAAGCGCGAAGTAAAAAATCGTAGTCTTCGCAAAGCGGGATGGTTCGATAAGCCTGTTCGAATACGGTAGCTTTTCCAAACCAGGTGGGATGGGGAACGCAATTGTTCCATCGCAGCGCCCGTTTAACCGACTCAGGCTTTGTGGGTGGTTGGGGGATATCGTATAGCCTGTCTCCGCTTTCGCTTATCACGGTCATGCGCCCGCCTATTAGATCCAAATCGTGGGCAGTTAGATAAGCTAGTTGAGATTCGATTCGATTCGGCATAGAGATGTCGTCGGCATCCATACGGCAGATGAATTGTCCTCTTGCGACGCGGAGCGCTTTATTTAAGGACATAGCAAGACCGAGATTCTCTTCGTTTCTAATAATGACGACTCGGCCATCTTCCTGCTGTTTTTGGTCCAATAATGCATGGATGGCATAGTTATCTGGGCAGTCGATGACAACCAGGAGTTCCAGATTGCTATAAGTCTGATTGAGTATCGAATCGACAGCAGCTTCGACCAGAGCGGGATCCTCTTTATAAGTGGACATGATGACGGATACGTTTGGCATTCAGGCTCTCTCAACGTAGGATTTGCAATGATGGTGGCGTTTGGGTAGTCATCCAGGCATTGGATATTATAGGTTTATTGCCAATTGAGCGCCATGAGGGGTGTCTTATCGCTCCTTTTGCGTGGGGTCGTCCAGCGGATAGACAGGGTGATGTGGGAATGACGACGACAGTGCGTCGAAATTACGATTCAGTTGATGTAGCCAAATTTGTTCTAAGCATTCTTGTAGTTGCGATTCATGTTCGCCCATTTGATGGATATGCGGTTTTCTTCCGTCCGATTCTCAGGACCGCTGTCCCCCTTTTCTTCTTAATCTCATCTTATTTTTTCTTCAATCACCATAAGGATTTATCCGACCTTGAGGAACGAGTGCTGCATATCGAAAAGTATGTTTCTAGGAACCTTCGTCTTTATTTGTTTTGGATGTTGGTCTTCTTGATGCCAACCATTAGGTATCGTCAGTGGTTTTCAAACGGCATTCTTAACGGACTTGCCTTGTGGACTCGGTCTTTTTTTACGGGCAGCACCTTCATTGCTTCCTGGTTTATTATGGCTGCCGTTATCGCAACTGTTTTGGTAGCCGTACTCTCACGGTATCTCTCTAACGGCAAGCTGCTGCTTTTGTCGATAATTCCGTTTTGCGCATGTTGTTTGATGAGCAGTTACGGAAACACCGCGTACATGCAAGCCCATATGAGCGTTTTTGCCTAGTCTGCTGGATTTAGCTACAACAACTATTGGGTTGCTCTGTTTTGGGTCATTGTTGGGAAGATGCTTGCGGAACGGACACAACACGGGACGTTGAATACAAAGACGCTATTACTCCTGAGTTTGCTAGGCATCGTTGCACTCTATGGGGAACAGTTCTTAATAGTTTCCCATGGCTGGGCGGCTGCGGATGACTGCTATTTTTCGCTTCCCTTGCTTTGCGTGTCTCTGTTTCTGTTATTGCTTAGCTGCGATATTCGAATTGGATATGCGCGTTTCTTGCGCTGCACGAGCACCGTGACATTTTGTTTGCACGCAAATCTTCAATTTGTTTTAAGAGATTATTGTCAGGTTGGCGTTAGTCAAAATGCCATGTTTGTAATCGTGCTCATCGCTTCATGGGCCTTAACACTTCTTATCCTTAAACTTGAGAAATTACCGCATTTGCATTGGCTTAGGTATAGTCACTAATAGTTTCGCTATTATGAATTAGTTATCAACTAAACGTTATGAGAGCTCATTTTGAAAACACTGATTATTATTCCCGCATATAACGAGGAAGAATCGCTCGAGACTACTGTTTCCAAGCTTACGGCAACGGCGCCTGGGGTCGATTATCTTGTCGTCAACGATGGGTCGGCTGACCATACGGTGGACATCTGCCGTGCAAACCGTTACCCATTCCTTGATTTGCCCTGCAATCTTGGTCTTGCAGGAGCATTTCAGGCTGGCATTAAATATGCCTATCGCCATGGTTACGATTGCGCTATCCAGTTTGATGCGGATGGTCAGCATCTGCCACAGTACATCCCTGATCTCGAGCGTGCTCTTGAGCATGCTGATGTCGCTATCGGTTCGCGATTCGTGAATCAGCCTAAGGGCACTTCGCTTCGCATGTTTGGTAGCAATATCATTCAATCGGCCATCAAACTTACTACGGGCGAGACCATTCACGATCCGACTTCTGGCATGCGTGCTTTCAATGCTCGGATGATTAAGCTCCTTGCGCTCGGTCTCAACATGGGTCCCGAGCCTGATACCGTTTCGTATCTCATTCGATCGGCCAACGCCAAGGTTGTTGAGGTTCCCGTAACTATGGCGGAGCGCGAGGCGGGGGAGAGCTATTTTAACTGGAAATCTTCCGCTAAGTACATGCTTCGCATGACGCTGTCTATTCTGTTTATCCAGTTCTTCCGTAAGCGCTTAGAGGGCGATGCTGCATGACGCTTCCGCTTCGCATTACGCTGTTCGCGGCGTCTTTGCTCACGTTTGCCTATATGACCATGAAAATTCGCGATTCCAAGATGCGTCTCGAGGACTCTCTATTCTGGTTTTGCTTTTCGGCGCTTCTGCTGCTTGTTAGCATCTTCCCGCAGGTGTTTTTCTGGCTTTCGAATCTTGTTGGAACCATGTCGCCTTCGAACTTCGTGTTCCTCTTCTTCATCTTTATCCTCCTGATTGTTTGCTTTAAGCTAAGCGTCCGTCTTTCCCAGCTCGACACAAAGCTTCGCGAGCTCACTCAACAGCTGGCGATTGAAAAATACGAACGTCATCGCAATGACGAAAGCCATGCGGAAAGAGGCTAGTCTATGAAAGGTATCATCCTTGCTGGCGGGTCGGGCACGCGTTTGTACCCGCTTACGCTTGTGACTAGCAAGCAGCTGCTGCCCGTTTACGACAAGCCCATGATCTACTACCCGCTGTCCACCCTCATGTTGGCGGGCATTCGAGATATTTTGATCATCTCGACGCCAACGGACCTACCCAATTTTGAGCGCCTGCTAGGCGATGGTTCACGCTACGGCGTAAACCTTACTTATGCTGAGCAACCCTCGCCGGATGGCCTTGCGCAGGCTTTTACCATCGGTGAACAATTCATCGCTGGCGAGCCGTGTGCGCTTGTTCTGGGGGACAATATCTTCTATGGCAACGGTCTTTCCCGCCATCTCAAGAGGGCTGTGGAGAACGCCAGTGTTGGTCGTGCCACGGTCTTTGGATATCATGTCGACGATCCTGAGCGCTTTGGTGTAGTGGAGTTCGATGCACAAGGGAAGGCTGTCTCCATCGAGGAGAAGCCCGAGTACCCTAAGTCCAGCTATGCCGTGACTGGTTTGTACTTCTATCCGGGCGATGTTGCGGCTAGGGCGGCAAAGGTCCTGCCTTCGGCCCGCGGTGAGCTCGAGATCACCGACCTTAATCGCATGTACTTGGATGAGGGAATCCTCTCCGTTGTGACTCTCGGCCGTGGTTACGCGTGGCTCGATACCGGGACCATGGAGAGCCTTCATGAGGCCGCGGAGTTCGTCCGTGCCGTTGAGCACAGCCAGGATCTACCCGTTTCGGTTCCCGAAGAGATTGCCTGGGAGAACGGTTGGATTACGACCGACCAACTTCTCGAGGCTGCCAAGGCCTACGGCAAGTCCGTTTACGGTCAGCACCTCAAGAAGGTTGCTGCTGGCGAGATTGTCAATAGCCCCCGCGAGTACTAGGAGCGATTTGAATATGTCTGAAATCTTCGAGCCTAAGAACATTATTGTCACGGGTGGCTGCGGGTTTATTGGCAGCAACTTTGTGCATTATGTCGTGAACAATCACCCCGGGGTTCACGTGACGGTTCTGGATAAGCTGACTTACGCTGGCAACTCCGAGAACATTGCGGGTCTGCCGGCTGATCGTGTGGAGCTTGTTGTGGGCGACATCTGCGATGCCGACCTGCTGGACAGGCTGGTCCCTGGCCATGATGCCATCGTGCATTATGCGGCGGAGTCTCACAACGATAACTCCATCGCGGATCCCGAACCCTTCCTTCGCACTAACGTGGAAGGGACCTTCCGTTTGCTCGAGGCGGTGCGCAAGTACGGCATTCGTTATCACCATGTTTCCACTGATGAGGTCTACGGTGATCTGGCACTCGATGATCCGGCAAAGTTCACCGAGGAGACGCCCTACCATCCGTCGAGTCCATACAGCTCTACCAAGGCTTCCTCCGACATGCTCGTGCGCGCTTGGACTCGTACGTATGGCTTGAGGACCACGATCTCCAATTGTTCGAACAACTACGGTCCCTATCAGCATGTGGAGAAGTTCATTCCGCGTCAGATTACGAATATCATCGACGGCGTGCGTCCGAAGCTCTATGGCAAGGGTGAGAACGTTCGCGACTGGATTCATACCGGGGATCATTCCAGCGCCGTGTGGGACATTCTTACCAAAGGCCAAATGGGGGAGACCTATCTCATTGGTGCCAACGGCGAGCGCAACAACATCGCCGTTCTTCGCATGATTCTCGAGGCCATGGGGCGCGACCCCGAGGACTTCGACTGGGTTGCCGATCGCCCTGGTCATGATCGCCGTTATGCCATCGATAGTACCAAACTGCAGCGTGAGCTTGGTTGGAAACCGTCTCATACCGATTTTTCTGAGGGCCTGAAGGAAACCATTGATTGGTATGTAGCCAATGAGGCATGGTGGCGACCGGCCAAGGAGACTACTGAAGCACGGTATCGTGCCCAAGGGCAGTAAGAACTCCTGCAGACAAAGCATTGCAGCCATAGGTGCCCTTGCGGATCCAGGGGCATGGGGATGATCCTGGGCCCGCAAGGGCACCTATCTTTGATTGGAGCTACGCTTAAATGACGGACATCGCATTTGAGAAAGACCTGACTGTTGCCGAGACTGGAATCGAGGGGCTTAAAGTTCTCGATTTGGCAGTCCACGGCGACTCCCGCGGTTGGTTCAAGGAGAACTGGCAGCGCGCGAAGATGACTGCGCTCGGGATTCCCGACCTGAATATTGTTCAAAACAATATCAGCTACAACGAGAATCGTGGTGTGACCCGCGGCATTCATGCGGAGCCTTGGGATAAGTTTGTCAGTATCGCACGCGGTTCTGTCTTCGGCGCTTGGGTTGACCTTCGTGAAGGCTCTCGGACCTTCGGCAAAGTTTTCACTTGCACACTCGATCCCTCGAAAGCTATTTACGTGCCTCGTGGCGTGGGCAACTCCTTTCAGGCGCTCGAGGACGGTACCGCCTACACCTATCTGGTGAATTCGCATTGGTCGCTGGAGCTCAAGAAGACCTACACGTTTGTTAACCTTGCAGACCCCGAGCTCAGTATCGATTGGCCTATTCCACTGGAGGAAGCCGTCATTTCCGAGGCGGATCTTCACCATCCGTATCTTGAGGATGTTATCCCCATGCCTCCTAAACGCACGTTGGTCACTGGATGCAACGGTCAGCTTGGTCATGCCGTACGTGCTCTTGCTGAAGAGCGTGGAGTTGCAAAGAGCTTTGACTTTTGTGATATCGATACATTCGATATGTCTGACCCTGCGGCATACTCTCAATTCGATTGGTCGCTCTACGGTGTTGTCATCAACTGTGGTGCCTATACTGCTGTCGATAAGGCAGAGACTCCTGAGGGCCGTGTGATTGCCTGGAAGGCAAACGCAACTGGACCGGCGCTGCTTGCCCGCATTTGTGCCGAGCACGGAATCACTCTCGTTCATGTTTCGAGCGACTATGTATTCGACGGCACCCGCGAGCTTCATGATGAGCAGGAACCCTTCAGCCCGCTCTCCGTCTATGGGCAGACCAAGGCTGCCGGCGACCTTGCCGTGGCGGGCTGTCCGAGTCACTACATAATGCGTAGTTCCTGGGTTATCGGCGAGGGTCACAACTTCGTTAAGACCATGAAGGGCCTGTCCGATCGCGTCGCCGACCCGGAGGACGGCCTCGTGCAGGTCACCGTCGTGGACGACCAGCTGGGCCGCTTGACTTTCACGCGTGACATGGCCGCGGCCATCTTCCACGTGTTGGACGCGAAGGCCCCCTACGGCACCTACGGCTGCACCGGCTCGGGCGCCGTGAAGAGCTGGGCCGACATCGCCCGCGCCGTCTTCGAGGCCGCCAACGGCAACGGCGAGAAG
>OLOM01001167.1_pt1 | contig 18305 bp, 9 predicted proteins | sample 1672531 | NCBI WGS metagenome assembly OLOM01 (sample SAMEA3136696, study PRJEB25190) | human gut metagenome | reverse complement strand
AGGGCAAGCAGGGCCGCTTCCGCCAGAACCTGCTCGGCAAGCGCGTCGACTACTCTGGCCGTTCGGTTATCGTCGTTGGTCCTCAGCTGAAGATTCACCAGTGCGGCCTGCCGCAGCAGATGGCTCTGGAGCTGTTCAAGCCCTTCGTTATGAAGCGCCTGGTCGAGCTCGAGTACGCCGCCAACATCAAGGCTGCCAAGCGCGCTGTCGACCGTGGTGCAAGCTACGTGTGGGATGTCCTCGAAGAGGTCATCGTCGACCACCCCGTGCTGCTGAACCGCGCACCTACCCTGCACCGTCTGGGCATCCAGGCCTTCGAGCCCGTGCTCGTCGAGGGTAAGGCCATCAAGCTGCACCCGTTGGTTTGCACTGCGTTCAACGCCGACTTCGACGGCGACCAGATGGCTGTGCATGTGCCGTTGGGCAACGAAGCCCAGGCTGAGGCTCGCGTGCTCATGCTGTCCGCCAACAACATCAAGTCGCCGGCTCATGGCCGTCCGCTGACCATTCCTACTCAGGACATGATCATCGGTATGTACTTCCTCACCACGGTTCGCGATGGCTTCCCGGGCGAGGGCCGCGTTTTCGCGAGCGTCAAGGACGCGCTCGACGAGTTCGAGGCTGGTACGGGCGTAGACATTCAGGCTCGCATCTCTGTTCGTGCTACGCGCGACATGCAGATTGCGAAATCGTTCAGCGATTTCGAGACCGTGAAGGCCGGCGAGCGCTTCGAAACGAGCATCGGCCGCATCATCTTCAACAACGTGCTGCCTGAGGACCATCAGTTCGTCAACTACGTTGTGAACAAAAAGGAAATCGGCCGCCTCATTGAAGAGTGCTCGAACCGCTACGACGTTTCCGATATGCCTGCCATTTTGGACGGCTTGAAGAACGCTGGCTACCACTACGCCACCAAGGCCGGCATCACGGTGTCCGTTTTCGACGCCACCATGCCGCCGAACAAGGCTGAGCTGCTTGCCGCTGCCGACGCCAAGGTCGACGCAATCGATGAAGACTACGAGATGGGCCTCATGAGCCCCGAAGAGCGCCATAAGCAGGTCGTTGACATTTGGAACGACACCACCGAGGAAATCGGCGAGGCCATGGCTGCCAACTTCGACCAGTACAACCCCATCTACATGATGGCCGACTCTGGTGCTCGTGGCAACATCAAGCAGATTCGCCAGCTGGCTGGTATGCGCGGCCTCATGGGCAACACCAAGGGTGGCACCATCGACCGCCCGGTTAAGTCGAACTTCCGCGAGGGCCTTTCGGTTCTGGAGTACTTCATCTCCACGCACGGCACTCGTAAGGGCATGACCGACACCGCTCTGCGTACGGCTGACTCGGGTTACCTGACCCGTCGTCTGGTCGACGTCGCGCAGGACGTTATCGTTCGCGAGATCGACTGCGGCACACCCGAGGGCGTTCCCTACCCGCTGCACAACGAGAAGGGCGAGATCGACGAGAACCTCATCGGTCGCTGCCTGCTCGAGGACACGGGCGATCTGCTCGCTGGCGATTACATCACCAGCATGGATCAGCTCAAGGCGTTTGAGGCTGCCGGCATTGACACGGTCGTCATTCGCACGGTCATGACCTGCCACGCTGAGCATGGCGTGTGCCAGAAGTGCTACGGTTGGGACTTGGCTACGGGCCGTCCGGTGAACATTGGCACCGCAGTCGGCATTATCGCCGCTCAGTCCATTGGCGAGCCGGGCACGCAGCTCACCATGCGTACGTTCCACGCCGGCGGCGTTGCTGGCGACGACATTACGCACGGTCTGCCTCGTGTTACCGAGCTTTTCGAGGCTCGCAAGCCTAAAGGCCAGGCTGTGCTCGCCGAAATCGCAGGTACCCTGCAGATTACCGGCGACAAGACCACCAAAACGCTCACCGTGCATGACACCGAGGGCAACTTCCGCGAGTACGTCGTTTCGGCGCGTGCACAGATGCTGCCTGGCATCATCGACGGCTGCGCTGTGAAGGTTGGCCAGCAGCTCACCAAGGGTTCTGTGAACCCGCACGACTTGCTGCGTTTGACCGACCCGAACACCACGCTGCGCTACATCGTTGCCCAGGTCCAGGACGTGTACGTGTCCCAGGGCGTAGACATCAACGACAAGCACATCGAGGTCATCGCGCGCCAGATGCTGCGCAAGGTGGCCGTGCTCGACGCGGGCGATTCCGAGTTCCTCCCGGGCCGCCAGGTCAATCGCTACGAGTTCGAGAACGAGGCGAACGCTCTGATCGCCGAGGGCAAGAACCCGCCGGTCGGCCAGCCGCTGCTTCTGGGTATCACCAAGGCTTCGCTCGCCACCGACTCGTTCCTGTCGGCTGCATCGTTCCAGGAGACCACCAAGGTTCTCACCGATGCCGCCATCGAGGGCAAGACCGACCACTTGGTCGGCCTGAAGGAGAACGTCATCATCGGCAAGCCGATTCCCGCTGGCACCGGCCTTAAGCGCTACCGCGAGGTTGGCCTTACCTACAAGGGCCGCCCGACGGGCAAGGTTATCGGCGACACGCTGCCGGACACCGCTCCCGACGCGTTGCGCGAGGTGGAAGAGCTTCTGCCGCAGCCGCAGGATTGGTCGCTCGACGGCGATGGCTACCTCAACTCCATGGGGTCGAGCTACGGCAACTACTACTCGGGCCTGTCGCTCGGGCATCGTGGTCCGCAGCTTTCCGACGAGGATGCGCGCCTGTATATCTTCGACGACCTGGGCGTTTCGCAGCGTTGGGCCAACAAGTTCAGCGAGGCGGGCATCGAGACGGTCGCCGATTTGGTGGGCCACACCGAGGAGGATCTCCTTCGCATCGAGGGCATCGGCGTGAAGGCGATCGAGGAGCTCAAGGAGGGCCTGAAGGAGCACGATCTGCTCTATGTCATTGAGGACGACCTTTCGGCATCCTCCGACGACATGAGCCAGCTGCTCGATATGGTCTTCAGTCCCGACGACAACATCCTCATCGGCGGTGACGAGCCGGCGACGTTCAACACGGAAGGCGAGGACATGCTCGGCGAGGCGCTGCCTCCGCGCAGCTACCATCGCAACCTTGAGGAGCTCGACGAGCTGCTCGGGTCGGTCGGCAACTTCGGCTTCAGCTTGAAGCACGCCGATGACGAGGATGATTCCGACGATTCCGACGATTCCGACAAGGACGAGGAATAACCACTCCGCCGCCCCCGCGGGCGGCGGATTCACTTGACGCTGTGAGGCCCTGAGGCACTCAGCTTTGCCCCTGCGCATCGCGGCGCGTACCTTCCAAGTACGCAAGCGTGCGCATGGGCGATCCTGGGTACCTCGGGGCCTCTCGTCATTTTCCCGTGCAGGACGAGGAAGCCTCGCGGATAGGGGGATTGTCCCCCTTGCAATCCGAATGAGGCGCCAGGTCAAGGAAAGGCGCATATGTCTGAGAAAACGTATGTCCCCGAAGGCGAGGTTGCCCCGTCTTCGCAGATCGCAACCACAATCGAGGCGCTTGCTGCGACGATTCGCGCTCGTCGGGATGCGGGCGAGGAAAGCTACACGCACCAGCTTCTCTATGGGCCGGCCGACAAGCCGCTCAAGAAGGTGATGGAAGAGGCTGGGGAAGTGGGGCTCGCCGCCAAGGACGTCGAGTCGGAGCTCGTGATGTTGAGGGCTATGGAGCACCACGCGCATGGCCATGAAGCGCTGGTTGCCTCCGCGGGCAAGCGCGTTGATGCGTGCACCGACCACCTGCGCTATGAGGCGGCCGACGTAGTGTATCATCTTCTTGTTGTGCTCGAGCGCTATGGCATCGACTTGGATGAGTTTGCCGCCGAGCTCAACGAGCGCATGACCGACGAAGAGCGACCTTCGGGGGCGGTTCGCCTCAAACAAGGCCACGTTAAAAGGGGTAAGTAGCCTATGGCACGTCTATTTGGAACCGATGGTGTCCGCGGAGTTGCGAACACCGAGCTCACCTGCGAGCTTGCCTATCGCTTGGGACAGGCTGCGGCCGTGTTCCTCGGTAAGAACATCGTGGTCGGCAAGGACACCCGCCTGTCGGGCGACATGCTGGAATCGGCGCTTGCCGCCGGCATCATGAGTGCGGGGGGAACCGAGCTTTCGGTGGGGATTATCCCTACGCCTGCAGTTGCGCTGCTCGTGCGCGAGCTGCACGCCGACGGCGGTGCGGTGATCTCCGCTTCGCATAACCCGCCGGAGTACAACGGCATCAAGCTCTTCGACGCCGAGGGCTACAAGCTTCCCGACGAGGTGGAAGATAAGATCGAGGAGTTCATCAAGCAGGGCGGCCTCGAGGGTGCTGCTGCTCGAGCCGAGGAGGGCGCGGAGGGCGAGGACGCCGCCGCGATGCTTCCCGGCGACGAGGTGGGCGTTGCCCTTCCTGTTGACGAGGCCTGTGAAATCTACATCGAGCATGCGGTTCAGAGCGTGCGCGCGCAGGGCGTCGACTTCTCGGGTATGCGCATCGCGCTCGACACGGGGCACGGCGCCTCGTCGCTCACGAGTGCTGAGGCCTTTCGCCGCTTAGGCGCGGAGGTCATCGCCATCAACGAGGACTTCGACGGCACCGACATCAATGTGAACTGCGGTTCTACCCATCTCGAACCGCTTCGCCAGCTCATGCACGAAAGCGGTGCGGACGTCGGCGTGGCGCACGACGGCGATGCTGACCGAGTGATGCTTATGACGCCCGACGGCACCGAGATCGACGGCGATATGGTCGAGGCCGTATGCGCGCTCGATATGAAGCGCCGCGGGTGCCTGCCCGAGGACACCGTCGTGTCCACCGTGATGTGCAACCTCGGGTTCGTCCACGCGATGCGCGACAACGGCATCACTGTCGTGCAGACGAAGGTGGGCGACCGCTATGTTCTCGAGGAGATGCGCGCGAAGGGCTACGCCATCGGCGGCGAGCAATCGGGCCACATGATCCTTCTTGAGCACAACTCCACGGGCGACGGCCTTATGACGGCTTGCCAGTTCCTCGCGGCGGTGAAGCGGGCGGATATGCCGGTGGCTGATGTCGTTTCCATCATGAAGAAGTTCCCGCAGACGCTTATCAACGTGCGGGTGCGCGACAAGCATGCGGTGGAAGGCAACGAGGCTATCGCCGCCGCCGTCGCGAAGGCCGAGGAAGCGCTTGGTGATTCGGGTCGCGTGCTGCTGCGCCCGAGCGGCACGGAGCCTGTGGTTCGCGTGATGGTCGAGGCGGAGGACGCGGACGCCGCGAAGACCCATGCCGAGGCGATTGCCGCCGTCGTTGAAGCTGAAATCTAGAAGATATCGCATATCGCCCCTGTTCATCGGGGGCGATTTCTTTCCTGGTGCGCGAGGTGAGGGAGACCCATGGCATACGAGATCATAGTCGCGAAGTTCACCCCCGACGAGACGGATGAGCGCATCGATGCCGTGCTGCCCGACGGCGTCGTCGGCGTCGGGGCGAAGGCGTTTCGCTTCAAGGGCGAGGTGCGTTCCTTGCGTGCCCCCAAAAGCCTCATCGAGGTGGGGGATGCCGCTTTCGACGGCTGCCGCAACCTCGTGCAGGTCGACTTTCCAGGCGATGTTGCTATGGTGGGAAAGCGCGCCTTCCAACACTGTACCTCGCTGCGCGAGATAACGTTCGCTGAAACGCTCGGCTGCATCGATGACGCCACGTTCCAGGGAGCAACCTCGCTTTCCCGCATCGTGGCGCCTGGGGTGACCGAGATCAACCGCTATGCCTTTCAGCGTTGCGCCTCGCTTGTTGACGTGCAGTTTGGTGCCCTGAAGACAATCGGCCGACGTGCGTTCGCAAGCTGCACCGAACTAGAGCGGATCGAACTGCCCGGCACGTTGAAGGTGATTGGAGAGGAGGCCTTTTCGGGATGCCAAGCCCTTCGCGAGGTCGTGATCCCCGAGAGCGTGGAGGAAATCGAGCCGCGGGCGTTTCGCGGATGCACCAGCCTCGATGCGGCCTCGATTCCCGAGAGTATCGTGCAGCGTTTTCCCGAGTCATTCACGCAGGAGGTGGCGGCCAGGGCGGGCGTCGTGTTGAAGACCGAGCGTACGCGGCTTTCGGCGGCGTTTCAGGAAGCGCACGAGGCGGATCGGGCGGAGCTCATGGCCGATGGCAAGCGCCTGTGCGCCGAAGAGGATGAGCTGCGTAAGCAGCTCGCTGGCCTGGGCATGTTCGCGCGCGCGGAGAAGGATCGGATCCAGGCGCGGCTCGACGAGCTGGAAGGCCAGCTTGCGGAGGTGCGCGATTTGATTGACGCGCTCGACAACCCGACCGACGAGGAGCTGCTCGCGATGCTCTAGCGCGCAGGGGAGGCGCGCGGCCCTCGGGGTGGGTGCGCGCCCAAACGCCCCGAGTCGTCGCTCGCGAGTCCGGTGTTCAAGATCGCCCGTGTCCGCTAGCCCGGTGTGCGGGTGCTCGGACGCGATGGCCTGCGCGGGCTCGCGGGATGCTGCTCTTGTGCTCCTAAACCCTTCTTTCTCGAAATCGATTCATCGTGGACAAAAAAGGCCGATATGTGAGGAGTAGTATAAGGCAAACTTCCTTTCGATAATTCGGACCTGGGAAAACGCCGGCAGAAGCACGAGCGAGCAATCGCTACCGACTTCGAGGACTCACATATCGGCATTATTTGTCCCTCGCACCTCGATTTTCGAAAAGAAGGGTGGCCGGCGGTTCCGGCGATGGCCCTTGATGCATCACAAATCGGAACGCGATTAAAAAGTGTGTCCGAGGGGCGTTGACGCAGGCCAGCACACATTTTTTGTTGCACCATTCAGCAAGAAGGCCCGCTTAGACGGGCCTTCTTGCATGCTGTGATACGCCCGCGGCAATAGGGCGAGATGTTTACTTCCTTCTGTTGGAGAAGCGAATGGCTGCGGCAAGTGCGCGCACGAGCAGGCTTGGCTTGTGCGGCGGTTGCTCGATGTGGGGCAAGATCGCCGTGGTCGTCACTTCCTCGGCGGGCTCGATGGTATCGGGCTCGAGCGCTGGCTCGCTGGTGCCGGTCGCGTCAGCGGAGGGGGAGCCGCTAGCCGCGTCAGCGGGAGCGGCACTGTTCGTTGCGCTCATCGCCTCTGGAGGAACTGTGGCAGCCTCCGAGGTCGCGGGAGTTGCCGTGCCCGCACTCGGTGCCACGTTCGTCGCGCCTTCGACCGCCTCGCGCTTCTCAACCTCGCGCTCGACTTCCACCTCGGTGCTCATGCGCGCCTTAAGCCGCGCCTCGTCCATGAAATGCACCTGCGAGTCGAAGCGAATCGTCTTGCCCTCGGGACTCACCTGCGCGAAGAACCCAAGCGGCGTGTAACGACGGTTGGGAAGCAGCTCGCGCAGCTTCGCCGTGTCGGAAAGCGAGACATCGATGTAGGACAGAATGCGGTCGCGCAGCTTCTCGTCGAGCACGGGCCAGGCGATTTCCACGCGCTTGTCCATGTTGCGCGTCATGAGGTCGGCGCTCGCCAGGTATATTTTCATGTTCGTGCGCGGTCCGAAGCCGTAGATGCGGCTATGCTCGAGCATGCGCCCCACAATGGACACGACGCGCACGTTCTCGGTATAGCCTTCCACGCCTGGGACCAGGCACGATATGCCGCGAACGAGCATGACGGTCTTCACGCCCGCCTGCGATGCCTCCGCGATCTTGTCGATGATCTCTTTGTCGGTGACCGAGTTCGTCTTGAAAAACAGCCCGCACGGCTCGCCTCGCCGCGCAAGCTCGATCTGGTGGTCGATGTTCTTCAGGATGAGCGGCTTCACCTGCAGGGGCGCCACCCACAGCACGTCGTAGTTGTCCGACACGTTCTCAAGCGCCATGTTGCGGAAGAACTCCGTCGCATCGCGGCCGATCGTGGGGCTCGTCGTGATGAGGGACAAGTCGGTGTAGAGCTTGGCCGTCTTCTCGTTGTAATTGCCCGTGCCGAGCTGCGTGATGTGCTGGATACCGTCGTCGGTCTGGCGGGTGATGCAGCAGATCTTGCTGTGCACCTTATAATCGCGGAAGCCGTAGATGACGTTGCATCCGGCCTGCTCGAAGCGCTGCGACCATTCGATATTGTTGCTCTCGTCGAAGCGCGCGCGCAGCTCGAACAACGCGGTGACCTCCTTGCCGTTCTCGGCGGCGTCGATGAGCGCTTCGGCGAGGTGCGACTGGCTTGCCAGGCGGTAGAGCGTGATCTTGATCGAGATCACGCGCGGGTCGCGCGACGCCTCGCGCAAAAGCTGCACGAATGGGTCCATGCTCTCGTAAGGGTAGGAAAGCAGCACGTCACCGCCTGCCGTCACCTGGTCCATGATGGGGCGTTTGCGGTCGAGGCATGCCGGCCATTGCGGCGTGAACGGCGGATACACGAGCGCTGCGCATTGCTTTTCGGAAAGATGCGAAGCTAAGCCCCAGGTGAAGCTCAAGTCGAGCGGCACCGACGTCGTGAACATCTGATGCTTCTTCAGGTTCAGGCGATCGAGCAGCAGTGGCTCGAGGGTGTCGGAGAGCTCGCGCTCGCTCTCGAGGCGCACCGGAGCCAGGCGCGCGCGCTTCTTCAAGATGCGCTTCATGTGCTCGCGGTAATCCTCGTCGTTCTCGTCGGTTGATTCCGTTGCGTCGATGTCGGCGTTGCGCGTGACGCAGATGACGTTGGTATGCTTCACGGTGTACATGGAAAATACCTGTTCAGCGACCATTTCCACCACATGCTCAAGCAAGATGAAGGAAAAACCATCGCCTGGCAGCTTCACAACGCGCGCGCACTGGCGCGGCAGGGGGATGAGGCCGAGCATGGTTCCCTCGGCGCCGACGTTTTGCGAAAGGGAGGCGTTCTTCGTGGATTCTTTCGCCGGTTTCCCCTTGCTTTTCTTGCCTTTCTTGTCCTTCTTCTTGTGCTCGCTTTTTGCCTGGTCTTGGGCGTTGTCGGCTTCTTCGTCGAGGCGCACGACGATGTAGAGCGCGCCGTTTTCCAGATGCGGGAAGGGGTGGCGGGCATTGATGATCTGCGGGGAGAGGAACGGTGTCACGTTGGCTTCGGCGTATTCTACCAGGTAGGAACGCTGCTCATCGGTGAGCTCGTCGGGACGAACGTGCGTGACCCCGACCTTGTTCAACAGCAGTCGAACCTGCTCGAAGGTGCGTTCGTAGGCAGGGTAGAGCTCGTGGCAGCGCAGGTAGATAGCGCGAAGCTGCTCGGAGGGCGTCATGTTGGACTTGGAATCGACAATGTGCTTCTTCACGAGCGATAAGTCGGTCAGGCTGCCGACGCGCACCATGAAGAATTCCTGCAGGTTGCTCCAAAAGATGGAGATGAAGTTCAGACGCTGCAGAAGAGGGACCGACTCGTCGGCGCCCTGTTCAAGTACGCGCTCGTTGAAATCGAGCCATGACAGCTCGCGGTTTTGCAGATAGGGTGCAGGGTTGCCTGCTGCGGGAATGACCTGATCAGATGAAGTGGGATTGTCGTTGGCCATGCAGAGAGCCTCCTTGATGTGCATGATGACGCGTTCTTGGCGCTACCTTTCATGATAACGCGCCGTGGAACGATGAGCCGAAAGCGTTACTGGCCCTTTACCCTCGAGCAAGGCGCATTGCCCAACATGCGCTCGATGAGATAGCCTTCGCGCACGCCGCGCTTGCATATTTCCAGCTTGCGGGCATCGAGCTTTTGCATGAGCGTGCCGAGAATGACGCAACCGGGCCCGACCGTGTGTATGCGCTCGGGAACGGCCCGCGCTGCAAGGTGGGCGAATTTCGATGGGTTGTTCTCCAGAAGATCGATCAGTGCATCGAAGTGCTCGGGCGTGAGGGTTTTCGGCCGGCAAGACTCGCCGGTCATTTGGGCGTAGAGCTTTGCGGCGGCACGAGCGCTTCCTCCGACGCCATAGAGCGTCTCTGCACGGTACTTCTTGAGGTCAACAGGTGTTTTTGCAACTTGATCGAGGAACGCGCGCTCGATCGCTTCGACCTCGTCTGCCTGGGGCATGACGAACTCCACGTATCCCGCGTAGGAGGAGAGCGATCCTTGCCCGATGCTCACGTCGTCGAAGTCGCGCCCTTCCTCGACGCGGATGAGTTCGGTTGACCCGCCGCCCAGATCGACCACGGTGCCCTTCTCGATCGTGCGATCGCATGAGGCTCCCGTGAAGCTGAGGTGCGCCTCGTCGCGGGCGGAAAGCAGGTTCACGGGAGCTCCGATGGCCTCTTCGATTGCGCAGATGGCCTTGCGGGAGTTCGTGCAGTTGCGCAGCACGGCGGTTGCGAAGATGTCGGTGCGCACGCAGTTGAAATAGCGCGCTCGTTTCAGGTGCCCGGAGAGCACGTCGACAGCACGGGCGATGCCCTCCTGGGTGAATTCGCCCGCTTCGACATAGGCCGAAAGCCCCGCCATTACCTTGTCGTTGATGATGCTTCGGAAGTCCTTGCAGGTGATGGGCTTCTTTTTGCTTATGCCGTCCTTCACGTCGAAGATGACGAGGCGCACTGAGTTCGACCCCAGGTCGATTACGCCGTAGTTTGCCATAGTGCTTTCCATTTCCCGTTAAGCTCATTTCTTCCATCCTAACGTAGCGTCTCGGGCAATGGGGAAATCTTTACGCGTCCTTTACGCTCGCTCTGATTAGACTCCGTATTCGGGGGCCAAATGGCAGGTTCGCGCGGGCGGCATGTCGGCCGTCTGCCCCGCAAGGTCGAAGTGAGCTGTGACACCATGCGGCGATTGTGGGAAAATACGCAGCGAGAAAAGATAGCGATGCATGTTTAGAGGTAGATTTTCATGTCAGCTCAGTTCAACATTCGCCGTGCGTCTGGTCGCATGGTATCGGTGCTCCAGCGTGAACTTGACCTGCCCCGTTTCGTCGCGGCAACGCTTGTCGGCCGCGGAATCGATACCCCGAAGGCGGTCCGCGCGTTCCTGTTTCCCTCGTTCAAGCACGATTGGCTCGATCCCTACCTGATCCCTGGGCTCGGCGATGTTGTCGACGCGCTTGAGGACGCCGTGCGGAAGGGCCGCCGCATCCTTGTGTTCGGAGACTTCGACTTGGACGGCATATCCGCGACGACAGTGCTCACCCGTGGCCTGCGGGAACTCGGGGCCGACACGGTGCCGTTCATCCCGAAGCGCTTCGAGGAGGGCTACGGCATCACGGCGGCGGCGCTTGAGCGCGTGAAGACCTACGGCCCCGATTTCCTCGTGACGGTCGACTGCGGTATCGCTTGCAAGGCTGAAGTGAAGCTCGTGCAGGCGGCGGGAATCGACGTTGCGATCACCGACCACCACGAGCCCACGGACCTGGTTCCCGAGGGCGTGCCCGTCGCCGACCCGAAGATCGACGCCACGTGCCCAAGCTGCGTGCTCGCCGGTGCGGGCGTGGCGCTGAAGCTCGTGCAGGCGCTTGGCGCTCGCTTCGGCAAGCCCTACCTTTGGCGCGATTTCGTTGACTTCGCGACACTTGGCACGGTGGCCGACCTCATGCCGATGCTCGGCGAGAACCGCCCGCTCGTGATCGAGGGCATCAAGATGATGAACAAGGCTCCGCGCCCGTGCATCGCTGCGCTGCTCGAAACATCAGGGGCGGTTGGCAAGCCTCTCACCAGCACAAACCTCAGCTTCTCGCTCATTCCACGCCTCAATGCTGCAGGGCGCATGGGCAACGCCGATCTGGCGCTTAACCTGCTCATGTCCGATGACTTCGACGAGGCGTACCGCTTGGCGACCGAGCTTGAGGGGCTCAACGACCAGCGCCGCGCGATCGAGGCCGAGCTCTCCGAGATCGCGAAGGTGCAGGCCGCGGAAATCTACCACGGCCAGCGCGCTCTCGTCGTTGCGGGCGAGGGGTGGCACGAGGGCGTGAAGGGCATCGTGGCAAGCCGCCTGGTCGGCATCTACGGCGTGCCGTGCATCCTTTTGACCATCGACGGCGACGAGGCGCGCGGCTCGGGCCGAAGCGTCGGACGCGTGAACCTGTTCGCCGCGGTCGAATCGGCGTCTGACCTGCTTGTCCGCTTCGGTGGACACGAGGCGGCAGTGGGCATCACGCTCAAGACCAAGGACATTCCCGCGTTTACGAAGGCGCTCTGCGACTACCTTGACAAGCTGCCCGAGGACGACTTCCACCCGCTCATCGAGATTGACACGTGCATCAACCTCGATGAGCTCACGCTCGAAACGGTGGGCGCGCTGAAGCAGGTCGCCCCCTTCGGCCAGGAGAACCCGACGCCGTGCTTCCTCGCGCGCGACGTGCTGCTCACCCATTGCCGCGCGGTCGGCGCCGAGAAGAACCATTTCTCGTGCACGCTCACGAACGGCCGCACGTCGATTTCGGGCATCATGTTCCACTGCACCGACATCGACATGCTCATGGCAACCGACAGCGTGGTGAACGCGGCGTTCCAGGTGGAGATCGACACTTGGCGCGGGCGCAAGTCGGTGAAGGCGATGCTGCAGTCCGTTACGCCTGCTCGCACATGCCCTGCGCTCGAGGCGTGCCTCGAGCCGGAGAACCTGTCGTTCGCGGCCGACCTGTACGCCACGAGCGATGCGGAGCTTTGCGAGGATTGCTGCGAGAGCCCCGAGGACATCGAGGCCTACGAGGCGGAGCGCGAGAAGAACCGCGCGCTATGGGAACAGAAGGCGCAAAGCGACCCCGACGCGCTCGAGGACGCGGTGGTGCGGGCGATCATCGGCGACCGCGAGCTGCACAAATCGCAGCGTGTGGTGCTCTCGAGCCTTCGTGCTGGGAATTCCGTGCTCGCCGTCATGGCGACGGGGCGAGGCAAGTCGCTCACCTTCCAAGTGCATGCGGCATGTGAGGCGCTCGCGCACCATACGGCGAGCCTGTTTGTCTACCCGCTGCGTGCGCTTATCGCTGACCAGGCGTTTCACATCAACGAAGCGCTCGCGCCCTTCGGGATCAACGCGTGCACGCTCACGGGGGAAAGCGCGCCCGACGAGCGCCGCCAAGCCTTCGCGGGCCTGACGGACGGCTCGGTCGACATCGTGCTCACGACGCCGGAGTTCCTTGTGTGCCACGCCCCCGAGTTCGCGGCTACCGGACGCATCGGCTTCGTCGTGGTTGACGAGGCTCACCACATCGGCCTTTCGCGCGCGGGACATCGCCCCGCATATGCGCAGCTCGGAAGCGCTATCGCACAGATGGGCAACCCGGTTGTGCTCGCGCTTACGGCAACTTCGGACGAGGCTGTCACCAGTGATATCGACCGTGTGCTCCCCGTGGCGGGGCACGTGGTGGACGACACCATGCGCACGAACCTCCACGTGGTCGACCAGCGCAACCTGCGCAATCGCGGTGACTACCTGGCGACGCTCGTCGCGCAGGGCGAGAAGAGCGTCATCTACGTGTCCTCGCGCGAGCAGTCGGTGGCGCTCGCCCGCAACCTGCGCAAACGCGTGCCACAGATGGCGCCGCTCATCGGCTTCTACAACGCGGGCCTTTCGCGTGCCGAGCGCACGCGCGTCGAGGAGTTGTTCCGCACGGGCGCGATCGCGGTGCTCGTGGCCACGTCGGCGTTCGGCGAGGGCGTGGACATTCCCGACATCCGCAACGTCGTGCTCTTCCAGCTGCCGTACAACGAGATCGAGTTCAACCAGATGAGCGGCCGTGCGGGGCGCGACGGCAAAGACGCGCGCGTGCATCTGCTGTTCGGGCGCTCGGACGTGAAGCACAACGATCGCATCTTGCAGGACATGACGCCCGATCACGATGTGCTTGCCGAGGTGTACCGCACGTTGCGTACGTGGCAGCGCAAGACGCCCGGCGAGTTCTTCGAGATGGCCGATGGCGAACTCGCGCATATCGTGAGCGGTTCGGGCTGCGAGATCACGGCGGCGTCGGCGGCGTGCGGTATTGCGGTCTTCCGCGAGCTGGGGCTTATCGAGACGCATGTGGCCTACGCGTCGGGCGAGGGCGCGCGCATGGTACGTGTGAAGGAAGGCGCCGGGCGCGTGGAGCTGACCGACAGCGTGCGCTATCGCGAGGGCTTAGGCGAGCGCGACATCTTCAGGGCCTTCTACGAGTGGGTGATCGACTGCGATTGCGCGCGTCTCGAGCAGCGCGTGTCCGGCCCCATCACCCCGCAGATGAAGCCGCTGCATCTACGGTAGCGGCGTGTAGCGTGCGACCAGTTGTTTCCAAGTCCTCTTTTCCCTTTGACGAATCGAGTAGAATGAAGTCACTACGATTTAGTTTCAAGGGAAAGGAGGACTGACATGAGCACCAACGGCCGCAACGGCGGCGATGACGAGATAATGCTCGGCGAGTCGCTCAAGTCGTCTTCCGAAAAGCAGACGGTTGATGATGTCATGCTCGGGCGCGCGTACACGCCCGAGAAATCGTTTTCGGTGGCGCCTCGTCCCACCGAGGTGGGGGAGCTTCACTCGACGAAAACCCCGGAAGAGCGTTTCGTCGAGCTGCAGCGCCTGACCGACGGTTACCTGACCGACGACGAGCGCGACATGCTCGAGCGCGCGTTCCGCTTCGCCGACGCGGCGCACAAAGGCGTCACGCGCAAATCGGGCGAGCCCTATATCATCCACCCGGTCGAGGTCGCCATCATCTTAGCGGACTTGCGCATGGACGGCGAGACGCTGTGCGCCGCGCTTCTGCACGACACGATCGAGGACACCGACGTCACCTACCAGGACGTGGCAGCCGAATTCAACGAGAACGTGGCCGCGCTCGTCGACGGCGTCACCAAAATCACGCGCATCGAGGTGGAAAGCCTGTCGGACAAGCAGGCGGCCACCATCCGCAAGATGTTCGTCGCCATGAGCAAAGACATCCGCGTCATCGTGATCAAGCTGGCCGACCGCCTGCACAACATGCGCACGCTCTCGGCGCTTAAGGAGGACCGCCGCATCTTCAAGGCGCGCGAGACGCTCGAGATCTACGCTCCCATCGCGCACCGTCTGGGCATCAACTCGGTGAAGTGGGAGCTTGAGGACCTTTCCTTCTACTACCTCGAGCCCAACAAGTACAAGCAGGTCAGCCGTATGGTCACCGAGTCGCGCGCCGAGCGCGAGCAGTACTTGGGCGAAGTGATCGACACGCTGCACGACGAGATGAAGAAGGTCAACATCGTCTGCCAGATCATGGGCCGCCCGAAGCATTTGTATTCCATCTACCAAAAGATGGTGAACAAGGGCAAAGGCTTCTCTGAGATCTACGACCTCATCGCCGTGCGCATCATCGTGAAGTCGGTGAAGGATTGCTACTCGGCGCTGGGCGCGGTGCACACGCTGTGGCACCCGATGCCAGGGCGATTCAAAGACTACATCGCCATGCCGAAGTTCAACATGTACCAAAGCCTGCACACCACGGTCATCGGCCCAGCTGGCAGGCCGCTTGAGGTGCAGATTCGCACCGAGGAGATGCATCGCCAAAGCGAATACGGCGTGGCGGCGCACTGGCGTTACAAGGAAAAGGGCGAGAAGGCCGACGCCGCGCTCGACCAGCAGCTGGCATGGCTGCGCCAGATGGTCGACTGGCAGGACGAGACGCAGGATTCGCGCGAGTTCCTGAAGGACTTGAAGGTCGACCTAGCGCCGACCGAGGTGTTCGTGTTCACCCCGAAAGGCGAGGTCATGAGCTTGCGGGCGGGATCAACGCCGGTCGATTTCGCTTACGCCATCCACACCGAGGTGGGCAACCACTGCGTGGGCGCGAAGGTGAACGGCGCCATCGTGCCGCTGACCTACGAGCTGCAGCTGGGCGACCGCGTGGAAATCCTCACGCAGAAGAGTGCCACGCCCTCGCGCGACTGGCTGAACATCGTGAAGACGCCCTCGGCGCGCAACAAGATCCGCGGGTTCTTCAGCAAGGCGAGCCGTTCCGACGATCTGCAGATAGGCCGCGACCGCTTGACGCGCGAGATGAAGAAGCACGGCATCGGCATCTCGAGCGCCAACTCGATGCGCGCGATCAAGACGATTTCCGAGCACATGGGTTACAAAAGCCCCGATGACATGCTCGTCAATATCGGCACGGGGAAGGAAAGCCCGCAGCATGTGGGCAATCGCCTGTTGAAGCTGCTCGTCGACGACGGGAACGAGGAATCGCGTGCCGGCGCGCTCGGGCAGTCCGAGACGAGCCCCGGCGTCATGCCCCCCATGATCACAAGCGTCGTCTCGCCGAAGCGTCGCGAGGCGCACAGCTCGAACGGCATCGTCGTGAAGGGCGTCGATGACGTGCTCGTGCGCCTGTCGCGCTGTTGCAACCCGGTGCCGGGCGACAAGATCTTGGGCTTCGTGACGCGCGGCCGCGGTGTGTCGGTGCATCGCGCCGATTGCCCGAACGCCGAGGAGCTCATGAAGCACCCCGAGCGCATCATCGAGGTGGAGTGGGAGAAATCTGCGCCGTCGAGCACGTCTTACAAGGTGGAGATCTACATCGAGGCAATCGACCGCTTGAACCTGCTGCGCGACGTCACGGTGGTCCTCTCCGACATGGGCGCGAACGTGCTGTCCTGCAACACCATCTCGCACCGCGACGGCATGGTCGAGATGCGCTTTTTGTTCCAGGTGTCGGATATCTCGCTCATCGATGCGGTGCAGCGCAAGCTGCTCGGGCTCGAGGGCGTGTTCGACGCCCATCGCATGCTTCCCGGGCAAGGGGGGAAGAAGAAGTAATGGTCGTTCGTCCGCGGGCGCGGCGGGTGCGTGCCTCGCTTGAGCCTGCCTGTGGACTGTTCCTATCGAAAGGTTGAGGCGATGTCACTTCGAGTGGTAAAAAAAACGTGCGTTGACGTGTGCTTTCTCGTGCAGGGAATGCTCGAGAACAACGTGTACTTCATTTCGGACGGCGAGGCGACGATGGTGGTCGACCCGTCATCGGACGCGGAGGAGATCATGCGCGCGCTCGACGGGCGCGAGCTTGACGCGATCGTGCTGACGCACTGCCACTCCGATCACGTGGGCGCAGCGGCCGACTTGCGCCGCCTGACGGGTGCGACGGTGATTGCGTCGAAGATCGATGCCCCCGAGATTTGCGGGGAGAAGCCCATCTCTCGCGACAATTGGAAGTTCAAGACCTGCCCGGTCGACTTTCGCGCCGAGGACGGCGACGTTGTGGAAATCGGCAACATGGCATGGAAAGTGATGGTAACCCCTGGCCACACCAAGGGTGGCATGTGCTGGTACCTCGTGCCGCAGTTCGGCAACCACGAGAGCGGCGCACCTGTTCTTATTTCGGGCGACACGCTGTTCGAAGGGTCTGTGGGGCGCACCGATTTCGAGGGCGGAAGCATGAAGGAGATGCGCGCATCGCTTCGCAAGCTGGCGTTTCTGCCCGACGAGACGATCGTCCTTCCCGGACACGGCAGGCAGACCACCATCGGAGCCGAGCGGAGCCGCATCTTCGCGCAGTGGGCGTAAGAACCCGCCGATTGCGCCGCTGCGGGGCTTTCTGATATCGTCTGCGGCAATTCGCGCGAATCGTGTTGGGAACTCAGTAAAGAACACGTTAAACTCTGGGCGTTTGAGCGTCAGCGCGACCTCTTCCCGGGGCTCGCGTTCTTCCGGTCAATTCGCTTAGCGAAAAGGAGTCGATGAATGGGCAAGAGGCACCATAAGTACGACTATTTCAGCGCATTCGAGAGCCTGTCAGAGCTCGCGGTCGATGAGGCCGACCTGCTCATCAAGGCCATTGAGGACTTCTCTACGGCCGATGCGCTCAAGGAGACGATGGAGAAGGCGCACGCCATCGAGCACAAAGGCGATGACATCAACCACGACATCTTCCGCAATGTGGCGACCGATTTCATCACGCCGATTGACCGCGAGGACATCATCGGCCTCGCCCAGGCGCTCGACACGATCATCGACGAGCTTGAAGAGGTCATCCAGCGCTTCTACATGTACGACGTGCATTTCATGCACAAGGACGCGCTCGAGTTCGCGCAGCTGCTGAAGAAAGAATGCAAGGCGCTCAACAAGGCCATGGAGGACTTCCGCAACTTCAAGAAGTCCAAGAAGTTCAAGTCGCTCATCATCGAGGTGAACACCTACGAGGAAGAGGCCGACCAGCTGTTGATGCACGTCATCCGCGATTTGCACACCACCGATTGCGAGAACACCATGCGCGTGATGGTGTGGTCGCGCATCTTCGAGCATATGGAGAACTGCGCGGACGCGACCGAGCACGCCGCCGACTGCATGAGCACCATCCTGTTGAAGAACGTGTAACGCGCAGATATAGCGCGCAGCGCGACGACGGCTGGCCAGGCGCAGAAAATATCGAAAGCGAACGGGGCCTCATCAGGAAATGAACTGCGCCCCAAAACTTGGACGGATTAAATAAAGACTACGCCACTCGGGACT
>OLOM01001158.1_pt1 | contig 18418 bp, 8 predicted proteins | sample 1672531 | NCBI WGS metagenome assembly OLOM01 (sample SAMEA3136696, study PRJEB25190) | human gut metagenome | reverse complement strand
CTCCCACCTACGCTAACGCTAAGAGGCGGGAGAATTCTCGGCAAAATCAGTTAAAGAAGATTGACTGGGGGTGTGCCAATGTGGCACACCCCTTTTTTACACCCCGTCCGGCAGGGGGAAAAGGAAAAGAAAGTCAGAATGGCATATCGTAACCCTTGGCGCGAAGCCTGTGAAAACGCGAAACAGCTACTCCGATTAGGCTTGACGCCGGAGGAAGTGGTGGAGCGTACCAGACTGCCGAAAAGCACCATCGACAGGATAGCCCCGCCCATCTTGCAGGAGAACGCCCAACGCAAGGCAGTCGAAGAAGCCGAACGAGCCGTGGAACGCGAGCGCAGGAAAGTGCTCAGGGAGAAGTATCCGTGCCCCATGTGCGGCAAAGGCTATGGTGTGGCTGAGGGTGGGGCGATGACCGCGTTCCTGAACGGTGCCGTCCAGCCCGTGGATTCCACTGATGTTCCGGAATCGTCCCCGTTCTTCCGCCCATATTGGGCGCACTGCTCCAACAAGCATTGCATCGCCCGGCTCATGTTCCCCCGAGATTCGGAGGAGGACGCATTGGACGCCTTCGTATTGGGAGAGTGGGTGCGGCCTCACCCGTTCCGTAGCTTGGAGGACGGGACGGAGTGGACGTGGTCACAGGCCGGATTGCGCAACGAGGTCATCCACTTGTTGGCTGACCACACTACGGAACAGGTCGAACAGCTTGGATTCAACCCGCCCGCCGTCGAGGAACTAGCGAACCAGCTCGCATTGCGTCGTATGGAACTGAATCCCGAGGAGGCGTTCGACACGACGCTCATGTGCCCCAAATGCGGTGGTCGAGGCCAATTCCGCAAGGCCGTCAACCCGCACACGCACAGGAAGACCAGCTGGGAATGCTGGTGGCGGGTCGGATGTCCCAAATGCGGGGCGAGAACCGTCAACTCGTTCCCAACCCAAGAACAGGCGCAATCCGCGTTCGAGGAAAACGACCTATTGCGGGAGCCGGAAAAATAGGAAAGGCTAAAAAATAATGGGACTATTCCAATTCCTTTCTAGACGAAAGCCTGAAAGCGAACCGGTCAAAGTCAGTCCGCCTTCAATCGCACAGGACAAGCTCAAAGCCGTCGTGTGCGGTCTCGCCATAGGCGACGCGTTGGGAGTGCCTTATGAGTTCCAGCAAAGAGACACATTCACCTGCACGGGAATGGTCGGGCATGGCACGCATAATCAGCCAGCCGGAACTTGGAGCGACGACACGGCAATGAGCCTAGCCACCTTGGACTCACTCAGCAAATGCGATGGCAAAGTAGACGCGACAGACCTGATGATACGTTACAGAATGTGTCTGGAATACGGAATGTACATGCCGGACGGCAACACATATGATTCCGGTATCACCGTCGCCACGGCCATCAGGTCGGGGCATGGTTGCGATGGTCTGGATGATAACGGCAATGGTTCGCTTATGCGGATGGCCCCGTGCGCCTTCTATCATCTGTCCGACGAGGAAATCGAACAGGTCAGCGCCATCACCCACGCTCATGAAATGAGCATGACGGCGTGCGTGCAGTACGTGCGAATCCTCGAAGGACTGGTGAACTGCGTTCCTTCACATAAGGCGATAACCGATTCAGGATTCCCGTTCGACCCAACCATTCCCAGAACGAAAGTAGAATCGGACGGATTCGTACTCCACACATTGAACGCGGCACTCTGGTGCTTAACCAACACTCACAATTATCAGGATTGCGTACTTACCGCAGTAAACCTCGGGGAAGACACGGACACCACAGCCAGTGTCGCGGGAGCGTTAGCCGGAGCCGTCTACGGGTTCGACTCCATTCCTACAAAGTGGATTGAAAAAAATGCGAGGACGGGAACTCATAAACATGTACATATGTGAGTCGATTCAAGGAAGAAACTAAAAGCGGATGTTGTCATCGTTTTTCTATTTGATTTTTGGGATAATCGTCATAGGCGTAATAATCACACTGTTGTCGGCTTGGGCCGTCAAGCTGTCTAATCCATATCGTTTCCCCTATTTTCGATACTCATTTGATGTTTCCGGTAAAAGGAACGTTGACCTTATCAACTTAATTGATACGTTCCTTTTAGATGAACGCAACCGTTCCCTTTTGGATGATTACGCCCGACAATTAGACACTTGGAAAAAACAGACGAAAGCAGAAATTGAGAGTATACATTTTAAATGGCTTCGGCAAAAAAAGACGGGAACAATACGAGTCTATTTTAGATGAAGACCATGCGTATACATTTTCTACGTGCAGAAATAGAACTCGTTATAATCAAGCGAATTATATTCGCACATCTTATACAGTGACATTCGTTGACCAGCAGATTCAGGTGAGCTTGGAATGGTTGCTCGACCGTTGCCGTCAGTTAGAGAAAACCAATTTCGAGGCCACTTTGAAAGATTGGAATTGCAAACAGCAACGACGGCTAATGACGCCGAAACTGCGAAAAAAGATAGCTGAACGAGACAACTACACTTGCCAAAACTGCGGCAAATACATGCCAGACGGTGTCGGACTGCACATCGACCACATCATCCCCGTCATCAAAGGTGGCAAGACAGTCGAATCTAATCTGCAAGTTCTCTGCTCGAAATGCAACGGACGTAAAGGTGGCCGATAAGAGGAAGGAACCCGGAGAATGTTGACTCTCCCCATCACAAGAAAATGGTACGATATGATTCTTTCCGGTGAGAAGACGGAAGAATACCGAGAAGTCAAACCCTACTACGATTCCCGTTTCCGCCGACTGTTCGACATGGACGAGTCGAATAATCCAACAGGATTGGACGAGCGGCCAATACTATTCCGCAACGGATACTCCCATACAAGTCCGAGCTTCACCGCCATCTGCACGCTCTCTAAAGGAGAGGGACGTACCGAATGGGGAGCCGAACCGCACAAACAGTATTGGATATTAAACATCCAACGAATCCACAAATAGGTTTTTGCACCCTTTCGGAGTATGTTTTAGCTAAAAAGAAACACACTCCGAAAGGAAACCTAATTTTGAAATATCTACTATTAATACTCGTCCCATCATCCATCCTGCAATGGTTGCTACTACTCGTATGCGGCGTGGGAGGATGGTTCCTGTTCTCCACTCAGTTTAAAACCTCAAAAAAGTCCACCGCCATGGTCAACGTATTAGGTGCTGTGTGTGGTATCGCATTCTTTTACGGATTGAAGAATGGTCTCGGTGGTTTGAGTGACATGTTCATGTCACTCACCGGAAAATACGTGTACGGGTATCCGCATTCGCAAGTTCCCCTAATCAACGCGTTTATCGCCATTCCTCGTATACTCATTGGTGTTTTTTGCATGTGTGCCGCATATGGTCTTTATCAGCCGGTATCCGAAAAAGAAGGCGAGGAGTACAGGAGCCAGAGTCAGCAGAATGAGGCAAAGGAAGTTGAACAGGCTCTCAATCAGACCATCGACCAGATAGGCGTAGTCTTCAATCTGCTCAAAGCCGAACCCGGCCAACCAAATTATCACGGTTACAAGCTAGTGAACGAGGATTGCGGGGGTCAACCAGACCCCTTATGGAACACCATGAACCCAGCCAACATCCAACAGGCGAGAAGCCAATACCGCCTCTACGGCAATCCGGGCGGCGGCCTATCACAGTCGAACTTCACCACCAATGAGATTCAATCCGGCCAGAAAGGTGAACAAATCCTCGCCAACATGATTACCGGCAACTGTCCCAACGTGGTGTCCTTCTGGTCGTTGCACGGTCTGAACGAGCGACACCAGTTCACTGACGCGGATATCGACTGCGTGATTGCCGGACAGGACAAACAGGGCAAAACACACTTGTGGTTCGTGGATGCGAAGAACTATAAAGGTAATGCGGACACCGCCTACCGTAACCTCACCCCAGACCAACTGTTGAGAATTAGTGTCAGCCAGCGTGCGTTCGAAACCGGTGTGGATGGTCGTCCGGATTTGAAACTTTCCGCGAACATGAACTGGCAGAGGGACATGTGGGATTTCATGTTCCACTGCAAACCCGTCGAAGTGGAATGGCTTGTCTGCATGGTTCCGACTTCGGATAAGGGCGTGCCGGATGTGAATGGCGTCATGTGGCCGGGTGATATTCCTTGCGTGACGCCGGAGGAGCTGGTGCGACGTGTCAATGCGGTTGACTTGGATTCGACGCAGAATCTTCCGTTAGACTGGTTGGATACTTTGAAACGGCATGTCAAGCACTGAGCTGTTTTTGGGCGCGGGTTGTTTTCTTCTCGCGCCTTTTTTGTTTTTGTTGTGTTCGGCGTGTCTCATTACATTAAATGATATACTGGGATTGTTCACACAAAGGAGGTTGGAAATGCCAAACCAAACAACAATCCTCGCCCAACACGGACTAATCAAAGCAGACACCGCCACACCAAAAGACTGGGAAACCATCGACAACATCAGAGACAAAAGATTCAGCATCCCGCTAAGCTGGGAACAAATACAACAACTACTAGCCAAACACCCCACAATCCGCCCATACCTCTACCTCTCAACAGGACTCGACGGACTCGTACTACTCAACACCAATACAGGAGAAACCGCAAACACCCAACCACTCATCTTCGAAAACCTTTCAGACGAAAACGATTCCATGTTCAGCATGGTCGAACAGCATATCGGCAAATGGGACAAGACCACACCCACAAAAACGCTGATACAGCAAGGCAGAACAGACGAAGCCAAACAGCAGATAGACCACGCCACCGCACTGGCACCAACAGCCCTAATGGAACTCATCTATCAGCTCGTCCCATGGAAAGAATTGCACGACAGGCAATACCAGCGCATGACGGCATTGAACGTCAGAAAGAACGAGGAATACCCATCACGCCAATTCGACAGGCACCTCGTCAAGTTACTCCAGCAGACCAAGCCCTGCATTGGGGGAGAGGGTGCTTTGGAGAAGACGTTCGACAAGCCTATAACAGTGTACAGGGGTGAAATCGACAAGAGCGTGCATATGGGGTTAAGCTGGACGAGCAGTCTTGAAGTCGCGGAAAAGTTCGCGGGCAGATTCGGTAGGCAGGGCACTATCTGGAAGACAGTGCTAGAACCCGAGAAAATACTTGCGGCTTACGCGGACGATGGTGAGCATGAAGTGCTCGCCATCGTCTCAGAAAATACCGTAAATAATGTTCGTGAATTCAGTTAGACCTGTATCCTTAACTTCTAGTTGCAGGGGGCATAATATGTGCTGTTGCCCTGAGAATCGAATGTCGCGCAGAACTTGGTGTATCCAGAATTAGAGGAACTATTATTCTGGTTCTGGCTTTGCTGTGGCGCAGACTGTTGGGTCTGGGCTTGTTGTGTCGGAGCACTGTAGGTGCTGGTGCCACTGTTCGCACGACTGTAGTTCGTGTTCGAGTAGGTTTGGGTCTGGACTTGCGACTGTTGTTGTGCGGCTTGGCGTGCGGCTTCCTCGGCTTCGGCTTCCGCGTCGGCTTGTTCCTTCGCCGTCTTGGAGTCGTTTACGCTTTTGACGGCCTTGGACACGGCGTCTTTCTGCGCGTTCAGGGTTTTCACGTCAGACTTCTTGTCGTCAACGGTTTTCTTTGCTGTGTCGATGGCGGTTTTCAGGCTTTCACGCGTCTTGTCATCGGACACTTTGCCTTCGGAATCCTTGTACAGGGTTTCCGCATCACTGATGGTCTTGTTGAGCGTGTCCTTCGCATCCTTGACCTGCTTCGCGGTCTTGGAGGATTCGACCTTGCCCATGGCAGCGTCAATGGAACTGATGGCCTTGGTCGCCGCGCTGATGTCATCGGCAACCGTGGTCTTAGCCTTGCTCACGTCCCACAACATCCACTTGTTGACGGCTTCCGCCTTCGGACTGCCCTTCTGCGCCTCACCAGACTTGACACTCGCATTCAACGAATCCAACAGGGTCTTGTCAAGAACGTCCGTATCCTTCGTTGCCTTGGCAAGATTCTGAGCGTTTTCGATTTTCTTGACGAGTTTCGCGTCGATGGTCTTCGCAGACTCAACCTGAGACTCATAGTCACTGTAAGCACTCGTGGACGCATACGCGTAGCCACCAACACCGGCGAGGACTACGATTGCCGCGATGGTGCTGGCGATGATGACTGTCTTTTTGCTTGGCTTTTTCTTCTTGTTCTCGTTTTCCTCATCCAAGTCAAGTGGGGAGATGGTCTGGGTCTCCTCAAGGTCTTCGCTCTTTTTCATTGTGTCGGTTGCTCCTTTATTTTTTCTGTGCTCGGTTTAGTAGAAGGAAGTAGTAAACGGCAGTCTTCCAATCATTTTCCCATGTGGGGTAGGCGAACGCTACTCTTTAATGTGGACAAAACCACTATAACGCAAGATTAGGTGTGTTGCAACATCTAATACCATACGAAGCAATCAAAGCAGGAAAATCAGCAATACCAACGCCTACGACGCTGATAGACGACAGGCTCGTCCCAATCCTCATCCATTCCGCCACCGTTATATGTGACTACGGCGGCACGCAGCGCGTCTCGAATCTCCGTCTCACTCCCGTAATCCGTGTGCCAGTCGTCCTCAATCCAACGCCAATCGCACCATCGGTGTGCGGGAACATGCGGATTCCTTTTTCTCGAATACGCGTAGCCTTTCAAGTCGATTTCCTCGAAGGAATATCCCCAACCGAAAGTGCGGGTGCGGGAGAAACCGCATGAGCGTGCGTCCTCCTCGATGACGGAATACGGCTTGTCCTTGAATGTCCTCGACAACGGCGTCTCCTTCCGATAGGTTACAGTCCAATGATAGTGAGACTGTCCACAAATTCAAGAACAGCTTCAAAAGCGTCTTTTCATTGTAAGAAAATTCCTTTTTTCAAAAGGTTGACTGTGACAAGTCTGATATATATGAAAGATGATGATGACAAACCTCTAGAGGAGTATCTATGGTTAATCCATTGAGTAAGACTCTCCGGAAAGTCAAGGACTCCATTCTTAAACGGGTGGGGAAGGCCGCTGTCGCACTGGTTGCGGCGACGGCTACCTTGGCTTCTGGAGCGATAACGACCGGTAGTGCGCTTGCCGCCACGACAGGCGGCCCCGGCTACTGGTTCAATGCGACGCGTTCCGGGAGTTGGTGGGTTGGTACTCACGGTAGTTCTCTTGGTCCGCAACGTTATGAGAACGGTAATCCGGTGTATTGCGTTGAGGCCGGTGAACCTGTTACCAATGCCGGTACTTGGAATAAGGCTACGGATGTGAACCATAAGGTTGGTGCGTGGCTGGTTGAGAAGCATAAGGGTGATAGCAGTGATTTCACTCAGGCTTCGGTTGCTTATGCGATTCATGAGCATCTTGACCAAGGCAGTAGCCATTTCCGTCAGCTGGTAGCGGCTGGTTTGGAAGGTGCGGATATCAATGCCGTCGCTTCCAATGCGGCGAATCTTTGGAATGATGCATATAACACTCTTCCCGCTAACCTTAATGCCGCCTATGCCTATACCTCTGGCAAGCGTACCGGAACTGTTGACCCCGGCGTTAAGAACTCTAGCGGACAGTACATTGCTGGCATTCAGTACACTGCGACGTTGAACGGTCCGGCGAAATTCGACCAGACCGGAACCAATACAATCAGTGGTACAACCACCGGTCAGGCAATGCATATTCCGTGGACGGCAACCGGCAACGGAAAAGTAACAGGCCATGTTTCGATTAATGTTCCCACTGCCGCCGTTCTAAATTCCCCCGGTCAGGATATGATGCGGCCTTCCGACCCTGAGAATCAGACGAGTGATGTCCAATTCTCTGTGTCGCGTGATTTTCAGCCGACCGTCAGCACCAGCGTCAGTAAGAAACAGTTGACCCGTGGCTCCCCGGTCGAAGACCGTGTGACCTCCGGTGTCGCTTCCTCCGACGACGAGTGGGCGGACAACGTGCCCGTCAAATTCAAGGGCTACTATTTCGTCGGTGACTCCAAGCATATTCTTCAAGTCATCAAGAAGAACAATGGTGAGAATCCGACCAACTATTTGAAGCGTCTGCGTGAAACCGATGGCATCCGTCAGGTTGCCGCCGCGACCACCAGCTTCACCAAGAGCGGTCAGACCAACACCGTCAAGGCGAAGGCCGCTACCGGTGCCATCGACTATGACAGTGTGAACGGTTTGGACGACTATCAGGTGTCCGATGAGGACGCAGGACTGTTCGGAACATGGGTTTGGGTTGAAGTCAAGGCAGACCAGTCCCAGCAGGATTACATCAAGGGCGATTACATCGATGAGTTCGGCAAGGCTCAGGAAACGTCCGTGAGTGTTCTGCCGCCGAACCACGACTCCACCGTGTTGGAGCAGGAGTCCGGTATGAACAAGGACATCCTTGATGAAATCAACATCAGCCGTCTGCCGTCCGATTACGGTAAGTTCACCGGTAATACGAACTATGGTTTCGGTGCTGATGCGAAGGCCAAGATTCGTGTCTGGTGGGCTGGCTCCGGAACCGGCAACAAGGATGAGGATGAGAAGTACGTTCCGACTACCGAAGAGGAGCCTACTCAGGATGCCAACCACAAGCTGGTTGGCGAATGGGAGGTTCCGGCCATGAACGGCAAGTACAAGGTCGGCGGCGGTAAAATCGTTCTCTATCCGAGCGATGGCAGCGACGCCAAGACCGTTGCCACTGATGTGAACATCAAGGTCACGGATAAGGCCCATTGCGGCTACTACGTGTTCATCTACGACTTCCCCGGCTCCGACCGCGCGGAAGGATTCAAGAGCGCGTACAACAATCCGTGGGAACGTTCCTTCGTCACTCAGGACGCGCAACCCGTCACATTGACCACCAACGTGAACAAGACCACCGTCACCCAAGGTGAGAAGTTCTACGATACCGCGACCATCTCCGGTCTGGTTCCGCGTGGCTCCTATGTCACCTTCACCGCGTATGACGCCGTGTCCGGCGAGCCGGACGTGTCCACCAACAAGCTGTTGGACAACACTCGCGTGAACGTCACCAACGACCAAGCCGACCATTCCGACACCACCCAGTTCGAGGTGAAGTCCCCGGAAATCAGCACCAACAAGATTGGTAAGGTCTACTGGGTTGCGAAACTCTACAATGCCAAAGGAAAGGCTCTCGCGGGTCACGCCATCGGCTTGGAGAACGAGACCATCGAAGTGGTAGGCCCGTCCCTCACCACCAAGACCAGCGCACAGCAGACCTATGTCGGTCGTCCGTTCCACGACACCGCCGTCATCAACAACAAGATTGATGCTGGCGCGTATCTGACATTCACCGCCTATGACGCGGTTTCCGGCAAGCCGGATACGAATGCCGCGAAACTGCTTGACAACAAGCGTGTGGACATTCCAGCCGACAAGATTGCATCTTCCGGCGCCGGTAAGAGCTTCACTGTTGATTCCCCGGACGTGACCGCCACCAAGGCCGGTATCGTCTACTGGAAGGCGACGCTCTACAACAAGGGCGGAATGGAACTCGCCACCCACGAGCTGGGTGCCACCGGCGAAAGCGTTCTTATCAAGAACCCGTCCATCACCACCAAGGTCAGCAAGGAACAGGTTTCCATCAACGAGGAGTTCACCGATACCGCCACCATCAACGGCGAGGTCGAGTCCGGCGATTATGTCACCTTCGACGCCTACGCTCCGGTTGACGGCGCTCCGAACGCCCAAGGTGCGAAACTGCTCGACTCCGAGCGTGTGAACATTCCGGCCAAGGATGTCACCGCAAGCCAGAACGGACAGGCCATCAACGTCACCAGCCCGAAGACCCACGCCACCGAAGGCGGAAACGTGTATTGGAAGGCCACCCTGCACCGTGCCAACGGCACTGTGCTCGCCACCCATGATTTGGGTGTTGGCGGTGAAACCGTTCAGGTCAAGTATCCGACCATCACCACGCACGTGTCCTCCACGAGCGTCGGTGTCGGAGAGAACTTCTACGACACCGCCGACATCAAGGGTGTCGTCCACGCGGGTGACTTCGTGGTGTTCCGCGCCTACGGTGCGGTCGGTGAGAAGCCCGACACGAACGCCAGCCTTCTGCTGAAAGACCAGAAGGTCAACATCACTGCGGCTCAGGCGAAGGACTCCGCTCAGGACAAGACCGTGACCGTCAAGTCCAAGACCGTCAACACCATGAACGGTGGAAACGTGTATTGGAAGGCAACCCTGTACGACAAGCAGGGACGCCAGCTTGCCACCCACGACCTTGGACTTCCGGAAGAAACCGTCACGGTTCGTCCTCCGACCATCACCACCCAAGTGACCAAGGGCAAGGTCAAGCCGAGCGAGGAGTTCGCTGATAAGGCGACCATCTCCGGTAAGGTGCTCAAAGGTTCCTACGTCACGTTCACCGCTTACGACGCGGTATCTGGCGACCCGGATGCCAATGCTCCTAAGCTGTTGGACAACGTGCGCGTGAACATCAAGGACTCCGATGCGGAAGCCTCCGCGTCCAAGAAGTTCACCGTCACCAGCCCTACCACCCACACCGATAACTCCGGTTCCGTGTACTGGGTTGCGACTCTGTGGTCTCCGCAAGGCAAGCAGTTGGCTTCCCACGATTTGGGCCTGCCGTCCGAAACCGTTCAGGTGAATCCGGGTGGTATCGTCACGTCCAACGCGCAGAAGATGGGTGCGACCGGCGAGCAACTGTACGATGAAATCACCGTTTACGATGAGACCAGTGAGGCCGAGTCCGCTGATGGTCAGGTTCACGAAGGCGAGAGCAACAGCAACCCGCACGGCGTCATCGGTCGGATTCCGCAAGGCTCCACCGTCACCGTGGAAATGTACCGTCAGGCCGAAGAGGATGACGGCGACCAAGGCTTGTTCAAGATTGCCGAGAAGACCGTCACCATCGACACCAACAAGTTCACCGCAATCAAGGCCGGTCAGGAAGGCAACCGTCCGGGCAAGCTGACTTTCAAGGTCACTGACCCGAGCTTCAAGACCACCAAGGCTGGCATGATTTACTGGAAGGCCACGTTGAAGACCCCGCAGGGCGGCGTGCTCGACCAGCATATCTACGGTGAAAAGGGTTCCGACCACAAGACCGGTTACAAGAGTTACGAACGCACCCCGGTGCAGAAGTTCTCCACCACCGTGTCCAAGAAGTGGCTGAGCGACGCGAACGGCAATTACGAGGACAAGACCACGCAAATCTACGACGTGCTCCACCAGACCTCGTATGAGCAGTTCGACGGCGAATCCATCGACGGAGACACCTACACCACCGGCAAGACCGCCCAAACACCGAACGGTGCCAAAGTCCAGTTTGAAATCTGGGCCAAGGACGGCGCGAACGCTGGCAAGATGGTCAAGCAGTACAATGCCGAAGACCTCCCGAAGGTTCGTGAACTCGCCAAGAGCGAAGACCCGGACAAGAACCATCCGTATGTGGGTACCGATGGTCTGGACAACTACCAGAACGTCAAATCCTCCACGTTCCCGATTCCGTCCGACTGGTCTGCAAGCAAGTACTACTACCGTGTGAAGATTACCGTCCCGTCCACCACTCCGGGCGCTGGAACCGACCCTGCCGACAACAATCGTGATGTTGTCTGGTACGGCGGCGACGACGAATCCGAAGAGTTCGACGTGATTCACATGGACACCAAGAGCACCGAACCGTTGTGGCTCGACAGCATGAACGTGTCCGACGAAATCACGTTGAAGGGCAACATTCCGGCTGGCTCCCAGTACGAAGCCGAATTGTGGCGCACAAGCAAGGATGGCAACGTCCGTAAGGACGCGGCCACCAAGCAGGATGATTCCGACCATAATGGCATCGCCTCCGAAAAGGTCGCCACCACCGGTCGCGTAAACATTCCGTCCAAGGCCATCGGCGCCCACCTCAATGGTGTCACCTTCCGCTCCAAGAGCGTGAAGAATCCGGGTGTCGGCTCCTACATCTGGCGTGTGAAGATTTACACTCCGGAAATGCCTCATGGCAACGGCGTGGGCACTGGTGGAGACACCAGCATGAACTCCGCATTCGGTGTCATCACCAAGGAGTGGATGACCGCCGCCAAGGCCACCACCGACGCCGATGACTCCCAAGCCGGTGACTACTGGCAGAACGCCACCGCCAAGCAGAAGGGCAATGGAGACGGCTACGCCGACCGTTGGCTCCTGTTCGACGGCAAGAACATCGCATCCGAGAAGTTCGAGGTCGTGAAGCTGACCACGAACGTGACCGGAACCCCGAACATCCACACCAGCGAAGGCGAGCATTACGTCGATGTCACCAACGGCAACGATGTGAACGATAAGCTCACCATCACCGGTTATATGCTCAAGGACTACAAGGTCGCGTTCAAGCTGTACAAGCAAGCCGAGAATCAGACTGCGGACAAGGACACCGTCGTCAAGACCCTTGACCCGGTTGCCCTGACCGAAGCCCAGAAGACCCTCGACTCCGCTTCCGTACATCTGACCGACCCCGCCGACTACTACTGGCAGTGGGTGTTCACCAAGCCGGACGGCACAGCCTTCCAGCCTGACAACATCAACCCGGCAGTCTCCGACAAGCGCATCAAGGACGAATCCTTCCACGCAGTCCGTGTAACCACCAGCACCTACAAGTGGGCTTCCAAGAACGGTACCGTTCAGGATGTCGCACGACTCGAAGGCCACCTGCCTGAGAACGCGACGCTCACCTTCGAGATGCATGATTACGCAACCGGCAAGAAGGTCGCCTCCACCAAGTCCGCCACCCTCAAGGAACTGGGCTTCGACAAGTCCAGCATCGACCAGCAGTTGACCAGCCCGAGCCTCAAGGTTCCGGACGCAATCGACTACTACTGGGTTGAGGTTCTGAATCTGCCGAAGGATGACCAGAGCACTCCGTTGCACACCGGCAAGGACAAGATTAAGAACGAGTCCTTCCGCTCCATCGAAGCGCAGACCGATGTCGCCACCGAACGTTACGTGGGCACCGTGGTCAAAGACCATGCCGACCTGACCAACGTGAAGTGGAAGCAGTCCGGTGACATCCGCGACGATTTGACCACGGGATTGGATGCACGCTGGTTCCTGTATAAGCAGGGAGACGGCGACGTAAAGACCGATAAGAAGATTTTCACCGGCGACTACGTGCATCTGACCAGCGGACAGACCGAAGCCTACGGACCCGAACACAAGATGAACGAGGTGGGCGACTACTACTGGGTCATCGAAATCAGCGACCCGAGCACGAACCACAAGGTCGTCAAGCTGGGAACCCAGCGTGACCCGCGTGAATCGTTCCGCATCGTAAAGGCTTCCTCCGAAGCTCAGGTGGCGCAGCAGGTCAACAAGCCCACCAAGGACACCGTGACCATCACCGGACATCCGGCTGAAGGCACTCTGGTCTCTTGGAACCTGTACAAGACCAACACCGCCGACGACGACGATTATCTGATTGACAAGACCGAGCAGCAGCAGGGCGAGAGCGAAGGCTCCGACGATACTGACGTCGATGCCGAACCTCAATCCGATAACGGCGAAGCCTCCGACAGCATGCTCGTCGCAAGCTATCAGACCCCGTCCGACGGCGCTCACCTCATCACCGCCGAGGAAGCCGCCGAGGCGTTGAAGAACGGCAAGGTGACAGTGGAAAGCCCCGAGTACACTCCGACCGATGTTGGTGAATACTACTGGGTGTTCAGTCTGACCAGTCCGACGAAGAACCTCGCCGGTGACGGACAGCCGAACAAGCCGCAGAACGATAAGGACACCAGCCATCTGGAGTCCGAGGACTTCTTCACCGACCGCGCCCATGTGGCCGATGAGACCGTCCAGATTATCGACGCGACCACCAAGACCAAGCCGCTAGGACACGTCGGGGAGAAGTTCCACGACACCGTGCTCCTTCAAGGACGCGTGCCGGAAGGCTCTCAGGCGGACGCCACCCTCTACCGTCAGGTGGACGGCGATGATTCCAGCAAGGATGAGGAGGTTCTGACCACGAAGCGCACTACGCTCTCCGAAGGTCAGGCGTTCGCGGACTTGGAGGATGTGACCGTTGACAAGGTTGGCGTGTACTACTGGCGTGAGCACGTATACGTGCCGACCAAGCACACCACTTCGGCCGACCACGACAAGAAGGTGGAAGTCGAGAAGACCCCGACCATCACCGGAAAGCCTCGCGTAAGCAACGAGACCGTCAACGTGGTCAACGTGACCACCACCACCCACCGTCTGGAAGAATCCGGCACCAAGCTTCAAGACAAGGCGAAGATTGAAGGCGACGTCGTTGACGGCTCCTACATCATCTTCACCCTGTGGAAGCAGTCCGATGGCGACGACTCCAGCAAGGACGAGAAGGTGTTCACCAGCGACAAGGTGATGCTCAAGGCCGGTCAGAAGGAAGCCGACTCCCCGACCTACGAGGTCAAGGAGACCGGAACCTACTACTGGCGTGAAAGCATCTACAATCCGGTCGAGGACACCGACATTCCGCCGTGCGTCCCGCCGACCGGCAACACCGACGAAGACCATCCGTGCGACACTCCGGTTCACACCGAGAAGCCGCGCACGCCGGGTGAAACCACCGACGTGGTGAAGGTCACGACCAAGGCCCAGACCAACGGCACCGCCACCAAGCCGGTCAAGGATACCGCCCTCATCGAAGGCAAGATTCCTAACGACGACTACGAGCTGGTGTTCGAGCTGTGGAAGCAGAACGGCAACGATGTGAAGGACGACAAGAAGGTCGCCACCACCGACGCCGTGAACGTCCCGCAGAACGCGACCACGGTCGATTCGCCGGAAGTCACCCCGTCCGACGCCGGAACCTACTACTGGCGCGAGAAGCTGGTGGAGAAGTCCACCAAGCGGCTCGTCCACTACGGTGATGCCCGTGTTCCGGGCGAGACCGTAATCGTGGGCGAACTCGCCAAGACCGGTATCGCAAGCGGCTTCATCATTCCGCTCATCGGAATGCTTGCAGTGCTTGGACTGGGATTGGCGGTCGTTTCCGAAGGAAAGCGTCGCATCGCTTCCCTCTCGAACGGCGCTCATCTGTCCGGCTCCACAAAGTGACGGACTGAAACAGTAGGGGAGGGGCCGATAGGGTTCCTTCCCTACACCGCCTAGTTTGGGGAGGCGGGAGAGCATGACTCCCCGCCTCCCCAAACTTTTCTTTGAAGGTCTTTAACATAGAAAGAAAAACACGGAAAGAGGAACATGCGTAAACCTATCGCCCTGCTTGTGGCGGGTTCGATGACGCTCATGCCGCTATTGGGGGCCGCGAGTGTCGTGCTGACACCTGTATCGGAGGCTTATGCCGCGTCCGCCAATAGTACCGTAAGCGACTATCCGGAGGGTGTGAAAGCCTATCTAGATGGAACTCGGTTGGCGAGTTTCGACCCGTCAGGAAGCGGAGAAGTATACGATGCGACCGGTAGAACGGTCAGACTGTCCGGAGTCCCCGACGATTGGACTGTGCAATGGAGTAGCGCGTTCAACGAAATCACCAACAAGAACTCCATCCTGTATATCCTGTCCAACGGTTCCACCACATACCGTTACTGGTTCGATGGGGCTGACGGCGCGGTTCATACCGTCGAGGAGCTTCATGGCATGACAATCACTCTGAACGGTCAGGCTGTGGACGGTGACATTACCCAAGGATTCACTATCCACGATGTGACCGCCGAGGATATGAAAGGCTATGAGAACGCGCCATCCGGCTGGGTGTTGGATGGTGATTCCGAGGATGACCATTACACGTATACGGCCCATCCGGAGGATTCGGACACGCCAAGTGTTCAATATACGTTCTTGTACGACGATACCCGGCCACATGACAGCATCAACTCGTTGAGGAATCTGAAAGCGTATCTGACTGTTGATGGCAGTGCGGTGAAAGGATTCGACTACACGCTCGCCAACACCGACACCCTCGCTATTCCAATGAACACCGACGTGCGTTTGGAAGGCGTGCCCGACGGTTGGAAAGTTGACTACAACAATCCTTCCACCGGAAAACTAAACCGCGTATACACGCTGACCGGCCCCTGCGGGGACACGTTCACCTACATCTTCCATCCAACCTCGGATTACGAAGGCTACTATTACATCGACCAGCTCCAATACGTCCGAGCATTCGCTGACGGGGAACTGGTGGACGGATTTGACTACAGGGGAGGCGCTTGGAGCTTCCCTGAAACCACCAAGAACGTCGAAATCGCCAACGTGCCCGACGATTGGAACACTCAACGCAGTGTTGACGGCAACACCATCACCTACATGGTATCCAGCCCGAACAATTCCGTCTCTGTCACCTACGTGTTCAACATCGCCAAACATCAGGCAAGTCTGGACGAATTATCGAATGTGAAAGCCATCGTCGGCGGCAACTATGTTTCCGGATTCAACCCGAAACAGTCCGGTATCTACGAATACGAAGACGGTCAAGGAATCGCCATCGTCAACGTGCCGTCCGGATGGACTCAGACCACAACCGACGGTGACGGATACAAGGTGTACACGTTGACCAGTGGAGACCTTTCGGTATCCTACCGTTTCAACAAGCATGTGAAAACCTATTCGGTGGACGAGCTTGCCAAAGTGTCAGCCTCTACCGACGACGGCGTGGTTCAGGACTTCAAGCCGATGGAGTCCGGCACCTACACCATTGGCGAGCATGCTACCGTGTGGATTACCGGCGTGCCCGACGGTTGGGATACCAAATCGTCCGACAATGACATGACCTACACGGTGACCAGTCCCGACGGGAAAATCAAAGTCGTCTACACGTTCAAACATGCGAAGCACAAGTATTCCTCCTCCGAATTGAAGAACGTCACCGCAAAACTCCCCAACGGAGACTACCTCAACGGCTTCGACCCGGTCTCCGGTGGTGAATTCACCGTACCGATGGGAACCAAGAACGTGACCATCGGCCATATTCCTAACGGGTGGAACCTCACCAAGAACAATGGACTGTCCTACACGCTGACCAGCAGTGACGGGGAAGTGTCCGTCTCCTATAAGTTCCATGCGAAGAACGGTCATACGGTAGTCTTCGACACTGATGGAGGAACCACCGTCGAATCCCAAACCGTCGAGGATGGGGGAACTATCACACAACCCGACGACTATCCGTCCAAGACCGGCTACCGTTTCAAAGGCTGGTACAAGGATGGAGTCCCATACGATTTCACACAACCCGTCTATGATGATGCGGTAATCACCGCCAAGTGGACGGTAAACACTTACGAAGTGTATTTCGACGCCGGAGCCAGTGACGACTGGTATCCTATGCAGACCATCGCATATGGCGATAAGGTCGTCAAGCCGGTTGACCCGACTTTGGACGGTTACGATTTTGACGGATGGCTGTTGGATGGCAAAGCGTACTCGTTCGACACTCCTGTCACCGCCGACATGACATTGACCGCGTCTTGGAAGACCGCGCAGGTGCAGACGCATACGGTGACTTTCACCGGTGCGGGAGACGATTTCACCCAGACGGTGGCGGATGGTTCCTCGGCCACCGTTCCAACGGTTCCCTCCAAGAAAGGCTACACGTTCGACGGATGGTATTCCGGAGACTCCCTGTACGATTTCACCACGCCCGTTACGGATGATTTGACTGTGGAAGCCCATTGGACGAAGAACTCGTACACCGTCAGCTTCGACTCCAATGGCGGAAGCGACGTGGACTCCCAGCAAGTGCCCTACAGGGAGAGGGCATCCCAGCCGGACAATCCGACATTGAATGGCTACACGTTCCAAGGTTGGACTCTTGACGGCGACCCGTATGATTTCAACACTCCAGTCACCTCCAGCATCACATTGAAGGCACTATGGTCTAAGAACACGCCAGTAGCCAAGAAACATACGGTCACATTCGACAGTGGCAAGGGAAGCAAGGTCGATAGCCAAACCGTCAAGGAAGGCGACCCCGTGTCCAAACCGGACAATCCAACCCGTGAAGGCTACACGTTCAACGGTTGGCTGTTGGGCGGAGACCCTTATGATTTCACCACTCCCGTCATGCAGGATTTGACGTTGACGGCCTCTTGGACGAAGAACAAGAGCACGTACACCGTGAAGTTCGATTTGAACGGGGGAGATGGCAATATCGCAGACCAGAAGGTCAAGGAAGGCTCCACCATCGACCGGCCAGACAATCCAACCCGTGAAGGCTACACGTTCATGGGATGGCAGTATGAGGACTCCGACTGGAACTTCCTGAACACCGTCACATCCAACATGACATTGACGGCGCAATGGAAGCGCAACGAGGTCAAGAAGTATACCGTAACATTCGACACTGCGAACGGCACCAGCATCGACCCGCAGACCATCAAGGATGGCGGCAAGGTTTCCAAGCCGGACGACCCGACCCGTGAAGGCTACGAGTTCAAGGGATGGACTCTGAACGGCGAACCATACGATTTCAACCTTCCCGTCACAGCCGACATCACCTTGA
>OLOM01001151.1_pt1 | contig 18465 bp, 36 predicted proteins | sample 1672531 | NCBI WGS metagenome assembly OLOM01 (sample SAMEA3136696, study PRJEB25190) | human gut metagenome | reverse complement strand
GAGCCGGTGCCGTAGCGGAGCCATTCCTCGTTGACGTTGAACTCGCGGCAGATAGAAGTAATGGTTTGGTCGGTTGTGCCGTTCTCTCCGCGCTCCACCTTGCTAAGGCCGGATTTTGTCATGCCGATGCGGCGGCCAAATTCCTCAAGGGTAAGTTTGAAATACTGGCGGACTTCCTTTATGCGGTTATTCAATGTGTTCACCTCCTTTTCTAAGGTCAGTATAGAACAAAAAGTGTCGAAAGTCAACTTAATTTTGCAAAATAGTGTTGACAATGTGTCGATAAGGTGCTATTATGAGGGCGTGAGGTGTAGAACGGACACAAAAAAGATAACGAGAATACACCTACGACACACGCGGGAAAGCAGGTGAACCTATGCAGAAAGAAAATCCGTCCGCCGACGAGAAGCGCCGGAGGGAGGAGAAAGAAAGAGAACGCAGAGAAAACCTGCGGAGCTGGGCGACGCTGGTAGTGGTTACTGCGACGGCGATTATCAACACAATTACCATTATCCTGCAAATAAAGCGATAGTGGCGGTGACTGCACCGTAAAGCGCAACCAAAAGTGTGATCCATTCACGAAGCTCTTTTAAGAATGAGTGTATGTAAGCAGAAAATTCCGCTTTTGCCTGACGAGTTAAGGTGATGATGTCGTCCGACGTTGGGTCGAAACCATCGAAGTCGAGCGCATAATAGGAAAACTGGTCTTGCAGCTCGTCATAAGATTTGTAGCCGGCGGCGGCAAGAATCCGGCCAAGGGTATGATGCCGCCGCACGGCACAGCAGATCTTAAACTCGGAGAAGTTCAAAAAAATCACCTCCTTCCCCTGCCATTGTAGCACGGGAAAGCGAGGGAGACAACACGCGACGCGTGTATAAAGGTGGTGAGAACCGTGCTGACGGTGGAAAAGCTGGCGCAGGAATTGAAAGAGACGCCGGAGTTGAAGCGCAGCCTTGTTATGCGGGTAGCGCGGGAACTGCTGGACAGTGAAGCGTTTATGGAAGCGTACCCGCGCATTTACGAGACAGCCCGAAACAAGACTGACGCCAACGATGAAATGGCAAAAATAATCACCCGGCTTTTTAAGAAAAACCGGGTGAGCATGCAGGATGCCGAAACCATCCTGCACCGGGCCGCAGACCTTTATAAAGGCGAGTAGGTCCAGCCGGAAAGATCGGCAGGAACATCCTGCAAGGCGTCGATCTCTGGACAGCCGGTAACGCGGCAAAACACGTTATCGGCTTACGCTTGGGGCGTTGTGCAGGATTCCCAGACGGTGCCGCCGAACTTTATACCGAATGTGCCATCCGAAAGCGGAACGATATAAAGCAGCCCGGCGGAGGAATTGTAGGACCACATGAATTTACACCTCCTTCCCCTGCTATTGTAGCACGGGGGCGGAGAGAAAACAAAGAGGTGAATTAAGAATGAGCGAGAAAGAGAACGACACCAAGAAGATGCTGGAAACGCTGCGCAAGCTGCCGGAGAAAACGCAGGAGAAGATCGGCTATATGATCGAGGGTGCGGCGCTGGTGAGCGCGGCCAGCGAGGACGAGCCGAAAAAGGACGGCGGCGCGGCGTGAAAGAAGCGGCATGCTATGTAGGACCGGACGGCGAAGCACTGCACCCAGGAGACAGGATAGGCTTAGAGCCGCCCGGCTGCTTGAAACGCGACGACAGGCTTGATGCGTGGCTGACGGCGCTGCGGCACGAGATGGCGCGGGCCTGCGAGCTGCCGGAAAAGGTAATGCTCGGTGACGATTTGCCGGACGACCTGCCACCAGATGGCGGCGGACTGGGGCCTTGGCACTGGCTGGGGCCTGATGCGCTGAAAATCAAGAACCCGGAAGTGCAGATACTTGGAAAGGATAGCGGCATGATACTGAATGTAAAAGGAATTGGAGAAGCCGTTCTGTTGGCGGCGCTGTTCAATGCGGCAAAGCCGGACAGGGACGATATGATGTACAGCCAGCACGAAAGCATGACAAAAGAGGTAGCGTCGGAACTGCTGGACGAGTTGAGCGGACATAAAGCGGGCGAGCCGGTGTTCATCCGAAAGCTGTACGGCAGGAGAATTTACAGCTATTTCTGGCCTGGCATGAAGCAGATGGACGGAACCCAGTACGATAACGAAAACGGCCATGGCAAAGCTGCCGAAGTGGTGGCCGCACTGCGCAGGGAGATCACCGCGAAGAAGAACGCCGAGCGGAAAGCAGAGCGGGCGAAGCGGCACCGACTGGCGGCCTACTGGATGGACGGAGAAAGCCACGCGCAGTTTGTGTGTAGCGGAGGAAACGCAGGAGAGTATGTGCGCGTTGGAGCACAGCTGCTTGCAAGCGTGATACGGAAGCTGCCGGAGAAAATGCGCACAAATGCCGTGAGCGATGCCATGACGATTGTTTTACAGGAAACAAAGGAAAATGGTGAAGCCGATGATTGAGCGATTTGTAAAGGTTTCGTGGAAGATCAACACGAAAACCGGGACGGCGGAGGACATTACAATAGACATGAGGGCAAGCGCGATGGAGGAAGCGACGGCGGCCTGCATTATGGCACGCCACGCCTGTGAAACCATTGCACAGACAAGCGGCAAGGAAAAGGCGAGAAAATGCCTGCTGGAAACCGTGAAGCTTGCCTTGGATGCGCCGGATGAAGAAATCGAAACGCAGGCCAGGGCGCGGGGCGTTGTGACACAGCAGTGAAAGGACGGCGGAGACAATGAATGAGAATTTTATCAAGGTGACGTGGGAGACAGGCAAGAATGGAAACCGGCCGACAGGGTTTGGCGTGATGGCGCAGGGCGGCGTGTGCGGGTTCATGATGGCCGCGGCCATTGTGGCACGCAGCGTTGTGAGCGTGATGGAAAAACAGGTGGGCCGAGAGCGGGCGAAAGCCGACTTGCTGGGCATGATCCGGCTGGCGCTGGAACAAGACGATGAAGAAATTTATAGCGAGGGCGTAATGATTGCACCGCCGGGGAGAGTGAAGCCGGAATGAGCCTGAAACGGGAAAAACATGCCGCAGAGAATGTGGGTTGAATCCCCCCCGGCGGGAGACCGCCGGAATATGGGCGGGGCGCTGCATCGCGGCGCATGAGCCGCGGCCCCGCAGTTTCCTATTCTCTATCATAGTCTCCCCAAGATAGCTGACAGCCGGGAAAGACCGGCACTATTATGCCGCCGCCGTGTCCGCATGAGGACAGGCGGGGCTGGGCCTGCGAGAAAAGGGCGCAGGCGTCATCTCTCCCGTGACCGTATGCGGGTAAGTTTTACGGCACCTGGCACGGGTTAAGTGCAGGGGCAAGGGCACTGTGAAACGGACAGAGCCGGAACCCCGCCCCGGCAGCCTGTTCCACGCCGGGGTTATATGAGCTGCACAACGGCAGGCGCACGGTTGCGGGCATTTACCGGGCGCTGGTGGTTCGATTCCACCGTGCGGCACCAGAAAATAAAAGAGAAAGGCGGTGCGCAGATGCGGATCGAGGATGTGAGAACCCCTACCCTGCCGCTGGCGGATGCCTGCGAGATTTTGCGGTGCGAGGGATACCGCATGAGCGTGGACAAGCTGAAAGCGGGAATTTTTGGCGGGGTATATCCGTTTGGTGAAGTGATCGACCGCGTGGAAGGGCTGACAAAGAACGACTGCTACACGGTTTACACAGCGTTTTTACAGAAGTGGATCGAAGAAAGGCGGGTTGGATGATGGAAAAGCTGCGGAAAAAGCGGATGTTTATGCAGGGCGTGAGCGCTGTATGCAACATGGGCGGTACATGGATGGTGGTTGTGACCGTATGCCAGATGGCCGCGGCGGCAGAACGCGGCACCGTGGGCGGTTTTGTGCTGGGGATGCTGGCCGCGCTGGCCTGCGGGCTGTGTGCGTTGCTTTTGTGGAGTTACGGGATGGATTTGGCAGTGGCGGCGCGGAGGATGACGCGAAAGATCGCCAAAATGCAGGTGCGGGAAATGTACGCGGCCATGCAGGACATGAAGCCGGGAGAGGTACGGCGGATCGAGTGGAAGAAGTGCGGGTGATCGGCGTGCTGGATGTGACGATTACCGCCCCGGCGGATGCGCAGGCGGAAGAAGCGGACGCCTGGGATCCGGCACAGATGTGGGCGGAGTTCAGGGCAGAGCTTGAAATCGTGGGCGAGCAGGCGAAAGAAGTGTACAGAAACCTGCGCCGGGTGATCGGCTATGCGGGGTGCTGGAACTGGAAGCGTGAACCGTGGATGCCGCCGGATAGGCCGGAAAAGCTGCGCGGGCTGCGGCAGTACGGACCTGCGCAGGTGGTGACAGAGCCGCCCGGCGGGGTGCTGTACTTAAAATGCGCACGGCGTTTTAAGAAAGGCAGTAGAAGCGACCACACTTAGGAGGACTGTATGCAGCAATGCAGGTTTGTTTATACCATCACGCGGGCGGACTGCCGCGCCTGTAACGGACTGGACGCCGGGTGCAGGAACTACGAGCCGAACCCGGATGAAAAGGCTTGGCGCGAAACGGACGCAGAAGCGAAGCGGCAGCTGCCGCGCAAGCTATTTCCGCCGTGTGAAGTGAACAGCCTGAAACTGCAAGATGAACGATGGAGACCGTTAGAGGGCGGAAAGGCCCGGCGGAAACCATGAAATTAACCTGCTGAGTGCTAACAGCAGGGCGCAGAAATACTCAGAGCGGGGCGGCGGTACTGATGGCCGCTGCCCTGCTTTGTTATAGGGCGGGTGGCGCTTGCAGATGCGGGCGCAGAGAGCAGGGCCGGACCCTGCACCCGGCACAAGATGGATAAATTTTGAAAGGGGCAATGTTGAGGATGGTTACGGCGACGGTGATCGCGGTATCGGTGCTGGGTGTATGCGCGGCATGGTGCTGCGGACGGGACGCAGGGTGGCGGGAAGCAACACGGGCGCACACGCACCGCTTGGGCGTGTACAAAGACTGGGTGTGGCACCTTGCGGAGAAATCCCGCGACCTGAACGATTTCAAGGCCCGGTACGCCGTGGCCCTGACGCTGGACGAGGGAGAAGCGAACGATGGCGATGGTGTTTGACTGGCACAGCCAGGACAGCAGAGCCACGGGGCCGCTTGATGTAGCAGGAACGGTGACGGCGCTGTACGGCACCGGGGGGGCAACACGCCGATGGTAGTGGATGTTTTGTGCAGGGCCAGCACGCAGGGGGGCGCAGAAAGCCAGATGAATACGGCAACGACGCTGACAACAGACCATGACAGAACGATCATAGCGCACAAAAGCGAAGCTGTGGCCCTGCAAGGGAACATTATTGACAGGGATGCAGGCATGAACGGAACGGGCGTAGGAGAGGATGTGAGCTTTACCTTGAACACGGTGGACAGGCACGGGGTAGCGTATACATTCGGAAAAACGAGCCGCCCACATTTTAAGGGAGATGCGACTACATACAAGCAGTTGGACACAGCTAATACCTTGAACACCTTTGATGCGGGAGAATCACGGGCAAACGAGATGGCTGTGCAGGGCACACCACCACGCTACATTGTACGCCGTCTGATGCCGATGGAGTGCGGGCGGCTGCAAGGGTTCCCGGACGGATGGGGAGAGATCGAACAGCTGGCAGCGGATATGCCGGAGGAAACTGCGGCGTTCTGGCAGCAGGTATACACAACTGACTGTGCGATCAAGGGGAAGAAACCGCAGAAAGCGATCCTTACAAACACGGACAGGCTGGCGGCGTGGCACAACGGGTTACATACCGACAGTGCCGAGTACAAGATGTGGGGCAACGGCATGGCGCTGCCGAACGCGCTGTTTTTTGTGCAGCGTGCCGTGGCGCGGGTTGCCATTGACACGGGAAAGGGCGCGGCAAATGTGAAGCTGGGCAGCATGTTTGACGGGTCCGGCACGATGCCGCTGTGCGCGGCTATGTGCGGCGCACGGCCTGTTTGGGCAAGCGAGGTGGAGCCGTACCCTATTGCCGTGACGAAAACACACCTGCCGGGCATGAAGCACCTGGGGAGTGTTACCGACATTTGCGGCGGGAACATCGAGCCGGTGGATATTATCACCTTTGGCAGCCCGTGCCAAGATTTGAGCATTGCGGGAAAGCGGGCCGGGCTGGACGGAAACCGATCCGGGCTGTTCCGGGAAGCGATACGCATTATTTTAGAAATGCTGGAAGCGACCGGCTGGAAATACCCGCGGTTCGTACTGTGGGAAAACGTGCCGGGGGCGCTATCCTCAAACGGAGGGAAAGATTTTGAAACCGTACTCAACGAATTGCTGCGACTTACCGGGACAGATCAGTTTGTTCGACAGCGCGGAAAGTGGGGGGGGCTTTGCAGGGTACGGAGCTGTGGCCTACCGACTTGTCAACGCGCAATACTGGGAAGTGCCCCAACGCAGACGCAGAGTATACGCTTGCTGCGATACTGGCGGACGATCCGCCGACCAGATACTTTTTGAGCGTAAGAGCCATGGATGGAATTTTGAGCCGTGCATACCGGCGGGGCAAACGGTTGCCGGAATTGCTGGTGACGGCTATAAATGGCATGAAAGAATGGTGGCGGCAAAATCCGCTGGGGGGGGTATGACCCCGCCTACACCATGAAGATACGGTCAGGCTGTGAGGGCGGCGGCAAGGGGCCGCTGGTGCAGGATAATCTATCCGCCACGCTGGCGACGCATCAGGATCAGACAGTGTTTGCACCGAAAGCGGAGGGCTTCTTATACAAAGCCGGAGCCAAAGCAGGAAGCGTTGGAGCCGGAAAGGTTGCGCCGACGCTAAAAACGGATTGCGCACAGGGCGTTGCATACGCAAACGGGAATGATACAGAAAGGAAACAGCAATGAAAAAGATTGTTGCGATTGATTTTGATGGGGTTTTGTTTACGGAAGCATACCCGGCAGTGGGGATGCCGATTGCGCCGAACATCAACCGGGCGAAGAACGAGAGAGCCAACGGCGCGGTGCTGATTTTGTGGACGTGCCGGGAGGGCAAGGAGCTGGCGGATGCTGTGGCGGCCTGCAAGGCCGTGGGGCTGGAATTTGACTATGTGAACGAGAATGCGGCGGAGCTGAAAGAAGCGTTTGGAACGGACCCGCGCAAGATCGCGGCAACGGAATACTGGGACGACCGGGCGGTGTGTGCGGGCAAAATCTGCCTGAACCGCACGGACAACTGAAAGGCGGGCAGCATGGAGCCGAACAACAAAAGCGCACTAAAGCCGATTTTGTTCAACACAGAAATGGTGCGGGCGATCCTGGCCGGTGAAAAAACATGCACCCGGCGGATCGCCAAGATCGGCAAGCCGCCTTTTGCGGTGGGAGATATTTTGTGGGTGCGGGAGACGTGGTGCATCAACAATTTTGGGACACACTACCGGGCAGATTGGCCGGACGGGGCCTGCCCGTATATGGACGGCGACGATCGCTGGCATCCGTCGATCCACATGGGAAAAGACATTGCGAGAGTTTTTCTGCAAGTGAAAAGTGTGGAACGCAAACCGCTGCGGGACATGGAGATTGCAGACTTCCGCAAAGAGGGCATAAAGCCGCGAAACAGACCGGGCGGCTGTACCTGTGCATGGGCACAAGACGGATGCAAGGAAAAACCATGCACAAACCGTGATGCCTACGAGCGCGAACGCTACATGATACCGTTTTGCGAGCTGTGGGACAGCACGCTGCCTGCGGCCAGCGTAAAAACGCTGGGGTGGAACGCAAACCCGGATGTGTGGGTAATTGAGTTTGAAAGAGCAGAGCGCCGGGCTGAAAGCCTGTAGCAGAAAGGACAATAGCCATGAATATGCAGAAAATGGGTAAGCTGCGCAAAGAGAATATGCGCATGAAGCTGTATCGGAAGGGCTACACGCAGTACATCAGCGACGGGATCACGATGGTGGAGATACCGCGGAACTTCCCTGCGCTGAACGACGAGAGCGAAGCGGCGGCGGTGTTTGGCTGGACAGACAAGCAGCTGGAAGAAATCAGCTGCGAGGTGGAAGGGCTGGATGCTATCAACGGCTTGTACGAGGTGACGGGCATCAGCATGGACGATGTGAGCGGCGAGGAAATCCCGTGCAAGAGAGCACCGATTGGGTTTACCTATGCCGGGATGCAACTGCTTGTGCTGCGGGATGAGCGCGGCGGGATCGCCGGGATCAACACAAAGCAGATGGAACCGATCATGGACGAGCTGAAAAACGGGCAGTACATGATGTGGTACAGACGGACGATGAACAACGGAAACCCGTACTATGTGCTGAAATGCGGGATGTACCTGCGCATGGCGGTGCTGCCGATTGTGTTTGATGATGTGTTTGCGGCGGCGCTGGACGAGATCAGGGCCGGGCTGGCGACGGCGGCGGCAATACGGCAGCAGATGCGCAGAGAGGACAAAGAAAATGACGGTTGAGCGGGCGGCGGAGATACTGGGCGGCGCGAAGGGGCACGGAGAAGAATTTTACAAAGAGGTTGAAGAAGCGTGCAGGTATGGCCGGGATGCGCTGTTAAAGCGGGTGAAGAAATCGCCGTTCCCGGATGGCGACAAAAGCATTTACGGTTGCGCCTGCTGCGGGAGCGGAGAATACCTGTTCAATGAGGACGGAAGCTACAACCGCTATTGCGGGAACTGCGGGCAGGCCATTGATTGGGATGCGGAGTTTGACGACGGCGGGGACGGGATCGAGGATTATCTGCGGGATGATGCAGTGCCTACAAATTGTAGGCAGTTGCTGACGGAATGTAAGCAACTGACAGAAAGTGAGGTTGACGATGGAAAAGAGCGCGGCGCAGGATATGAAAAGCCCGCTGATGAAAAATGGCATGACGAGCGGGCCAGCGGGCCGGGTCGTGGAAATCCTGGAGCAGATGGGGTATTTTGAGGTCCCGGCGAGCATGACATTCCACGGTGCGTGGCCCGGCGGGCTGTTTGAGCACAGCTGGACCGTGGCGCAGGAGCTTGTGCACATGACAAAAACGCTGGGGCTGACATGGCAGATGCGGCGCTCCCCTGTTCTGGTTGGAATGTTCCACGATCTGTGCAAGACCGAGGAATACGAAAAAGACGGCGACGGGTGGAAGCACTACAAGCTGAAAGGCCACGGGGAGCGAAGCGCGGCGCTGGCAGAAGAACTTCTGAACGATGCCGGGGCGCTGTCGCTGACGGAAGAAGAAATGCTGTGCATCCGCTGGCACATGGGATTTGCAGACGACAAGGAAAACTGGAATTGTTACGGCGCGGCCATTGAGAAATACCAGAATGTGCTTTGGACGCACACGGCGGACATGGTGGCAAGCCGGGTACTGGGGGTGTGAAGCGTGGAAAAAATCTGCACAAGATACTGGTTGAGATACGCAGATGACCCGGATCGGATGAAAGTTGTGGAAAACTGCGCCATGGACGAGCTGGGCGGGAAGCTGCTGGGAAAAATGCGAGAAAAGCCTTTTGGGACGCGCTGGGTGGTGAGCATGGGTATGGATATACACGAGGACCCGCAAAACCAGCTTGCGCAAGAAAGGCTGCTATGGCTGGACGTGGACGAAGTTCACACGTTGGAAATTGACAGGGTTGCCATGCCGCCGATGACGGACACGGAAATTGCAACGATGAAATACAACAAAGAACCGCTGGGCAAGCGGATCGCCGGTGCGGTGAAGCTGATTTTGGGGAGATTATGAACCGTGGAAGATTCAAGGATCGAAGCGCAGAAGGATGCGCAGGGCTGGGCCAGTGTGATGGCCGGGAATGTGTACCGGCATTTTAAAGGCGGGCTGTATGTGGTGCAGGGCGTGGCCGTGCATAGCGAGACGGCGGAACTGTTGGTGATCTACACGAGCAAGGATGACCCGCGGAAGATGTGGGCAAGGCCGCTGGAAATGTTCTTATCGCCGGTGGACAAGGGGAAATACCCGCGGGCCAGGCAGAAACGGCGGTTTGAAAAAGTAAAGGGGAAACAGAATGAATAGCTGTTACCACTGCACCCGGCGGGCGCCGGGATGCCACAGCGTATGCGAGAACTACAAGCGGGATTGCGAGGAAAAACGAGAAGCGGCGGGCGTATGAGCGCAGGTTTGCCACGGTTGACGGCATGCCGCAGACGCAGACGGTGTACAAGATGATCTACGAACAGAAGAAACGGGGCGGGAAGCAATGAGCAGAAAGCGAAAAGAAAAGCCCATCGCGCCGGGCGATGCGGTGACGGTGCTGCGGCACTGCGCCGACGGCGCCGCACGGATGGCACGGGGCGTGGTGGAGTTTGCGGCCAGCGGCGGGCGGTTCTATGTGGTGAACGTAGAGCTGCCGCCGTGCGCGTTCCGGCATGAAACGATCAGGATGCGGGAGACGTTCTGGCCGGAGAATGTGAGCAGGGAGGTGAAACGATGAAAAGACTAAAGCTGTTGGCTGTGTTGCTGCTGGAACTGCTGGCGCTGGGCGCGGTGCTGGCGGTTATGGCACTGGCGTGGATCGTGCATGGTGTGTACCGGGTTACGATGGCTGCCGAAAATGGCCTGTACGGACTGGAACATGCACTTGCATGGCTGGTGCGCGACCTGTGCAACACGGCGCGGGGCTGGATGAAGTGGGCACTGCGCTAAAGCACCAACCTTATTATATATAACATAGTAATACGACCTGCCCGGCGGGTGCCGGGCAAATTTTAGCGGCCTGCGGGCCGCTGGGGGGCTTGTATACGGTTTTATCTTTTCCCCCATTCTCTATTATTTACCAGATTCCAAACGATAGAGCCTGACGGCAGGCAGGATGTGAACGGGAGGGGCAGAGCATGAAAGCCAGGTATGTGCGAGAGCAGAAAACCATTTGCGGCAAAGAGTACATGGAAGTGGATCTGCTGAATGTCTCCCCTGCTGAACACAGAGCCAGCGTGCGGAAGAAAAAAGAGTTTGCGTCCAGCCTTGCCATGCAGCGGTGCAACGAGCGTTACAGCAAGCGCAAGCTGCAATGGATAGTGGCGGAGAATTTCACAAAGCGGAAGAATCAGACCTGGCTTGTACACATGACCTATAACGACGAATGGCTGCCATACTACGACGAGGATGCCGAGAACAATGTAACAAACTGGCTGGACAAGATGAACCGCCGCCAGGCAAAGAAGTATGCGGCGGAGATCCGGGAAAATCCTGCAAACCCCGGCGGGGTGCTGCCGAAAGTGAAGTACATAACCGTGACCGAGCACCAGCGGGAGGACAAGGACAAAGGGCTGAAAGAGGTGCGGTATCACCACCACACGATCTTAGAGTGCGATTTGAGCATTGACGAGATCAAAAGCTGCTGGGGAACCGGGCGCGGGAAAAACTGGGAATCGCTGGGGCTTGTAAAATGCGACCGCGCCGAGTTTGACAAAGGCAGCTTGGAAGCCTACTGCGAGTACATCACCAAGAACCAGAAGCGCACACGCCGCTGGCGGCAGAGCCAGGGATTGCGCAAACCGACGCAGCCGCGCCCGAATGATACGCGGTACACACCGCGCAAGCTGGCCGAAGCGGCCACGATGTACATTGACGACCGCAAATTTTGGGAAGATCGTTACGGGATGCTGAAACTGGGAGACGGGAGCGCCCGGCAGTATGCGTTTGTGGGCGCCGAAGCACGGTACAACGAAATTACGGCAGAATGGCATGTGATCGCCAAGTTTTGGGCGGACCCGCGCAGACAGCCGAAGAAAAAGGCGGTGAGAAAATGAGTTTCCGCATGGAGTTAGAGGACTTGCCGCCGCGGTATCGTGCCCAGGCAGAAATGCAGATCGCGCAGCGGAAAAGTGAACGATGCTTGCAAAAAAGTGCCAAAAATGGGCAGAATTGCGAACGAAACGAACAAAAACGGGAAATTCAAGTAAAAAACGGCAGTTTTTGCGAACGAAGCACAAAGCAGGTGCCAGAGAGCGAGAAGCGGTATTACCGGGAAGTGATATTGCCGAAGGTGGCGTGCGGGCAGATCGTGAAGGTGCAGGAGCAGGTCGTGTTCGACCTGCTGCCGGAAAAGGCATATTGTGGGCTGAAACTACCGAAAGCACGGTACAAGCCGGACTTTGTGCTGACCTATGCAGACGGAACGGTGGAGATCGTGGAGGTTAAGTCGAAATTCACCCGGCGGATGCAGCGAGACTACATTTACCGCAGGCGGTTGTTTATAGACCTGGTGGCAGAACCGCGCGGGTGGAAATTTACAGAATGGTTTGCTGACAAGGAGGACTGACAATGGACGACGGAACGAAGCTGTGCGAGCTGTGCGGGATGCACAAGAAACTGAACATCGGCCCGGCGGGGGCGCTGTGGCTGGAAAAAGACGGCGCAGGAGATGCCGTGCTGATGGTGGAGCCTGTTGTGGGCCGGACGCTGCCGGTGGCCGTGCCGGTGTGGTTCTGCCCGGCGTGCGGGCAGGATTTTAGACCGAGAAAAGCCGAAACGGAAAAGAATGTGTTCCCCATCGGCGCGGAACACTTGGAATACCTGAAAAAGAAAGCCGAGGAAATGCAAGGAACCGTTGAAGAAGCGCTGGACAGGGTTTTGAACGACTGCTACTGGGCGGACAAAGAAAAAGAGCAAAAAGCAAGGGAGGACACGACCGATGAAACAGGCACCTAATTTTTACCGAAAAAATGCGGCGTGCGGCGTGGCACGGCGGGTGATGAACGGGAAAAAAGCCACGCCGGAGCAGATGCGGGATGCCGTGGGCCAGGTCGTGGCGTGGTGCTACCTGGTTTGTCTGCGCGGCGTGACCGGGTGGAGTGCAAAGCAGATGGACAATTATCTTGAAAAGGCCACGCGGAACACCCAAGACTACATGATCCGGGTACGGACGAGCACGACCGACAAGGCCGCGCGGAAGTGGCTGGACAAGACCACGGAAAAGCTGCATTTTGTTCTCCCGGCGGATAAGCCGTTGAAAAAGCAGGCGGACCGGGACGAGCTGGCACAAAAGCGGATCGGTGCGGATACGGCGTGGAAGATCATGTCGGCGGCGCTGATGCGCAAAGAACCGTGGGGCTGCGCCGTGGACGAAGCGACCGCGCAAAAGGTGCTGGACGAGATGCGAGACTACTACGAAAACCGTTTTTTGGACTGGGCAAAAGAGGGCGACGCCTACGGAATGGAGCGGTTAAAGCGCGATGTTGAAAGCGTGCTGGGTGAAGCTGTGGAAGTGATCGACGACAAGCACGGCGCAGTATTTGCAAACACGATTTACTAAGGGGGTGCTGTTGTGACGGCGGCAGAAGCGGAGATCATCATCAAGTATTATGCGGACATTGCAGGACAGCAAAGGGAGATCATGCGGGAACGTGCGGCGCTGGACGCGGAATACAGCCCATTGCGCGGCAATGCGCCGGACGGGATGCCGCACGCTGCCGGAAACGCAGACACAACAGCGCAGAAAGCAATGCGGATGGCCGATACGGACACGGCCCGGCGGTTGTGTGAGCTGGATGTGCGGGAAAGCGTTTTGCAGGAGGACAAGGCGCTGATCCGGGCGGTGCTGGACAGGCTGAACAGTAAACACAAAGAACTGCTGGCGACGCACTATATCGACGGCCACAACTGGGAGTTTACGGCGTGCCGGGTCGGGTTGTCCCGGAGGCAGACGATCCGGGTCAGCGTGGTGGCGTTGACGCGGCTGGGCGTGTTGTTGCAGGACGAGCCGCAGGCGGGAGAAATCCTCGCGCGGGCGCGTGATGCGTGCGCGTTATAAAGGCGGGGCGGATCGTTTACGCTGAATTTACGCGGAAAGTCAGCGTAAAATACGCTGAAACAGGCCCGGCGGGCCGGATGCGTGCGCGTGCGTGAAAGAGATTTTTTGCGGGCGGTGAATTTGTGCGGGCGCGTTGGATTTCCGAATACTGAAAAGGGCAGGGAGAAAAACAAACTTGCGAAAAGGAGAAATGAGGCATGAAAGCAGAGCGGGATTTTAAGCTGGTTTGCACCGGCGGGCCGTATGGTGACTGCTGCTGTTCGTATGCTGTGGAGCTGTGCGGAGAATGGACGGTGCAGGAGTTTGTAAAAGCCGTTTTGGAAAGAAACCCATGCGAATGGGGCTTTTTCCACATCCAAAGGGCCGGGCAAAAGTGGTACGAGGCGCAGGTGAAGATTGAGTATCAATATGGAAACCTGAAAAGCACTGTGCCGGAGAAAATCGCACGCAAGAAAATCAAGCGTGTACACAGCAACGGCGGGTGGTCGTCGATGGACTACTGGATAGAAATATAAAGACCCGGCGACGAACCGGGCAAAAGAGGCGCGTTTTTGTGAAAAGGCTTGTAAGCCGGGTGATTGCCTGGCGTATCGTGGCAGAAATTGAGCCGCAAGGCGGACGAAAGCCCACGTTAGAGGGCACGAGGCGTCTTGTGGAGGCGCAAAGTTGGCAGACGATTGCCCGCGTTGCGGCAGACTGCTTTGTGGTTCGCCCGCTGTGGCGCTGGATGAAACGGAGGAATGAAAAGTGAAATTGTGTGACAGGTGCAGGGTGCCGGGCTGCCTGCTGGATTACGGCGGAAAGGCTTGCAAAGAGGCACGAAAGAAGCATTGCCCGGATGTGGTTTTTACCAATGCGGACAAAATCAGGGAAATGGATGACGAGGCGTTGGCGGTGGCTATCATGTGCCCACATGACGGCGATAAATGCCCCGGCCCCGGCAACGCGAAAACCTGCATAAAGTGCTGCTTGGACTGGCTGCGGGAATCGGAGGAGGGGTAAGCATGGCGCAGATCGTGACGGCGCAATTTGTGGGGATGACGTCCTGCGGGTTTGTGACGGGGAAATACTACGAGATTGAGGTAAGCGCCGGGCGGAGCGGGTGTCTATGTGTACGAGATGTGCAGGGGCAAGGGCTTTGCCTCTATTCCAAGCTGGAAAACCTGAAAAGAAACTGGCGTGTGCTGGATTTGCGGGAAACGGAAAATAAATAAAAATATCCCCCGGCGGGTCGTTGTGGCGGCCTGCCGGGGGATCGTTGTTGTGGGAAGATTACTTGCTTTCGATGCGGGATTTCCAGAAATCGCCGGTGGGGGTGTAGCCATCGTGCTGCATCTTTTCAAGAACGGCATCGAGGATGTAGCCTAGCGTGCTTTCCTCGCCTGCGGCCAGCGTGGCGGCCTTGATGTCATCGCCGTACTGGCGCCAGAGGGTTTCCAGCGTGTCGCCGTGGTTGATAAGATCGTTGATGGCGTCGCTGCGGGTGTGGCGTTCCCCGGCGGATTTCGCCTTGTCTTGGTGCTTGAGGATCGCGGTGACGGTGAGAGGACTGGGCGTGAAGGACATTTTCATGGTGAAGCCTCATTTCGTTGTGTAGTTGGGCCAGAGGTCCGATGTGGGGGTGAAACCGTCGCGGGTCATGCGCTCGCGGACGGCTTGCAGGATGTAGCCTTGCAGGGATTGATCGGATGCGGCGGCGGCAGCGCGGAGATCATCAACAACAGGCTTTTGCGGGCGGATTTCGACGCGGCCACACTTGGCGTTGAAAGTATCGTTGGAAATGCGCTTTTTAGCAGAAACGGGCATTTTTATAACCACCTTTCGTGTAGTATCTTGATTATAGCACGCCGTAGTGTGGGGGCGCAAGAGAAAATGTGCGGAATGTAACAACTGCTGTTGTGGGTGGCTCCCGCGACCTTGCCCGGCGGGCTGCCGGGTGGTTTCGGCCCGTGCCGGGGGCCATCGTCAGGCGGGGTTGTGAGCGGCAAGCTGCATGAGCGTTGCGGTGGTGGGGACCAGGTGCCGTGCCATCGTGTCGTTGTAGCTGGTTTCGCCCTCGAAGCTGTCTACGACGGCGCGGTCTGCCGTGCTCATGTCGTGGTAGGTCTTTTTGCCGTAGGACGGCGGGAGCCAGCCCTTTTTCTGGGATGCAAAGATGTTGAAGGATTTGAGCACATCGGCGTTGGTGAACTCGATGTGACAGGTGCCTTTTTTGTAGAAAGTGACGGTGAAGTAGTGCAGCTGGATTTTGGAGGTCTGGAAGCTGTCATCGGCAGCTTTCAGGTCAGCACGGAGGTAGTCACCGTTGTAGGCGGCGCCGTTGGTATCGAGGAAGTGGAGCGTTTTCTCAATGTTGGCGAGCTGATCCAATGCGTGGGTGGGGCGTAGCCTGTCGGACCAGTACGACCAGACATTGCAGCGGAAAATGACACGCTTGCCGATCTTATACGCCTCGTTGGTGCACCAGCCGTTGTAATAGTGGACATTTTTGCTGTACTCGCTGTTGTAGTGGAGGTTAGTCCAGTCGTCGAAAAGGCGGATGATCTCGGACTCAATGCCGGACACGATGTTGCGGGAAATTTCCTCGCGCACGGTCAGGATGTTGTAGCGGGAAAAGTCGTAGTCGCGCAGCTCATGCAGGCGCTCGCGGTAGTCGTTCTGCATCGTCAATGTCATGGCGTCGCGGATTTGGGGAAGGTCGAAAAGCTGCTCCCAGAACAGCCCGCGCAGGTCACGCAGAGCGTCGTTGTAGCTCTTGTTGAGGGAGACGCAGGGCGCGGGGGCGCTGCTGTCGCCCTGCTTTTTGGGCAGAGTGAACAGCGAGGAAATGCCGTCGTATTCTTCATACAGGCGGGAGAGACCGTCCGCGGCGGCGTTGTAGCGCTCGACTGCTGCCGTGATGGGGTCACTGCTGACGAGGGCGGCCAGGTCAGGCGCGGCCTGGTAGCGATGTGTCGTCTCGGCGTTGAGCTCTAAGCGGATGCGGGAGACCGGCGGCGCGGGCGGGATCGTGACGGCGACGAGCGCGACCTCCACCGCGGTTTTGCGGGCGGCGTGGGTAAACGCGCCTTGCTTGTAGGTGATCCGGGCGTTGTACTTGGCAAGCAGGGCGGCAAGCTCCTTGCGCTCATTGGTGCAGGGGTTGCGGATCGTCTCGGCGTTGAGGATGCAGCGGACTTCCCCGCCCCGCTCCATGATGCGCAGGGCGTGCAAGAGGTGACGCGCACCATCGGAAAACGGCGGGTTCATGATAATTGCCTTATAGTGGGCGCGGGGCGTGAAGGTGAGGAAATCGTCGTGAATGACGCGGAAGCCGTTTTCCTTCAGCACGGCGCGAAGGTCGGCGGATCGCTCGATGCAGTCAAGCTGCAAGCGCGTGAGGATGTCGTTGTTGGCGTTGGCACGGTAGTCGCTGGTGCGCTTGTTGCCGATGTACCAGCACCCGGCGGCTTTTTCGATGGCGCGGGCGAGGTCGCCGGAACCAGCGGACGGCTCCAAGATGGGGCCGCCTGCGTACTCGATGCTGTGACCGTCGATCTTGAGACCGGCGAGCAGCTCCGCGGCGAGGGCCGGGGGCGTTGGGTAGTAGTCTTTGCTGTCGTTGGGGATCATGGTGTTGTTACCTCCTGTTTTTTGGTTGTGGCGGCGGGCCGTTGTGCAGCTGGCCCGCGGGGCGCTGCTGCCGTTGTGGGCTGCCGTTGGTCTTATGCCCGGCGGCGTGCTGGGTGATCCACTGACGCGGGGACCGTTTGCGGGGCCTGTTTTTGTGGTGATAAGCGGCCCGGAAACCGTGCCGGAGACGTCCGGCGGCGGGTGCAATCTGTTTTGCGGGGAGGTGCACCGGCTCCCGTTGGACTTGTGCCACTCCCCCGGCGGGGCGGCTGCCATTGTGTGGCGATGGGTGCGCGTTGGCTGGATCGTTGCCGGGGTTCGTGTTGTGTTGTTACCCATGAGCGCCCGCCGCGATTGTGGCGGCGGCTGGGCTTGCACCAGCGGCGGCGGATGCCGTCGGCCTTGCGGGTGGATCAGGATACATAACCGCAGTAGCGGTACTGGGTGATCGTGTCGTCGGTGACGTCGTCCGGCGTGCCGCTGTCGTCCATCGTGCAGGCGATCACATCGCCGGGGAGCCAGTCGTCGCAGCTGGTCAGGTTGTACAGGTGGCCGGAGCCGGTGCGGAAGGTGACGAGATCGGCGGCGCGGTCCACGGTGGTGACGACACCGGCGAGCGGGTACGTTGTGGACGGTGCCGGAGCGGCGAGCTGGCCGGAGTGGATGCAGGCGGCAAGGGCAGCGGCGATGTATGCCGCGATGAGGGTAGTTTTGTGCATGGTGTTTCCTCCTGTTGTGTTGTGGGTGGTGGTGGATCGAGTGGACCCATGAGCGCCCGCCGCGTTGTGGCGGCGGCTGGGCTTGCACCAGCGGCGCGTTATGCGTCGGCCTTGCGGGTCGTTACCAGATGCGCTTGATCTCAGGGAGCAGGCCGAGACGGCGGTAGGTGGTTGTTATGCTCTCGTTACCGCAGAACCAACCGCAGTGTATAAACTCGTCGCGGGCTTGCTCAATCGTGATTGCACCGGCGAGAAAATCGCGGCGCAGGGACTTGTCAACGGTGGGAATATCGAAAACGCGGTTTAGAGGGGAAATATGGGGACGTTTGCGGGTCATGATGTGTTACCTCCTGCTGTGTTGTGGGTGGTGGTGGATCGGGTGGACCCATGAGCGCCCGCCGCGTTGTGGCGGCGGCTGGGCTTGCACCAGCGGCGGCGGATGCCGTCGGCCTTGCGGG
>OLOM01001143.1_pt1 | contig 18537 bp, 13 predicted proteins | sample 1672531 | NCBI WGS metagenome assembly OLOM01 (sample SAMEA3136696, study PRJEB25190) | human gut metagenome | reverse complement strand
TACTGAACGGTTCTGTTGAAGTCGCCCCGCGTGCCGGACTGGCGGATGCGATTTGCGATCTGGTTTCCACCGGTGCCACGCTGGAAGCAAACGGCCTGCGCGAAGTCGAAGTTATCTACCGCTCGAAAGCCTGCCTGATACAACGCGATGGCGAAATGGAAGAATCCAAACAGCAGCTGATCGACAAACTGCTGACGCGTATTCAGGGCGTGATCCAGGCGCGCGAATCAAAATACATCATGATGCACGCACCGACCGACCGACTGGATGAAGTCATCGCCCTGCTGCCAGGTGCCGAACGCCCAACCATTCTACCGCTGGCGGGTGATCAACAACGCGTAGCGATGCACATGGTCAGCAGCGAAACCCTGTTCTGGGAAACGATGGAAAAACTGAAAGCGCTGGATATCGACCTGGTGGTTCTGGCGGGCTGCATGGTCATCTTCACCGAAGAGCTGGTGCAGGCCTACCCCAACGCCATTCTGAACGTCCACCCCGCCCTGATCCCGTCTTTCTGCGGACAGGGCTTCTATGGGCTGCACGTCCATGAAGCGGCGCTGGCCTACGGCGTCAAGCTCTCCGGCGCGACTGTGCATTTTGTCAGCGCGGAATGCGACGGCGGCCCCATTATCGCCCAGAAGGCCGTTCCCGTTCTCCCCGGAGATACCCCCGAGACCCTTCAAAAACGCATTATGGAGCAGGCCGAATGGAAGCTGCTGCCGGAAGCCGTGCGCCTGTTCTGTGAGGGCAGGCTCCGGGTGGAAGGCCGCACCGTTATCATCGAACAGGAGTGAAAACGCTATGAATGTTTACGAAATAAAGTCCATGGCCGAGCGCCTCAGCGGCAACACCTACCCCGGCCGGGGCATTGTGCTGGGGGTCACCCCCGACGGCAAGACCGCCGTGGCCGCCTATTTCATCATGGGACGCAGCGTCAATTCCCGGAACCGGGTCTTCGTTCAGGAGCCGGACGGCATCCGCACGGAAGCCTTTGACCCCAGTCTCATGAAAGACCCCCATCTGATCATCTACCATCCCGTGCGGGAGGCCGGTCAGGGTCTCATCGTCACCAACGGCGACCAGACGGACACTGTCTGGGAGTACCTCGCCAAGGGTGAAAGCTGGGAAGCCGCCCTGCGTACCCGTCAGTTTGAGGACGACGGCCCCAACTGGACGCCCCGCATTTCCGGCCTGCAGGCAGGGGACGGCAGCTATAAGCTGTCCATCCTGAAATCCGCCGACCCGGATGGCACGGCATGTGCCCGGTTCTTCTACGAGTACCCCGCCATTCCCGGTCTGGGGCATTTCCTCCACACCTACGTCTGCGACGGCAACCCCGTGATTCCCACCTTTCAGGGAGAGCCGGAACGGGTCAGCATCCCCGCGGACATCGACGATTTCACCCGGGAGCTGTGGGAGAACCTGAACCCCGACAATAAAATTTCCCTGTTCGTGCGCTACACCGATCTGGAAACCCGGAAATATCAGCAGCGAATCCTCAACAAGCACTCAAAGTAATACCGCGTGGAGGGAAGGAACATGAAAGAATTTGAACTGAAATACGGCTGCAACCCCAACCAGAAGCCCGCGAAGATCTACATGGCAGACGGCTCCGAGCTGCCCATCACCATCCTGAACGGCCGCCCCGGCTACATCAATTTTCTGGATGCCCTCAACTCATGGCAGCTTGTGAAGGAGCTGAAGGAGGCCACGGGCATGGTCGCCGTGACGTCCTTCAAGCACGTCTCCCCCACCTCCGCCGCCGTGGGAAAGGTGCTGCCGGAAAACCTGAAAAAGGCGTGCTTCGTGGACGACGTTCCCGAACTGGACGACAGCCCCCTCGCCTGCGCCTACGCCCGGGCAAGAGGCACCGACCGGATGTGCTCCTTCGGCGACTGGGTCGCTCTGTCCGACGTGTGCGACGTGACAACCGCGAAGCTCATCGCCCGGGAGGTCTCCGACGGCGTCATCGCCCCCGGCTACACAGACGAGGCGCTTGCCATTCTGAAAACCAAGCGCAAGGGCGGCTACAACGTGGTGGCCATTGACCCCGACTACGTTCCCGCCGAGCAGGAGACGAAGCAGGTCTTCGGCATCACCTTCCAGCAGGGGCGGAACAACTTCAAGATCGGTGAGCATCTGCTCCGGAACATCGTCACGAAGAACAAAGACCTGCCCGAGTCCGCCAAAATCGACCTGATCGTGGCGCTGATCACCCTGAAATATACCCAGTCCAACTCCGTGTGCTTCGCCTATGACGGGCAGGCCGTGGGCGTGGGCGCGGGTCAGCAGTCCCGCATCCACTGCACCCGTCTGGCCGGCGGCAAGGCCGACAACTGGCACCTGCGCCAGCATGAAAAGGTTCTGAACCTGCCCTTCCGCGCCGACCTCGGCCGCCCCAACCGGGACAACGTGATCGACGGCTACATCAACGGCAACGAGGAGGACGTCTGCGCCGACGGCATCTGGCAGAACTACTTCACCCGTCAGCCCGACCGGCTGACCGAAGAAGACAAGCGGGAATTCCTGTCCAAATTTGACGGCGTTTCCCTCGGTTCCGATGCTTTCTTCCCCTTCCCCGACAACATCAAGCGCGCCAAGGCCTCCGGCGTCAAGTACATCGCCCAGCCCGGCGGCTCCATCCGGGACGATCTGGTCATCGAGGAATGCGATAAGGACGGCATGGTCATGGCCTTCACCGGCATGAGACTGTTCCACCACTAAGGGGGATTGTTTATGAAACTGTTAGTCGTAGGCGGCGGCGGACGGGAACACGCCATCATCAAAAGCCTGAAAAAGAATCCCGAGGTCACGGCGATTTTTGCCCTCCCCGGCAACGGCGGCATCGCGGCGGACGCAGTGTGCGTCCCCATCGGCGCTACGGAAATTGACAAGATCGTCGCCTTTGCCCAGGAGCAAAAGATAGATTACGCCGTGGTCGCGCCCGACGACCCGCTGGTACTGGGCTGCGTGGACGCGCTGGAAGCAGCTAAAATCCCCTGCTTTGGCCCCCGCGCCCGGGCCGCCATCATTGAGGGCAGCAAGGTCTTTTCCAAGAATCTCATGAAAAAGTACGGCATCCCCACCGCCCGGTATGAGGTCTTCGACGACATGGCCGCCGCCCTTACTTATCTGGACACCGCTCCCATCCCCACTGTCATCAAGGCCGACGGTCTTGCGCTGGGCAAGGGCGTTATCATCGCCCAGACCCGGGACGAGGCCAAGGCCGCCGTCCGGGATATGATGGAAAATCACGTCTTCGGCAAGTCCGGCGACCATGTGGTCATTGAGGAATTTCTCACCGGCCCGGAGGTCTCCGTGCTGGCCTTCACCGACGGCAAGGTGGTCAAGCCCATGGTGTCCTCCATGGATCACAAGCGGGCGGGAGACGGCGACACCGGCCTGAACACCGGCGGCATGGGCACCGTCGCCCCCAACCCCTACTACACCCCGGCCATCGCCGAACGGTGCATGAAGGAAATTTTCCTGCCCACCATCGCTGCCATGAACAGCGAAGACCGCACCTTTCAGGGCTGCCTTTACTTCGGCCTGATGCTCACCCCCGACGGCCCCAAGGTGATTGAATACAACTGCCGCTTCGGCGACCCGGAGACGCAGGTGGTGCTGCCTCTGCTGGAAAGCGACCTGCTGACCATCATGCAGGCGACAACCAACGGCACGCTGGCGGACACGGAGGTTCGCTTCTCCGATAAATATGCCTGCTGCGTCATCACCGCCTCCGCCGGGTATCCCGTCAGCTACAAAAAGGGCTACGAGATCACCATGACCCCGGAAGCCGCCGCCCACACCTATGTTGCAGGCGCGAAGCTGGAAAATGGGAAGCTTCTGACCTCCGGCGGCCGGGTCACCGGCACCACCGCCGTGGCTGGTTCTCTGGCGGACGCCATCCGGGAAGCCTACCGCCTTGCAAGCGGCGTGCAGTTTGAAAACGCCTACCGCAGAAGCGACATCGGCCAGCGCGCCCTGCAAGCTGGGAATCACTAAAAATTCTGAATAAATCAGGTCAGGAGGAAATAACCCCATGGTTTATCGGGTATTTGTAGAAAAAAAGGAAGGTCTGGACAACGAGGCCAAGGGTCTGCTGAATGAGGCTAAGACCCTTCTTGGCATGGAGCGGCTGGAAAACGTCCGGCTGTTCAACCGGTACGACGCGGAAAATATCACGGAAGACCTGTTCCGGTACGCCGTAAAGACAGTCTTCTCCGAGCCGCAGCTGGATACCGCTTCTGCGTCCATTCAGCTTCCCGGCGCTTACGTCTTCGCCGTGGAGGCGCTGCCCGGCCAGTTTGACCAGCGGGCGGATTCCGCCGCCCAGTGCATCCAGATCATCTCTCAGGGCGAGCGTCCCCTCATCCGCACCGCCAAGGTCTACGCCCTGTATGGTGCGCTGACGGACGGGGACATCCGGGAATTCAAAAAATACGTCATCAACCCCGTGGAATGCCAGGAGGCGTCTCTGGACGTGCCGGAGACCCTCGCTATCCGCTATGACATCCCCACGGAGGTGGCGACCCTGACCGGCTTCACGAAACTTAGCCGTGACGAGCTGGCGGACTTTATCGCGAACTACGGCCTTGCCATGGACTTGGACGATATCGCCTTCTGCCAGTCCTATTTCCAGAAGGAAGACCGCGACCCCACCATCACGGAAATTCGCATGATTGACACCTACTGGTCCGATCACTGCCGTCACACGACGTTCCTGACGACCCTTGATGCGGTGGATGTGCGCAAAGCGGCGGTCGAAAAGGCGTTCCAGCGATATTTGGCGGCGCGCAAAACCGTCTACGGCGACCGCGAGCGCCCCATGAACCTGATGGACATCGCGACCATCGGCGGCAAGTACCTGAAGAAAATCGGGCAGACCCCCAACATTGACGTGAGCGAGGAAATCAACGCCTGCTCCATCAAGATTGATGTGGATGTGGACGGCGAGAAAGAGCCGTGGCTGCTCATGTTCAAGAACGAGACGCACAACCATCCCACGGAGATTGAGCCCTTCGGTGGCGCGGCAACCTGCATCGGCGGCGCGATTCGCGACCCGCTGTCCGGGCGCACCTACGTCTATCAGGCAATGCGCGTGACCGGCGCGGCTGACCCGCTCGTTCCGGTCAGCCAGACCATGCCGGGAAAATTGCCCCAGCGCAAGCTCGTCACCACGGCGGCGGCGGGCTATTCCTCCTATGGCAACCAGATCGGCATGGCCACCGGCATTGTCGACGAAGTCTACCATCCTGGCTACGAAGCCAAGCGCATGGAGGTTGGCGCCGTTGTCGCAGCAGCGCCTGCTGAAAACATCGTACGCCAGCGTCCAGAACCAGGCGACATCGTCGTGCTCCTGGGCGGCAAGACTGGGCGCGATGGCTGCGGTGGCGCTACCGGCTCTTCCAAAAAGCAGGACGCCAATTCCCTCGAAACCTCCGGCGCAGAAGTGCAGAAAGGCAATCCTGTCGAAGAGCGCAAGATCCAGCGTCTCTTCCGCAGACCGGAGATCGCCCGCATGATCAAGCGCTGCAACGACTTCGGTGCCGGCGGTGTTTCCGTCGCCATCGGCGAGCTTGCCGACAGCCTCCACATTCATCTCGACCGCGTGCCGAAGAAATACGAAGGCCTCACAGGCACCGAGCTGGCAATCTCCGAAAGCCAGGAGCGTATGGCCTGCGTCATTGCCAAGGAAGACTGGGAAGCCTTCCGCACCATGGCCTACGAAGAAAACCTCGAATGCACCAACGTCGCCGATGTCACCGACACTGGCCGGATGATCATCGAATACCGCGGCCAGCACATCGTTGATCTCGCGCGTACCTTTGTCGATTCTGCTGGTGCACGCAAGGAAGCCAGCGTCGTCGCCACGAAAGACGCCGATCCGCATGCGAAGGTTGCCGTGCCAGCCGACAAGCTCGACGCACTCAAAGCGCATCTGTCTGGACTCAACGTCTGCTCCAAAGCAGGCCTTGTTGAACAGTTCGATTCCACCATCGGCGCCGGCACCGTGCTCTTCCCACTCGGCGGCAAGTATCAGGCCACGCCGATCCAGACCATGGTCGCCAAGATTCCTGTGCTCCGCGGTGAAACCAACACCGCCAGCCTTTTCGCTTACGGATTTTCGCCAGACGCCATGAGCCAGAACCAGTTCTGGGGCGCTTATCACAGCGTGCTCGAATCCATCATGAAGCTCATTGCCACCGGCACCACGACGCGCGACGTTTATCTGTCCATGCAGGAATATTTCCACAGCATCAAAAACGTGCCAGAGCGCTGGGGCCAGCCATTCAAAGCGCTGCTCGGCGCACTCGCCGCACAGCGTGACCTCGAACTCCCTGCCATCGGCGGCAAGGATTCCATGAGCGGTTCCTTCGAGGATATGGACGTGCCACCGACGCTCATCAGCTTCGCCACCACCATTTCTGAAGCAGATCGCGTCATCAGCCCAGAGTTCAAAGAACCAGGCCACAAGATCGTCAGCGTGAGCGTTCAGCGCACCGCCGACGGCCGCGTCGATCCAGAAGCGTTCAAAGCTTTCTACGAAGCCATCCAGACCGCCATCCAGACTGGCAAGGTTGTCAGCGCCTGGAGCGTTGGCCAGGGCGGCATCATCGAAGGGCTCTACAAAATGGCCATCGGCAACCGCTACGGTGTCACCTTCGCCAAGGACGTCGATTTTGACAGCCTCTTCCAGCCAGCCGTCGGCACCCTCGTGCTTGAAACCGCTGCGGAAGAGATCGGCATAAAGACCGAGCTGCTCGGCGTCGTTTCCACCGCCTTCACCTTCAGCTGGCCAGATGTCACCATCGATCTCGCTGTGCTGGATGACGATTACAACGGCACCCTCGAAGACGTCTACCCAACTGCCGCTGAAAACGATTACGTTGGCACGCCAGACGCTTTCGCCGTCACCAAGCCTGATAAAACCTACCAGTTCGCCGGCCAGATCAACGGCGCACCAAAAGCTGTGCTCGCTGTATTCCCAGGCACCAACTGCGAATACGACACCGCTCGCATCCTTGAGCGCGCCGGTGCCAAGGTAGAACCGATCGTCATTGGCAACCTCACTGCAGAACGCCTGCAGGCATCCATCGATGCCATGGAAAAAGCGCTTTCCGATGCACAGATGCTCGTGCTCCCTGGCGGATTTTCCTTCGGTGACGAGCCAGATGGCTCCGGTAAATACATCGCTGCCTTCTTCCGCAACGAACGTCTCAAAGAAGCCATCGAGCGTTTGCTCTCTGTTCAGGACGGGCTCATGCTCGGCATCTGTAACGGCTCCCAGGCGCTCGTCAAGCTCGGCCCCCTGCCATACGGAAAGATCGTCGATCCAACTGAAAACGACTGCACCCTCACCTTCAACACCATCGGGCGTCATCAGTCCAAGTACGCCCTCACCAAACTCATGAGCAACCAGTCGCCATGGCTCGCAGGCATGGAAGTCGGCACCACCTACCAGATCCCATTCTCCCACGGCGAAGGCCGCTTCGTCGCCGGAGAAGAAACGCTGAAGCATCTCTTCGCAAACAATCAGGTGGTCACCCAGTACGTCGATTTTGACGGAAATACCCGCCTCGATATGCCGTACAATATCAACGGCTCCTACGCCGCCATCGAAGGGCTCACCAGCCCAGACGGCCGCATCCTCGGCAAAATGGGCCACAGCGAACGCGTTGGCGCGAACATCGCCAAGAACATTCCTGGCAATAAGCTCCAGCCGATCTTCGAAAACGGCGTCAACTACTTTAAACTCTGATAGGCATGCATAAAAAAACATCCCGCTCTCACTGGATTTTTCCAGCGTGGGCGGGGATTTTTATTTTGGTAGAGAGTGCGTCACACCGTTCGTTGATATAATAAGGGGAGACAGAATCTTTTAGATAAATTTCAAGGAGTGTGTCTTGCACATTTTGCGCCATATTATACTGGATGGAGATTTTTGATAAAAGGTCGGATGAATAACGAAAAAATTGTAGAACGTGTAATTATTTGTGTATTTGAAAAGCATCACATACGCAGTATTCACGTAGAGAAAAGCAAATATCACAGCTGATTTTGTCATCGGCAGTAACATCAATGGTATTGCCAAACAGAACAATGTTGCGCCAAAACTCATCAATGATCGCATCATGCTCCCAATCCGCGTCTTTGCAGAATCTCTTGGCGCCATCGTTTTCTAGGACAACGTATCTAGGGATGCTCAGGTAACCACCAAAAGCTCAACGACGCCATCCGTACTATTGGAAACATCTTTTATTTTCAATAATAACAGCTATAAATTTCATCGCCTAACTTGCTCTGCTGTCGATCGCATGATTAACTCAATCCCGTATCAAGGTAGTTGCGATGCGTTAATCGCTCAAGGTTATAGCCCATGCAAGTTGTGTGATCTGTAATAAGGCGTTCTTACCATAGAAAACGAGAAGGAGGCTGTCGCGATAAGCGGCGGCCTCCTTTTTATGAATTAGATAGAAGCATCTGCTAAGAAAAAATATAACAGTTCTGTGATTGTTTTTTGCGCAAGCGACATATCATTATCTCGTGGATGAATAACATATAAATAAATATCTGGATAGTTGATTCCACGAATTTCAAGCGCTTTAATTAGACCGCTTTGGAGCGCAAAATGTGTATTTGCAACTTTCTCACATGCTAAAAAATAACCGTCATTTGATTGAACCATTTGGAAGATCTGGTCTGTAGTATGGGCGTAGATTGTGTGAGTTGAAGGACTTGGATAGATGTATTCTCTTTCATTTTCATGATAGGTGATTAATGGAAAATCTTCGAGATCATTTTGATCAACATAGCCTTTTTTAGTCAGTTTATTCTTGCTACTGAATAAAGCTTTCATTTGATCACGCCATATAAGGTGAATTTCAATGCCAAGTTCTTTAGCTTGAGAAAATATTTCATGATTTTTTACAGGTCCTATCGACTCTAAGACTCCAATACCAATGTCAACATCGCTTGACAAATAGCTGTCAAGGTTATGCCGCAGAGGAAGGTCGTAAATTGAAATATTTAAATTTGGACAGAGGGCGTTTAATTCTTTATAAAAATTTGCGGCAAGAAATGGTGCGATCAACGGGAAGGTGCCAATTTTTATTTTCCCTTCGAGCTTAGAAAATAATTCGATGTTATTTTGCCAACTATTGTAAGCGCTTGAAAAGAAGTCTAGCATTTGCACACAGTCGTTATAAACGAGTTTGCCAAATAATGTGGGTTGGATGCCCGATGATGAGCGATGAAGAAGTTCATGCCCGAGTTCCGTTTCAAAGTTTTTTATTGCATTTCCTAGGGCTGGTTGAGTGATGTAGAGCGTTTCGGCTGCCTTATTAAAGCTTTTTTTGTCGACGATTTCAACAAAATACTTAATATCCTCCAATCGCATACTAATACCCCCTCTTAAATAATGGATGTCATGGGCTTTCTAGTGGAATTATAACATATTTCTGATTGCTAGAGAGTCTCAGATGAATAAATTTTTATGAAGTATGATAACATGCAGAGACTTATAAAAAATGTTATAACAAGTCACAGGCTATAATCCAAATTTATTATCAAAGCTGTTATAAGATCTTGGATATATCGATTGAGCGAACATCACCAATAGTTATTTCACTAATAAAGTGTCTTTATGATAAAATTTAGATAAATCAAAGGAATCCGGATTGGGATTAGGTTTAGAAGAAAGGAGCATAGTTGCATTCTAATATGCGTGTTAAAGAATGTTTTTTTTGATTGGAGGGTAAAAAAATGTCAGCTCAAGAAAAATTACCTTTAAGTAAAAACAGTGTGGCACAGTGGATACATGTTGTTATCATTTTATTCTTTATGTTTGGTTTCAAATATGTATGCCCACCATTTAGTACTATTACAGAAGTTGGGGTAGGCGTGCTGGGTGTTTTCATTGGCCTTGTATATGGTTGGACAACATGTGGCGTTTTTTGGACCAGTATCCTTGGGATGATCGCTCTGGGGTTTACAGGCTTCCAAACAGTGACTGAGTCTCTACAATATGGTATTAGTCACAATAATGTTTTGACACTGTTATTTGTATTTCCGTTTATGTATATCATAGAAGAAGCAGGTATTGTCAGATGGATTTCTTATAAATTAGTAAATTTAAGAATTGGTCGTGGAAGACCGTGGGTACTGTCCTTCCTTTTGGTCTTTACAGCAGCAATTATTTCCGCATTGGTTAATCCGTTTGTTGCCATTTTCTTTGTATGGTCAATGTTCTATTCTGTATGTGATATTTGTCATTTGGAAAAAGGTAAGTATACTCAATTTATGATTGCGGGTATTGCTTTTGGTGCAACTATCGGGTGCCAGCTGTTTATTTTCTCTCCACCTGTGATGCAGGCAGTTGGTGTTTATGAGGGTATTGCAGGATATACATTTAATGCAGTAAAGTATAGCGTTTGGGTTTTAGTCGTTGAAACTGTTTACTATATTCTGTTTGTATTATATGGGAAATTTATTTTACGTTTAGACTTGTCGAATATTCAGATTGATAAAATTGAAGGCGGAGAAGATCATTTGGATACCTATCAAAAAATCACAATGGTATTTTTGGTCTTGTTTTTGGTCTTTATGTTTTGGCCAAGCTTTTTACCAGCAGAATGGACCAGTTCGCAAGTTTTTAGTGCATTAGGTAGTAAAGGGGTTCCAGCTATACTCTTAGTTGCGATGGTAATGCTTAATTTTAGCAAAGGTATCGATATTAACGAAATGTTTACTAAGGGCATTCGGTGGAGCGCAATTTTCCTTACTGCTTGTGTAATGGTTATTATCAATGCCGTAGGCAGCCCTGAAGTGGGAATCTCTGATGCTTTGGCAGCGTTGCTATCCCCATTGCTGGAAGGCAGAAGTGCACTGGTCTTTATTGCCCTAGTAACGTTGATTCCTGCAATTATCACAAACTTTGGAAGTAATGTGGTAGTAGCGTTACTGTTTATTCCAATTTCGTATACGTTTGCGTCGACAGCAGGTTTCAATTATCATGCGATTGCTTTGGCAGTTTTCCTGTGTTCTAATGCGGCATTAGGGACGCCAGCAGGTTGCGCAACAGCAGCTATCTTACATGGGAACTCTGAATGGATTACAAGTGGACAAGCGGCCAGACATGGCGCTGTTCAGGTGGTAATTGTTTGGGCTTCTACGTTGTTAATTGGTTATCCGTTAGGGTGTTTCTTATTCCCAGTTTAATGATAATGTTCTTCAAAAAATAAAGATTGGTGATTAAAATGTCAAAAATTAAAAGAATGTTTTTGATTGAAACTGGTAGAATTATTGTTCCTGATAGTGATCCGTATGCAAAATATCATACGGAAACCTTCAAGTACTCTATTCAGGTTCCTGCAGTTTTATTAGAGCATGAAGATAAAGGACTAGTATTATTGGATACCGGGATTGAACCTAACCATTTTTCTAATAGCCAGGTGTCGCGCTTAATATATGATGAGAATATGAGAATTGATCATCAGCTTGAGAAGATTGGTTATACGGCAGATGATGTTAAAAATATTATTTTGAGTCATTGGCATAGAGATCACCATAATCAACTTTTTCTTTTCTGCAATGCGACACTTTTTATTAGACAAAAGGAATTGGAAGGATTGCAGGCCACCCCATTAGTTGGATATTCTCCAGATGAAGTGAGCTCTTTTGAACGGTTTAAGAAAGAGTGCCTCAAAATGGAGATTGAACTGATTCCAGATGAGAAAGAGTATGATTTGTTTGGAGATGGGAGCATTGTGCTTATAGATACCAAAGGACATACACCTGGACATCAATCCATGATGGTTTCTTTGTGTAATAGTGGAACATGGATTTTTGCGGTGGATGCAATCCATAATGAATTACATTTTACTGATCATAATTATATCGAAAACACATGGAATCTCGAAAAACATATAGAATCTATGAACAGATTAGAAAAATATCAAAAAAGTTGTAATGGACGATTGATCTTTGGACATGATGTTGATCAATGGAGCCAGCTTAAAACGTTGCCGGAGTACTATGATTAAAGGAGTGAATATTTATGGGAACGAAGTATTGGTATGAACAAGCTTATCCAACGTTATTTAGTCCAATTAAAGTAAGAAATCAGATTTATAAAAATAGAATTTTCGCGGCACCACACGGTGGATCCTATTTAAGTTTGGAATTAGATAGGGATGGCTATAATAGAATGTCTGATTTTGGCATAGAATTCTATGGCGCAGAAGCCAGAGGAGGCGCGGCGTGTGTCTGCAATGGTGAAGCAAATGTAGATATGGTGCGAGGTAATGGACATCCGGTGTATTTCAATACTTTTACTGATGAAACACTACCAACATTGAATATTTTTACAGAATTGTGCCATTCATATGGGGCGAAAGCTGCAATTGAATTGTCACATTGTGGTGAGTTTGCAATTCCTATATTTAATGAAAATCATCAGAATCCAATTGGGCCTTCCGCAAAGGTAATTAATGGATATCAAGTCGAGGAAATGGATGAAGATGAAATGTATCGTGTGGCAAAATGTTTTGCTGATGCTGCTCATATGATGAAGCGTGGTGGTATTGATCACTTATTGGTACATGGTGGCCATGGATGGCTGCTTGCTGAATTTTTGTCTCCATTGGAAAATTTTAGAAAAGATAAGTATGGTGGATCATTAGAAAATCGTGCCCGTTTTCCAATGATGGTATTAGATGCTATTCGTGAGCGTGTTGGCGATGATATGGTCATAGAATATCGTATCAGTGCTAGTGAGTTGACGCCTGGTAATCTTAGCATGGATGAGACCATTGAATTTGTTAAAATGATTGAAGATAAGATTGACATCATTCAATGTTCTGCAGGCGTGCGTATTACGCCGTTGACACGAGGCATCATGCATCCAACGCATTTTATGCCAAATGGTTGTAATGTGTATTTAGCGGAAGCTATGAAGAAAAGTGGTATAAAGATTCCGGTTACTGCAATTGGTGCAATTAATGATCCAGCTTTGGCTGAACAGATTTTGTCTGAAGGTAAAGCAGATTTTGTTGGTATGGCACGAAGCTTTTTGGCAGATCCTGATTGGGGTGAAAAGGCTCGCGCTGGGAGAGCTGAGGATATTCGGCCATGCGTAAAGTGCCTGAGATGCTTAGATATTTTTGCTGGAAGAAAAGAAGGAAAAAATGGTCAGGTTGGTGATGATTTAGAAAATCAAACTAAACTCTCTAGTTGTTCTGTCAATCCAGAGCATGGCCGTGAACCATTTTTGTTCCGGTATCCAGCAGCAAAGAGACAAAAAAATATTGCTGTTATCGGTGGAGGACCATCTGGTATGCAGGCTGCATTAAAAGCAGCAGAAAGAGGCCATTTGGTTACACTTTTTGAAAAAGATCATCAATTGGGTGGCCAGTTAAATTATGCGAAATATGTAGATTTCAAAGAAGATATTAACAGATATATGGAATGGGCAATCCGTCAGGTTAATAAAAATGAAAATATTACTGTCGAATTGAATAAAACTGTTTCTCCTGAAATGGTTGGTGGTAAGTATGATGCCGTAATTGTAGCGATTGGTGCAGAGTTCAAAAAACCTCCGATTGATGGCGTGGATAATGACAATGTTGTTTTTGCAACAGATGTATATGGTCATGAAGAAAGTGTTGGAAATCAGGTTGTGATTATTGGCGGAGGTTCCGTTGGCGTAGAGACGGCTATTCATTTGGCAAATTTAGGGAAACAAGTTACTCTGATTGAAATGGCTGACAGACTTATTTCCGGTGGAGCATATACAGAGCGTTTGCAAGCAATACATTATTTGACCTACAAATATGATCGGAAAACGGCAGCTTTGAATAAAGATGATGAACGAGAAAATAAGTGTCGGATCATGCTTAATACAACTGTAACGAAAATTGATGGAAACGTTGTTTCTGTAAAATCTGCTGATGCGGATCAAGAAGAAAACATTACTGCAGATACAGTCATTTTGGCATCCGGACTCAAATGTAAAGAAGAAGAACGAGAAGCTTTCAGAGGTACTGCGTACGATGTTATTATGGTAGGTGATTGTATTAAAGTTGGAGATCTTTATAATGCAACAATAACAGGATATGATGCTGGATTAATTCTGTAAATAAAATATCATACACTAAATAAAAGGTCCTCTTTATGAGTGGTAGTAACGAAATTCTACTTTCATAAAGAGGATCTTTTGGATATTGTATTAATTTGTTTCGTTCTGGAAGTTGGGTGGCGTGCAAAGATTTTGGCAACGATGGGAAGCGTATCAACCTCAGGAAGAAAAAACAACTCACCCTGCGCTGGCGTGAGCTGCTTCTATATAATGCTTTTCTCTGATTTCGCACCCCGTCCTTACATCGCCATTTCGATGTGCTTGCGGATGGCGGTGAGGGTCATGATGCCCATGATCTCGATCTTACCGTTGAAGGTGTAGTGAGGGACGAGGTCGATGTCGCGCTCGTCGGCTTCTTCCCAGTCGATGAAGATTTGATCGCGATAGGCGCTTTCGTCTTCGAGCACGACGAGGGCCTGGTCACGATCGAGGCCGCATTCTGCGGCGAGGTCGGCGAGCAGATCGAAGTCGGAGATGTCCTGGCATTCTTCGAAGTAGGCTTTGAAGATGCGAGTGTTCAGGGCGATGTGTTTGTTCTGCTCCTGTGCCCAGAGGGTGAGACGATGGGCATCTTCGGTGGCAATGTCGGGAATATGCGCCATGTCGTAGTGGAGATCGACTTTTGCGGCCATGTCTTCGATGGATTGGAGCTTTTTCAGCACGCCGGCGCGTTCGCTTTCAGGGATGCCGAGGCCGTCCACGAAGGTGCGTTCCGGATGGCTTTCTTTGCCGGCGTCGAGGAGGTAGACGCGGTGGGTGACTTTGTAGTCGCTGATGCCCATTTCGTCGAGCACCTGAAAGAGCTGTTTTTTGCCGATGTAGCAGTATGGGCAGGTGTAGTCGGACCAGATTTCAATGTCTAACATGTTGTGGTTGTCTCCTTATTTATGATATTTCTGTCCAGCGTTCACACGGGCGCAGCGGTAGAGCTGCTCACAAAAAATGACGCGCATGAGCTGGTGGGGGAAGGTGAGCTTGGAAAAGGAAAGGGCGAAATCGCTGCGCCGGAGGATGCGCTCGCCAAGGCCGTAGCTGCCGCCGATGACGAAGACGAGGTGGGTGTGGCCGCTCGTCTCCCAGCGGCGAAAGGTGTCGGCGAGGGCGAGGGTGTCGAGCTCTTTGCCGCCAATCTCGAGGGTGATGACGAAGTCGTCGTCTTTGATGTGCCTGGCGAGGCGCTCGGCTTCTTTGTCCTTGAGGGCGCAGATGGCTTTGTCGCTTTCCTGAGCGGGATCTTTTTCATCGGCGACGGTGACGATCTTGAACTGGTGATATTTGGCGAGGCGCTTTGCGTATTCGTCGATGGCGGCCTGCCAGTATTTTTCCTTGATCTTACCGACGCACAGGAGGGTGATATACATTATTCGTTTGCCTCCGTTTGCGCGAGCAGGGCGTCGATGGTCGCCTCTTCCGGAGTGACGTAGACGGTCTGCTGATCGGTGTAGATGACCATGCCAGGCTTGGCGCCAGATGGTTTGTGGACGTTTTTGCGCAAGGTGACGTCGACGGGCACCTTGGCGCTGTAGCGTGCTTTGGAGAACCAGGCGGCGAGTTCGGCGGCTTTTTCGATGATCTCAGGCGAGAATCCATCGTAGCTTCGGTGGGCCTTGATGATGACGTGGGCGCCGTGGATGTCCTTGGTGTGGAGCCAGAGGTCGACGTTTCTGCCGATCTTCTGGGTGACGTAGTCGTTCTGGTGGTTGTTCTTGCCGATGTAAAGCTCGTAGCCGTCGATGAAGAGGTGGGTTGGCTGCGGCTTGCTCATGACGCGCGGCCTTGCCGAGGTCGCCCGGCTGGGCATGGCGCTTGGCGTAGCCGGCTTCTTCCAGCTCGAGACGGACGTCTGTGAGATCGTCTGTGGTCTGAGCCTGATCGAGGCTGTCTTCGATGGTGCGCAGATACTCCAGCTCTTCGGAGGTGCGCTCTGCCTGCAGGGCAGCTTTCTCGGCGCTGATCTTGGCCTTGTTGTATTTTTTGAAGTAGCCTTGCGCGTTTTCGTTCGGCGTCTTGCTTGGGTTCATCTCGATGGTCTCAAGCGGAGCGCCGTCTTTGTAGAAATTCTCCACCTCGGCGCTTGGCCCCTGCTTGATGCGGTAGAGATTGGCGGTGAGGAGCTCGCCTTTGATGCGCCAGCTGTCGGCGTGTTCGAGTTCGTCGACTTTTTCCAGCTGCAGGGCGAGCTTTTTCTCGCAGCGTTCCTTTTCGTGGCGCACGATGCGCTCAAGGCTGGTGCGTTTCTGGTTGAAAAGCTCCTGCTCTTCCTTGATCTCGTAGAAATCCTCGAGCATGGTGGTCATGTCGGGCCGCGTTTCTTGGTGGAATGCAGCGAACTGTTCGAGGGCAAAGGGCGCAAAGGCGAAAATCTCACGCCCGCGATAGACAAGGGTCGGCTGCCAGTCGGCGTTCGCGCAGCGCGCAAGAAGGCCGCTGCATTGCTGCCAGAGTCGGTGGTAGTCGATCTCGCCGAGAAATTCGACGCGAGTGTCCGGCGCGATGTTGGCGCGCACGAGCAGCTCCGTCACCGTCTGCGGGCCGAGTCCGGCGATCGCGGAAAGCAGCGCCTTGCTGGCGGTTTTGGCTAGGCCCTGCTCAAGCAGCGCCTCGGCGAGGCTGGCTTCGTCCAGCGCGTCCAGCGCAAGCTTGTTCTGCGCCGGCGGCATCTGGTAAGGGATCCCTGGCTGGAACTGGCGATAGTTGTTGGTGCCCATGCCGACGCGCTTGATGGCGTCGAGAATCGTGCCGTCTGCGCCCAGGAGCATGATGTTGCTGTTTTTGCCCATGAGCTCAAAAAGCAGCGTGAATGTCGTTTCTTCGCCGATCTCGTTGCGTCCGCGCAGATCGAAGGCGATCATGCGCTCCCAGTCCACCTGGCGAATATCTTCGATCACCGCGCCCTGGATGTGCTTGCGCAGCACCATGCAGAATTGCGGCGGTGTCTGCGGGCTTTCAAAGCTTTTTCGCGAGAGCGATACGCGCGCACTTTGAGGATTGATCGTGGCGTAGCATTTGTGGTTGTGACCACCGGCGCGCACGCCCATCGTCATCGTAGTGGCAGAGGGCTGGCTGATCTTGTCGATGCGCCCGCCAGAGAGTTTGGTTTTCAGATCCTGCGCCAGCGCGCGCATCGCGATTCCGTCTAATGACATGGTTGTGTAGCCTCCTTCATGTGGTCTGTTTGTCGCTACCTTTTATTATAGCACAGAGCGCGCAGATCGCGGTAGTAGGATTTTTCACGCCACTCCGCCACGACGACGCTGTCCTGCCAGCGGACGCTGTAGCCGAGGGCCTCTTACAGAGAAGACAGTGCCGGAGCGATTTTCGCTGTAGAGGTCGAGGAGCTTGCCGTTCACTTGGAGCTTTGCTTCGGGATATTCAGCGGCAGGGGGTTCCTCTGCGCTCTGGCGGATGATGCGGATATTCTGAACCTTCAATAGCAAGAAGCCCACAAAAAAAAGAATGGCCCCTCAGAGCCATTCTTTTTTACGCAAAGGTTTTATATAATTTTTCTTCATGTCTCGCGCGTTCCCAAAGAAAATCCTTTCCGACCGAGAGAACAAGCCATTGTCCAGCTTGAGCCGCGCCAGCTCCAACGAGCAGATCAGATCTGCCACCTGAAACAGCTTGTAATCCGCAGGCATCACCCTGCGAAACACAGGATCCGCAAGCAGCGCGTGGAAGACAGACGACAGCATCTTGCTCACTTCCACCTGACCATTGTCGTAATAGATTTTCACAGCTTCAAAAGAGCAGAAGACTTCATAATGATCGCGAATGAATAGAGAAATTTGTTTTGCAAGGCGCCCCGTCGCATCGACAACATCCGTACAGTGCTTCTTCTCAATATAAAAACATTTGTAGCGAATGTCAATCTGACGGATAAATGCCACCAACTTGTTAAAAATTCTTCGCCGCTCATCAAGAGACATCGTTTGGTAAATCTCTTCTTTCCGGATAATAGGCCCCGTATGGATGCACAGATCGCCAAGCCCCATATATGCCAGCGCCGCATCCAGCTTAGCAATAGCCGGCCCAATATCCACCTCTTGATCATGAAACACCATCGTAATGATGTAAAACGGCGACCGGTGATCATATACGCCAAAATCCCCAGATTCATCGATAAAAATACTCAGCTCTTTCACCTTGCACACCTCCGCCAAATATAAAAAATGGCGGGGAACTTCCCCGCCTGCGATGGACCTGGGTCTTGCGACCAGCCCAAAAGAAATCACTGATTTCTGATATATTTAGTATAAAGCAAAAAACAATAAAAAGCAAGAATAATTACTCACCAGCAATGACTCCCCGCCGCAGCGTTTTTCTGCCCTCCCAGCGCCGCCACGAAATCTGTAGAACGTCCAAAAAATGCAAAACTCGCACGTTTTCAGCAAAATTAACAC
>OLOM01001142.1_pt1 | contig 18540 bp, 17 predicted proteins | sample 1672531 | NCBI WGS metagenome assembly OLOM01 (sample SAMEA3136696, study PRJEB25190) | human gut metagenome | reverse complement strand
GGCGGACGCCTTGTCCGTCGCCACGACGGAACCGGACATGATGCGGCCCCTCAGCGCGTCCATGGCGCGCTCCCTCGAAAGGGCGCCCCGCCCCGTGACCTCGAGGAACGTCTCGTTCGAGTCGTTCACGCCGGTCATGACGCAGATCCGCTCGCGCGACAGCCCGCGTCTGTGCACCTGCTTGCCGCGGTGCCGGGAGGGGCGCGGCATCGTGAACGACCCCTTCGCGTGGTTGCCCTTGAACGACTCGGGGAAGTAGGTCTCGTCGAGCTCGCAGCCGCAGCCCCGCTCGACCCTGAACGAGGGGGAGTAGGCCGAGAGGCACTCGATCAGCCTGTGGCGCATGGTATAGGCGGTCTTGAGGCAGACGCGGCAGCGCCTCGCGCATTCGCGCAGGGGCAGCATGAGCGCGAAGCACTCGGCGTAGGCCATCCAGGTCTCCTTCGGGAGCTTGCTCGTCCCCAGGATGCGCTCGCTGCCCATGCCGAAGGTCCTGCCGCAGCCCCGGCAGAGGTAGCGCTGCTCGCCGTTCTTCGATTTGCCCTTCTTCACGACCGCGGCGGACCCGCAGCGCGGGCAGCGTTCGATTTCGTAGGCGGAGCCGGCCGCGTCGTCGAACGCCGCCGCGCGGATCACGTCCCTGACGGACTCGATAGCGCGGCGGCGCTCGGTCTTGCTGAGGTTCGCCATGCCCTTCTTGAAGTTGAGGACCAGGTCTTCGGCGTTCATGATGCTCCAATGCCGTAGTGCTTACGGCTATTATACCACGGTGGCATCACCTATATGTCAATGTTGGTCTAACAGAGCCATTTATTTTGAATCATTATGAGTCTATAGATTTGAGACCTCCTATTCGCCGTGAACACTTGTTCCCGCATCGGATGTTGTGGTTCCACTCCCCCATCATCAATGGGAGTTGACTGAGACGGGGAGGAAACAATGCAGCAGAGGCACACCAAAGCGCCTGTCGAGATGCTTGCGGCCGTGTTGGGACATCCACATGGTTGGGACGCAATTCTCGACTCCATGTCCGAGCATCCCGAGATGGGCCCGAGGGGAATCCTCGCCCTTGCGGCCTTCAAACTGGACCATCCAGAGGCAGATACCTCGACCGTCCTCAGCAGATCCCGTGCCGATAAGCTGGGCGGCAGAATCAAAGAGCATCCGATTGGGTTCGACATCCTCGTCCCTATCGCCAGGCGAGTCGGGGATGAGTTGACTCTCGATTGCGAGCTCGCACCCGAGACGGTCTACCCCGCCTCCGCTTTCGAGGGCCTTACCTCATGGCCCGGGGCCGCTCCGATCAGGGTGATCGAGGGCGACGCGGTCGGGCTCGACGCGGTCTCGGAGGCTTCAAAAGACGTTGATCTCGAGGGCATGGATCCGATGGCCACGCACGTGACGCTTCGACGCTACGGGGTCGATGACGGCCTGGATGTTCCCGTGCCGATGGAGGACACAGAGCTTCTTCTCGCCCGAATCGAGCGCGTTTGCGCGCAAGTGAGGTGTGCCACGGATAGAATCGACCGGGCCCTTAAAAGGGCTGGCTTCGAGTGCCGGCCGAGAACGCGAGCCGCGCAGAACGGTCCGTCAGAGCGCGGGCAGTCGGCAAACATGACGACGAAACGCCTGAAGAGCATGCTCGCCTCCTTCGATGCCGGAGCGCGCGGGACATCCCGTAACGCACGGAAGGGGGCGTAGCGCCATGGCAAGGAGAACGTCGAAGCGCTTCGTCGCGGCAGAGGGGCAGATCTCCCTTTTCGCCATGGACGACCCGACGATGTATGAGGAACCTGCCGAGAAACCGGTAGAAAAAGAGGAGACCCAACAGAGGCCGGCTCTTGACTTCGGGGCGCAACTGGAATCTTATGTAAGCCAAACGGGTGGCGATGAGGCCGCCCGCAAGGACGATTCCGAGGAGGAAGCACATGTCGGTGCTGAAGAACCCGTACAAGGGCGTGAGGGGTCTCCGCTATTCCTTCATGGAGCAGAACGCTCCGGAGGAGCTGGCCAGGATGGACGCGGCCGGCGAGACCGAGGAGTATCTCAAGGCAGTGGAGCGCAACTACCTCACGAGGCTGGCAGAACTCCAGGACAGCTGCATGGAGAGTTGCGGGGCGACACCGGAGTTCGCGCAGCTCACGATGGCCCAGTGCCGGTACGACGACTACATCCGCAAGGCCGAAAGCGCCAGCAAGATGGCCGAGGAGATCGCCCTCAGCGAGACGGTGCTCACGCTCTAGCCACAACCCACAACAACGAATACCTGAACCCTGATGCCCAGGCCGGCCATACGCCCCTGGAGCGCGCGAAGCTCAATGTCGCAGCTCTACGTGCCCTCAAGGCGGCTATGGACGAGGGACGAGATGCGACTCCCGAGGAGACGCTTGCGATTTCGGCCTACTCCGGTTGGGGTGGCGCCGCAAACGCCTTTGCTCAGAATCCGACCGGCGGCTGGGCCGCCGTATCCCAAGAGCTGAAAGAGCTGCTGAGTGAGGATGAGTTCGCGGAGCAGCGTGCCACGGTCCTCACGGCCTTCTACACCCCGCGTCCCGTCGTGGAGCTAATCTGGGAGACGCTGAGGGGCGCCGGTATCTGCGATGAGGGCACGGCAGAGATCCTGGAGCCGGGCTGCGGTACGGGCAACTTCATGCGCTGCGTTCCGGAGGGCATGGACGTGCACGTCACCGGCGTGGAGATCGACCCCGTGAGCGCAGGTCTCGCGCGCGTGCTGTGCCCGGACCACACGATCGTCGCGGCGGATATCGCCAAATGTGAGATCCCCGATGGTTCTTTTGATGCCGCTATCGGCAACGTCCCCTATTCGGATGCAATCAAAATCGATGGAGTCCCGCTCCATGACTATATGATCAAGAGGGCGGTGGACGCCGTGCGCCCTGGCGGCATCGTCGCCGTGCTGACGAGCCGCTATACCATGGACAAGGCGCGCGAGGCGACTCGTGAGAACCTTGCGCGCGAGTGCGACCTTATCGGCATGGCCCGGCTCCCCAAGGAGACTTTTGAGAGCCAGGCCGGAACGAGCGCGCTGTGCGACCTCGTTGTCCTGAGAAAGCTCGCCGAGGCGCGGGAAATCACGTACGACAACGCGCCGGCCTGGGTCCGTACGGAGACGAACGCGGACGGCTTCCGCGTGAACGCTCTGCTTGCCTCCAACCCGTCCATGGCCGTCGGCGAGCAGAGCTCGGAGATGACCGCATACGGCCCCGGATATGCATTGATAAGTGGTCTGGACGCCGCAGGAATCGCCGATAGCGCTAGGAAGTCCCTGGCAAATCAGGCCATCGGTGCGATTTCTCATACATTTGAGGGGATGCCCGGCAGGTCTGCCGCTCCCGAGGTCGCGCAGGTCCCCACCAATCCGGCGCTCTATGAGTTCACGCTGGGCGATGGCGGGTCGATCTGGTACGGCAACGGCGACACGGTGGAGCGCTTCCGGCTCGCGGGGCGCGAGGCAGAGGACCGTGCACGCGCAATGCTTGAGCTCAGGGACGCCGCTCGAGCGCTTATCTCGCTCGAGCGCGACCCGAAATCGACCGACGCCGCAATCGAATCTGGAATCAAGGCCCTCAGCGATCGCTACGACCGCTTCGCCGAGCGCTACGGTCGCCTGAATGATCCGAAGAACCGCAGAGTCCTCACCATGAAGGGCTATCACGACTGCTCGCTCGGCATCAACCTCTTCAGTCTCGAGGTGCTGGACACCAAGAAGAACTTCGTCCGCAAGGCCGACATCCTCTCGAAGCGCACCGTGCGCCCCCAGGCACCCCTCCCCGACCGTTCGGAGACCCCTGCCGATGCCCTGGCCGTCTCATATGACCGCACGGGCGGCGTCGATTTGGCGCTCATCGGGCGACTACTCGGCTGCGGTGTCGACGAAGCCGAGCAAAGACTCGGCGACCTCATCGTCCGCGATCCGATCACGTCGAGAATCGAGAGCGCCGAGGCATATCTTTCCGGCGATATCGGCGAGAAGCTCGATGCGATCCATTCGATGCAAAAGAAGATAGAGAGCGATCGGGTCGATGCCGGGGAAAGCTCCTGGCTCGAGTCGGTGTCGATTCCCCCTGCCCGCACTCCCGAGACGAGTGCGGAGGTGGCGAGAGCCGTTGCCGTCCTCACGAAAAGCGGGCTGTGGGACACCTGCGTCCATCCCCTGACGGCCGACCGTGCCGTTATCGCCTCGGCGCATGTCGGCAGCCTCCCCGACAGCTGGCGCGACAGGTCATTCAGTACGTGGACCGGGGAGGCGCTAATCGCCGCCCTGGGAGAGCTCGATGAGGGGGTCCGCGTCTCCACCGAGCGCGGGAACGGCTACATGGCCATATCGAACCCCCTCATCGCGGAGCTTGTCGAGAGATCACTCGGATATCTGGCAAGTAAACGGGATTTCGCGACCGATGGGATGAACACGGAGGAGGTTCTCTGGCGATTGTCCACCGATCCCCGCGTGGGGCCCGATGTCCTTGCCGTCGCGCTTGGGCGTGCCGATGCCGACAACACATATCAGACTCCCGATCCGATCAAAAACCTGGCGCGCGCGTATGGGATCCCTGTTGCACGGAAGTCGGAGCAGGAGCCCCTGTCGAGTGTTTTGGCGGCTGCGATGAAGGCAGACCCCGTGCCGGCCGAATTCCTTATCTCGCTCGGCTATCGCCAGGCTGGTGACGAGGCCGTGATGAAGACTACTCATGTCGACTGGATGGGCGACGTCGATCAGCCCATTCCCCACGAAGAGCTTGTTAATCCAGATAACCTTGACGAATACAGGGCTAGACGCGAGCGACATATGGCGGCCTTCGGGCTAACCGAGTCGGATGTCGAGAGGCTCGCCGCGCTGCGCACCTGCGAAGAGAAACTGAAAGCCGTGCTTCCACGTGAGCTGGGTCCCGGGGAAATCGCGGCGACCCTGGGTTCTCCCTGGATTCCCCCATCCTTCGTCATGAGCTTCATCGAGGAGGAGCTCGAGTTAACTGATGGCGAGATGACCGCGGCAAAGCAGAGGAAATTCGAGGTTGCCCATGAGCCTCGTACCGGAAAATGGCGCCTGACGGGAAACGCGACCGAGCTTTCGCTCGAGGTGCTGGCCAGATATGGCATCAGCAGCTATTCGCCGCTTAAGGTCATCTCGGCCGTCCTCAACGGCAGCGAGACGAAGCTGAACAAGACCGACCTGTCCACGGGCAAGAAGATTCCCGACCCCCAGGGGACTAAGGCCGCATGGGACAGGAGGCGCTTGATTTCGTCGGCTTTCGAGAAATGGGTGTGGGCAGACCCGGATCGGGCAGATGTTCTGTGCAGAATCTACAACGATAGGTACAACCGATTGGCGCCCAGGACGTATGACGGCTCATACCTCACCTTTCCCGGTATGAATCCCGACGTGGAGATGAGGCCGCATCAGCGTGCCGCCGTCGCGCGAGCCGGGCAGGCAGATGAGGGCACGCTTGTGGCCCATGTCGTCGGTGCCGGAAAAACCTATACGGGTATCGCTATGTGCATGGAGGCCAGGCGTCTCGGTCGAGCCAACAAGCCGCTTGTCGTCGTGCCGAAGCACCTAACCGAACAGTGGGCATCGGACTTTGCCTACCTCTATCCAGGGTCGAGGGTGCTCTATATGGGTAAATCTGAGTCGGATTCCGCGGATGCGGCGAGGGAGTTCTTCGGCCACGCGGCAAACGGGGACTGGGACGCCGTGATCGTATCGAGTTCGCGCTTCGATATGCTCGACCTTTCGCAGGAGCGAAAGGAGGTCTATCTCAAACGCCGAAGGATGGAATTCCTGCGGGCCAAAGAAGATGCGCAAGAAAACGGTGGAACCTTCTCGGTTAAAAAGCTCGAGGAGGAAGTTAAGAAAATCAATGATAAGCTCTCGAAGCTCCATTCTTCTCCGAAGACCGAAGGGCTTTCGTTCGAGGAGATCGGCTTCGACTATCTGTTTGTGGACGAGGCGCACAACTATAAGAATCTCCCTACGTATGGCCTCGCTATTGCGGGAATGACTTCCTCGAAGTCAAACCGCAGTGAGAGCCTGCTTGAAAAGTGTACCTACCTTCGTGAGATCGGCCATGGACGCAACATCGTGTTCGCCACGGGCACGCCTGTCACCAATACGATGGGCGAGCTGTACAACATGCAGCGCTATCTCGCCCCCGAGCTCCTCGAGCGGCAGGGCCTTTCATCGTTCCCGTCTTGGGCGTTCACGTTCGGCACGATAGAGGACTCGATGGAGATCAAGCCTGAGGGCAACGGCTTCCAGCTGAAACAGCGCTTCACGAAGTTCCATAACCTCCCCGAGCTCATGAGCGCTTACCGAACCTTTGCGGACATCGTCACGCAGGAGACCGTTAACCTCAAGGTCCCCGATTGCGAGGAGATCCATATCACCGTGCCCGCCATGCCTGAGCAGCTCGAGGAAGTCAAAAAGCTCGGCATCCGCGGCGAGCGCGTCCGTGCCGGAAATGCAGAGGGCAACGACAATCTGCTTGCGATCACGGGCGACGGCATGAAGGTCGCACTCGACCCGAAGCTGATGCACCCCGAGTTTGAGCCGATGGAGGGCGGCAAATGTGAGGTTTGCGCACGCGAGGTATTTAAAATCTGGGAGGAGACGGCCGACACGCGCGGTGCGCAGCTCGTCTTTTGCGACCGTTCGACCCCGGCCTCGGGGAAATGGAATATCCAAGACGATATGAGAAGACGCCTCATCGAGGCGGGAATTCCCTCCGAGCAGGTTGCTTGCGTCAGCGATGCCGGCAACGATCCGGAGAAGAAGGAAACACTGTTCGAGAAGGTTCGTTCGGGCGAGGTGCGCGTCCTCATGGGTTCGACAGAGAAGCTGGGCACGGGCACAAACGTCCAGACGAGACTCGCGGCTATCCATAACCTTGATTGCCCATGGAGGCCTTCCGATTTCGAGCAGCGCCTTGGTCGAATCAGGCGCCAGGGAAACCTTTTCGAGAGCGTGAGGGACTTCAAGTACGTCGCCCAGGGAACGTTCGACTCTTTCCTCTACTCCACCGTCGAGCACAAACAGCGCTTCATCGGTCAGGTCTTTTCGAATAAGCCGTCCGTGCGCAGCATGGATGACATCGATGAGACTAGAATCTCCTACTCCGACCTCGCCGCCGTGGCGTCCGGTAACCCCGATATCAAGAGGATCCAGGAGCTGAGAAGCGAGATCATGGCACAGTCCATGCTCAAGCAGTCTCATGACGAGATGGTGGCAAACATGCGCCACCAGATCGAATCTCGTTATGAGCCTTCGGCCGCTTGCAACCGCCGGCGATTTGAGTTGCTCGAACGTGACCACGATGCCCTCGAGCGTGCGAACAGGCAAAGGGAGCTAGACAAGGGCGCAGATATCGTAAGGGTCTCGGTCGGAGGCGTGTCGGCGCTAGATCGAGCTAGCGCGATCGGCATGATTCAAGCGGCCGCCGAAGATTGTCCCATCGGCCCCGTGAGGGCAATCGGAGAGTTTCGCGGTCTTGACATTGTCGTGAAGAAGGAGCAGACGCTGCTCGAGCGAGACGGAACCTTCCGTTACGACCCTTTCATCGGCCTGAGGGTCAAGGGCACAACCGACGCGCACTGGTCGAACCATATGCTGCCGTCGGCCACTTCCGGTTCACACACCGTGCTGCAGCAGATGGACGGCATTATCGAGAAGGAGGCGGGCGGTTTAGACCAGGCAAGGGCCCTAATGGAGCGCTCCGACAAGCAGCTTGAGGATGCCAGGAGAATCGTTGTCGAACCCTGGGAGGGTGAGGGAAATCTCGAGAAGCTGCAGACCGAGCTTGCCGAGCTGGAGCAGAAGGAGCTGGAAAAGGGCCATGACAAGTCAGGCGTAGATGGTGACCGGGACGAGGACGGCCCTGCCATTGCGGAGCCTTCCGTCAGTGATGGGGGACACGATGGGAGCACACATCCCCACACGAACGGTCATGGATTTTAAACGACAGTCACAGTCGGCCTCCAAAGGCACTAGCCGTTTGGATGCTGTGGATCCGATTGAGGTTGAATGAGAACGGAGACGGGATGAACGTAGGGAAAAGTCTCGCCGAATCGATTGAGGAGGCCACGACGGCCTACTATCGAGATGGCGGTGACACCGAGTCCGGGATTGCGGCTGACGAAAGGCTGGTCGAGGCGCTCAAACAGGCCTATATCGCCGCCTACGCCAGAAATGACGGCGGCTCGCTGGATACCGTGAAAAATGAGCTCGCGGAGTTCGGTGGAAGGGAGCCGACGACCAATGAGATCTGCGAGGCCGCCATCGCGCTCGCCGGCAAGCAGGCGAAGCAGGATGCCGGGGTCATCTCCCGTATGTTTAAGCTGCAGGCCGCATCGCTAGCGGAAGAGTATGCGCCTGCGCTTATCAGGGCCTTCGATGCTGAGCGTGCCCAGAAGGCTGATCTCGGTATCGCGGCAAACAATAAGGAAGCGACAAGGCGAACGAATATTAGGAGGAACTGATATGTACTTTGAGAATGACCTTGGGCAGCCATGTGTCCATATATCTAGTGTCCAGTACTTGCCGGCGAACGTTTACTTCACAACACAGCCCCATGACATCCTGCTCAAGGTTGAGAGAGATCCGAAAGGGCGCGAGGGCGTCTTCGTTCAACCCTTCTCACGCGATGGCATCATTCCCATGGCCCATGTCTCGCATAAAGTGGAGACCGCTCTCAAGTTCGGATGGCCGGAACTCTCACACAACGGTTATTTCGCCATAATCCCTTACCAATGTGATAAAAACGGGTTAACCGGGTATCTCAGGTCTGGATTCGAGAACTTAATGGAGTTCCCTATCCTTATGGGCATCCTCGAGCTCGAGGGGATGGTGGAGAACGCCGAGCAGGACGCGCTTTACGGGTCGCTCGCGATTGATGAGAAAACTAACGAGATCAAGGTCGAGGTTCCCGAGGATGTCGATACCGAGTTCAGGTATTGGCTCAGGAACAACGGGGCACACCCCGTCTCATCCAAGGAGATGCCGACGGTTCCCGTTGACCGCGATCCGAACCGAATCTCCAAGGAGGTCGAGGCGATCATCTCGGAAAAGACTCCGGAACGCTTCATGAGGTCGCTGCTCGACTCGAGGATCCTGCGCGATGGGGCCTCGGCGGCGGAAATCACGACCTTGAGCTCGGGTCTTGACGGTCTTTTGGGGCACGGCGCCGTCGGTACGGAAAACCTTAAGAAATCGCTCGATATGAGAGAGCGTTCAACGCGACATTAATAGCTCACAAATCCGTAAGCCCCTGCCCTGGTCAGGGGCTTTTCGTTTGTTAGGAAATTCATTTAGTCAGAAATTACATAGTTACGATATTGCACAGTTCCGTTATCACGTAGCTACGTTATGCCGTTGGGGCGGCACCATCGACACCATCAGCGAGGCCAACCTGCAGGACAGTTACATCGAAAACACGGCTTATCGGTGGTGTGTCCTGGGGTTCGTCCCGATCGTCGACACGCGATGGAAGCCCGTCACCTATGGCCACGGCGATTCGAGTTGGTATTGCTGCAGCAAATGGGACGTGCGCTACGACCTCGCTCGCGCCAAGGAGCTGCTGGAAACGGGGCCGCGGGAGTACGACCGACTTCCAGACGGCGGGCCCTACGACGGCCACCCCTGTTGGCAAGCGTAAAAACGGGGAGGGTCAAAAACCCTCCCCGTTGCGTCAGCGGTGTCGACCAGCCTACCTGCGAATCCTGTAAACCCTGCTTCGGTGGTCTACATCGACAACAAGGATGACGAGAACATCGTCCTCGATATCGACAACTATCCGATAGTTTCCGACCCTGTAGCGCCATAGACCAGACTTATTTTCAGTCAAGCCCTTTCCCATGCTCCTCGGGTCTTCGAGCTGTGAAATCTCATGGAGCCTTGCCACAATTCTTTTGGCGATCTGCTTGTCCAGCTTTCTCATTGATCGCTGGACATCCTTATCGACTTCAATCCGCCAAGCCAAGGCTTTCCTCCAGCTCGTCGAGCGTCACAGTCTCAAGCCTGCCGGCCCTATAATCCTCGACCTTCTTCATTAAGCCGTACTCGTACTCAAGCCTGTCAATCTCGGCAGCGAGCGCTTCTGTCATGTAGAAAGTCTTCGTGCGCCCCGTTGATTTCGCCAAACGGTCGTACCTGATTGCTAAATCCTCGGGCAGCCTCAATGCCGCGGTAGCAGTGGCCATAGCGCACCTCCTAATCAAGCGTATAACATGTATTACATTCTAGCACATTGATCACCGCAGAGGTGCAAAATAAATGTATTGATCTTCCATCGTTCATGTAATGTGAACTGTAACGAAAGAGGCCACCCAGGACAGCTTTGGAAAATCATGGTACCGATAACTGCGAAATTACGTTAATGCATACTTTCATTTTGAGAAGTTACGGCATTACACAATCACTCTATTACATTGTCACACTATGCCGTAGTTGCGTTATTGCGTAGTTACATTGTCACGTAGTTGAGTCATATCACAGCTCGGCTATTGCCAATACGATATCTCGGTTACGGAGACCATCCTTCATCCGGTCTGTCATTTTCCGGATCATGGACCACGTACCAGCTGCTGCCGTGGTGGCAGATATCGCGCAGGGTTCCATCCCCCATCTTCACGCGCCAGCTCTCGCACACACGGCCCTCCCCCATTACCCATGACCGCGGCTCGTGCCAACCGACTTCTGCGAAGGGGAAGATCCTGCCGTCGTACCATTTGATGCCCCACGGGCTGTACTCTCCGTCTGGCCGGCACTCGACCAGTGCTGTCACGAGCCTGATTGACTTCTTCCCCACGCCGACTCCTTATGCCAATTACTAACGAACGCGTGTTCTATTGTCTCATATCTCATAGCGTACATGCCGGATGTTTTGAAGCCTTTTCGATACAGACTGAAGTGTCACCAGATGGCACCAAACGACCACGCGCAAGAGCCTCGGTAGTGGGATTCTAATCTCATGGAAATCCCTGGAAGAAAGGGCTAAACGGTTATGGTTAAGAAAACTACTAGCATTTTTGTCCCGTTGGTTCCGAAAATGCCAAAAGACGATATGCCCAACGAATCCAGACCGAATTTCGATGACTTTGCTGTTGGTATGGTAACGGTCAAAAAAGATGAGAAATGCCCAGGGACATTGAGATTCGCAAACGATGTTTCCATTAAGACTGAAGCCATGGTGGAGAAAGATGTTCTTGAAACACTAACGGCCTTTTGCGGAATGAATGACAGTACAGGTTATCTGGTGACCGTCGATTTCACTAGGGCGAACCTATCGTTCCGCAAGAATAAAAAGGAATCTAAAACTGATCACCCGCTACCGCGTGGCTTCGATTGTTTACTTTTGGAGTTTCCCATTCTTGCATGCGCCCTAAAAACACAGGGAATCGAGATTTGTTTGCCAGATAACGCCCTATGCTTCGGTAGTTTATCTCGGAAGAGTCTCGACTATATTAAACACTACGCAGGTAATTATCCTGGTGATTGCAGGTTGCCCCATCGCCTTTTTGATGAAAGAGCCACTATTGTAGGCAAGGGGTCAGAATTGCGAGCCCTCTGCCATCTTTCCAAAACACATGGCCTTACGACCTTTAGCCCGGATTATGCTGAGGACATGCTAGACATCACCTATAGGAAGGATGTCTCTGCCAAAGAGAAAATTAGACTAGTTCTAGATTCGGGGTCTTCCCCTGATTTCATTCGCAAAATGAATGAGGCGGGCTTCATCTCGGAAGGGGTTCCCGCCCAGTACCGTGACTCGATTCTCAAAAAGGCGCGTGAGGTATTCGATACCGATCTCGAGATATGGGATCAGCGTGTCGCGCCGATGCTCGAGGAGCATCTGGGCGTTAACGAGCCGTGGGTTGTCGGCGACTTCTATGGCAATCCGAGGAAGGCTGAGCTTAAGAGTGAGCCGGAGGCAGCGGAAAGGGTTGTCCCGGCACCCGCCCGCGCAATACCCGTATTTAGACCGGAATAGCCATGAGTGCGCAGATGCGCCCGCTGGGCAACTCTCTAATCCCCCATGGCCATGAGAATCTTTTGGAGCGAAAATGACTCCCGTTACGGTCAGCGTCGTGGAGAGGCCCGGTAGGGAGCCGAAGTTCAGATGGATTGAGCTTTCCGACGGTCGTAGATTCCAGGTCCGCTCCACGGGCGCATCTGTCCCCTGCCCCGGGCGCAAGACGGGCTCTCTCGCCCGTATCTGGAGCGTGGAGATCGAGTGGAAGGGCAGACCGGTCCACCGTTTCATCGTCAAGGACGGTGATGGCTATTACATCGTGCGCGCAGGAGAGGACTCCTAGAGGGCCTCATAATCCAGATGCGAGATCGGGTAGGTGTTCTCGTAGACGTAATCCGATGAATTCGATGACTTGATCTTCACCTTTACGGGTTGGCCTTCGTCTTCCAGCAGAAATGCGGTGCAGACTGAAATCGAGTAGCCGGGCTCGAGTGTCTTCGAGGCATTCGGGTCGCTGTATTTCGTGCAATGGGACAGCTTCACGCCGTTTTGGTAGCACGAGACGTAGGACACCGGTGCCCGTCCGTCATGGTCGAGATCGTTCTCGAATGTCATGCCGACGAGCAGGAATCGATACTCCTTGCCCCTCGAGTCCGTGGCGATCCTCTTGTAGACGCCATCGACCGTAAGCCCCCTGGAGGCATCGGAGGAGCCCGTGTCCCCTATGCCTCCGAAGGAGAACGCCTCGTCCTCGCTCTTCTCGGATTTCGTTTTCTTCTTCGAGTCGTCCGATTTATCCGACTTTTTGGCGCAGCCGCATCCCATGAGGGCCATCGAGCCGATACCTGCCAGGACGGCCCTCCTGCTGACGTTGACGCTACCCATGCGTTATCACCCATCAATCCATTTCATGTCACAACTGGTAGAGCGTATATCCCCTGCCGCTCGCCGTCTTTTCGGCGCCGGGACAGGCTTTCTCCAGGCGTTTCCCATGGGAGTCCATCACGATTGCCCATGCCCAGCCATCCTCCCTTAGGCGCCCAAAGCCGCCTTCCAGGCTGTCAACGTAGAGTCGGTAGTCATTGGCAGCGATGTCCCCTGCGATAGCCTCAGACCAGATCTCAGGCCGCATATCGTATGTCACAGGCACCTCGGCCCACTCGAGGTAGTTCATCACGGCGGCGTCCTCGGACCATATGCGGCCGGGGTTGTCGCCCAGGGCCTCGACGATCTGCCCCATATCCGCATCTATACCGCACCAACCGGATTCCACCCCGCTTGCCTCGGGCTCGATTGAGTGGAGTCCGCTGTTGATGACGGAGAGCGCCAAGACAAAGCTCAAGGCCAGCCTGCCTGCAATGAGCGCTCGATATGTCCGGGGCTCGAGTTCGTCCTTACGCCCAGCAGATACCGCGACGGTCAGAAACGAGACAGTCCACGTTATCCAGAGGCACCTGACGGCGAGCGCCCCGGCGATTGCGGACGCCAGCCAAAAAGCCAGAAGCCATCTGGGCGGGAACCGGCGCGCGAGGGCGCACGATATGGTTGCCGCGAGGATCGCAACGCACCAGAACAGGGCTGCCGCCGGCATCGCCCATACCGGCTTCAGCTCGAGGATGACCCCACCGTACGATGCTGCACCGAGTGAGCGGAGCACATAGAGCGAGCCGTCGATTGCATACGGGTTGACAAGGGATTCCGCTGCCATTCCGGCAATCGCCGCAAGCAGCGGCAGCCTGGACCGCGCCCATGAGCGAACTGTCTCACCACTCTCGCCGAGCGAGATCTCGTCCTCTTCCGGAAGCAGGAAACACGCGGCGGCAGCGGCCGACAAGGGCCAAAGCGCCGCCTGCAGATTTACAGACAGCAGCGACACGACCGGGAGTGCCAGAAGGTAACGAGAGCTGGCGCCACGTCGCCATTCTAGACACGTAGAGATGGTGTTAAACAGCAGCGCTGCCGTCCAAAGGGACGGACGGATGGACAGATACGAGGCCATGAGGGTAAAGCCGAGCGCACCGATTAGCAGCGGTACCCAGGGGTAACGTGCGTTTTGCGCCAGCCTGGAAACGGTGCCGGTATAGGCCCACAGGGCGAGTGCGGCGGGTACCGCCACTGAGACGGCGACGCCCGCGTAGCCCGCGGCCTTCCAGCACAGGTAGAGCCACGCGTCGTGCAGCCACTGCTGGATTACGATTCCTTGGCCGGCGATTGCGGTAAAGGGGTTCGTACTCGGGATGCCGGATTCGACGACCACGCGCCCCGAGGCCAGAAGGAACCATCCGTCCGTATCAAGCGTCCCCGCCGACCTGATGGTGGGAATCAAGGCCATAACGGCCATTGACAGGATGACGGCGAGCGCCGCTGAGGCACAGCGTACGATCTTCGCTACCTTAATTTGGTTCAATCGAGTCTCCTGATAGAGATCGGGCGGTCCGACTCAGTGAACGTCCCGGGTGCGACCTCGATGCCGCCCACAGCCCCCCGCGGTGCGAAAAGGATGCGCCAGGGAGCGACTGAGGCATCGAGCGAGACTACCGGCCAGGACTGATCTGAGGGGTCGAAACGGCCAATCCAGCAGACATCAATCGGGACGCGCATGAACAGGGTATGGAGCGACCTGCCCCTTGCGTAGGCCATGCCGGTGGATTTGCCGATTGACTTGGCGCCCATATACCCGATCGCCTTGTCCCTGAAGGACTTGGCGATCTTGAGGGAAATCGGGACCTCGGCGCCGGACCGGGTGGTGGCCACGCAGGGGATATCGTATTCGAAGCTCATGGGCCGTCTCCTACATGAGAGAGGTGAACGTCTGCGCGATCTGGGCCAACACGGGGGCGAGGACGACGATCAGAAACACCGGAAGGATAAACAGGATGATCGGGAAGAGCATCTTGGTACCGAGCTTCTCGATCTCCGACTCGACCTTCAGGCGCCGTTGCTCGCGAACCGTCTCCGCCTGGTCGCGGATGATGTCGACGAGAGATCCGCCCGCGCGCTCGGATTGCGCAAACGAGGCCGCGAAGATCGTGAGGGACGGCACGCGCGCGCGTTCCGCGAAGCGAAGGAGCGCCTCGGTTCGCGATGAGAAGCTGGCCTCGTTGGCCACTCGCTCGAAGCCCTGCGCGATGGCGCCGTCCATCTTGCTGCCGACCGTGTGCAGGGCGAAATCGATAGACGAGCCCGCCGACATGCAGATTGCGAGCAAATCGAGGGCGTCGGGAAGCTGTCGGTCGAGCTCGTCGCGCCATTTCGCGCGCTCATTCAAAAGCCACAGCTGCGGGATGGCGATTCCCGTGAGCGCCAGCGCGGCGAAAATGCCTAGACCCCTTGCCCCGCCGACGAAAATCGACGCGACGAGTCCCGCCGCAGTGAATCCCGCGGCGCTCGCGACGCGGAAGGCCCAGAAGGTCGCCGGCTGCATGGTGGAACCGGCGCGGTCGAGGGAGTCGCGCGTCGAGTCCATTACGGTGCGCGAAATGGGAGCGAGCCTGGAGACAACGTTGGAAAGCTTGTCGGCGATTCCGGGAAGCGCCGGGGAGGCGTCCTCTTCCGCAGGCTGCTCTAGGCCGAAGACGCGTTTGAGGGCGATGTCCACTCCGAGGCCCGCGGCGATTCCGATGAGGATGATAATGAAGCCAGTTGTTATTGATTCGAACATCTGAGCTCCCCTAGTCGTACCTGATGTTACTTATTTGCTTCAGCACCATGAAACCGATGATATCGAGCGCTATGCCCACGCCCAGGCACGCCCACCCCGCAGGCGTCATGAAGAACTGCCGGTGCATTTCCGAGGCAACCGACATGAGCAGCAGCATGACGATCGGCGCGAAGCCGACGATCTTCGCCTCGAACCGTGCCGAGGAGGTCTTGGCCTCGGCCGAGCGCTTCGCCTTGACCTTTGCCCGGATGGCCTCGCCGACACGCTCCGTGATCTCGGAAAGCGAGCCGCCGGTCTGCTGCGATACCGATACGGCCGTTGAATAGAGCCTGAGGTTGGAGCTTTTGGTCCTCTTTGCCATATCGTCGAGCGCCTGGTCGATGGGGCGTCCGTTCCTAAGGTCGCGCTCGAGGATGGCGAACTCCGACTTCAGGGGCTCATTCATGTGCTCTGCGACCGGTGCCACCGATTGCGCGATCGAGGCTCCCGTTCGAAGGTTCGATGCGATGAGCGGCATCGCCTGTCCGAGCTGCTCCTCGAAAAGACCCTGTTCGGCCCCGCGCTTCGACTTCACCCAGATCGGGAAGGCCGCGATTCCGAGCGGGAGCGCGGCGACCGCTCCCGCTGTCGAGCCCATTGCAAGGATAAAGACCGAAGGCGCGAACGCGATTACCGCCCAGAGCTGTGCCGCCTCGGTGGTGGAGAGCTGGGGCGCAGCGCCCTGGCACACGCGTCGCAGGGCGCCGGCAAGGCGGTTTCCCCCATCTTTGTCGGATGGATTCTCCGGAAGGGGTCCTGCTTCTGACTGCTCACGCTCGATGCGAAGCTTTCTTGCCGTCAGGAACAGGATTATTCCCATCAGCACCGCCGGCAGCGCGGGGAGGAGGGCTGCCGGGGAAATCTGCCCGCTCATCGACGGAACCAGAAATCGTCATCGATGTACACGCCGCGCGCGAAGAGCTTTTCGCGGTGCGCCGGGGTGATGCGCTCTCCGGTGGGCATGAACTCTCCGAGCACCTTGCCGTCCTCGGAAAAGCCAGTTTGCTCGAAGCGCATGATGGTGCCCATGGTGATGACGTCGCCCTGCATGCCCTGGACCTCGGCGATCTCGGTGATCTTTCGCGAGCCGTCGATGTCGTAGCGGTTGACGAAGATGACGAAGTCGATGGCCGAGGCGATGAGCTCCATGATCTGCTCGCTTCGCATCTCGGTTCCGGTCTGCTGTATCATCGAGCGCAGGCGGGTCATGGCCTCGCGCGCGTTGGATGAGTGGACGGTCGTGAGCGAGCCCTCGTGTCCCGTCATCATCGCCTGGATCATGTCGAAAGCCTCGCCGCCGCGGCACTCGCCGACGACGATTCGGTCGGGGCGTTCGCGCAGCGCGTGAATCACGAGCTGCCGGATGGTGATCTCGCCCTCGCCCTCGATGTTGGGTCGGCGAGCGGTCTTGCGCACGACATGGGGTTTCTGGAGGCGCAGCTCAGGCGCATCCTCGATCGTGACGATGCGCTGGTTGTCCGGGATGAAGGACGAGCAGGCGTTGAGGAGCGTCGTCTTGCCCGAACCGGTGCCGCCCGCGATGACGACGTTCATTCGGCCGAGTACGATCGCCTCCATGAACTCGAGCATGCGCTGGTCGAAGGTGCCGAGTGCCATGAGGTCCTCTGGCTCCACGGCATCCGGTCGAAACTTACGGATGTTGAGAATGTTGTGGTCGACGGCGATGCCCTTTGCGGTCGCCGCGACACGGGAGCCGTTGAATATCGCACCGGGGCGGTTCAGGATGCAGTCGCACAGCGGCTGCGCCTCGTCGCAACGGCGACCGTCGGCTGACGCTATGCGATTGATGATGAACTTGACGTGGTCGTCGTCTTCGAAGGCGACGGGGACCCTCTGAAGTAGTCCAGCACGCTCAACCCACACATCGTCCGGGGCGTTCACCATGATTTCGGAGATCGACGTATCAGGAAGCAGCTCCTCGATGGGTCCCAGGTAATATAGGTCGTTGAGCCCGGCCTGGATCACGGCATCAAAGGAGTCGTCGTCCAGACGCGACCCCTCGGGACTGGAATCTATAATCTCGGCAAGGAGGTCGCGAGCGCGCGAGTCGCGCTGCACATCGCTCTCGGAGGCATCGTTGGCGGCAGTCAGGATCCCCGTCGCCTGGCGGACGGCCTCGCGTTCGATGCCGAGCAGATCGCTATTCAGCATTTTGCGCCTCCCCCGTCTCGGGAAGGGCCACGAGTCGGATGCCGCTCGCGCTCGAAAGGGCGAGGGCCTGGTCCTCAGTTACCTCGATTGTGACGTTGGAGTAACCGTCTGACTTGGAGCCCGAGAGGTTGCCGTCCAGCGCCAGTACGCGAATGGAGTCGGCCACGCGCACGGTGCTCACGACCTGGCCGTCGTTCACGCTCGCGAGAACATCGACCTTGTCACCGACCGAGAGCAGCGGGGAAAGGCCCGTTGAGCTGTCGAGTGCGACGGTATAGGCAACGTGGCCCTCGGTTACGGCGGTGGTGATGGAAGCGGGTTTCTTCGAGCCCGATACGGAGGAGAGGGAAACTGCGGTCCCCAAGGTCTGCTGCGTCACGGACTGGCGGCCCGCCACATCGGATACCTTCTTCGCCGCGTCCTTGGGCGCAAACGCCGTGGGCACGCTTGCGACCGTAAGGTCTGCCGAATTGAGGACTTCGCCGGGGGCGACATCGCGCGTGACGGTGACTACCTTGACGGTCGACTTCTCGAGACGCGCGAGCTCGCCCTGCGCCTGAGTCCATCGCCAGCCCGAGAAACCGACCGTCACGACTGCGACGGCGATCGCCACGCCGGCGACGGCGGCGAGCCTTCGGTCCTTACGCGTTCCCCCTGCTGCCGGCCCGCGCTGCCTGCGAGCGG
>OLOM01001137.1_pt1 | contig 18582 bp, 19 predicted proteins | sample 1672531 | NCBI WGS metagenome assembly OLOM01 (sample SAMEA3136696, study PRJEB25190) | human gut metagenome | reverse complement strand
CCACGCCGCCGGGGGCACGGAGCAAACCGGGACGGTCCGCGTCAGCGTCTCTGCCTTCAACACCAGCCGGGAGATCACGGCCTTTCTGGCAGCCATGCAGGCCCTGGTATAAAACGCCCCAGGGTTGTGCTTGACCAACCTGGGGGGAATGGCCTATACTAGGGGAAACTGAGCAGGTACCCGGCCCAAGGGCCTATGCGTGCCGGGCCGACAGGCAGCGGAACAACACAAACACTGGCATCCGCGGGACAGTAACGATTCTTTGACGATACGTCCTGCGGGTGCCTTTTTCGGCTCTTTTGCAGGGAAGGAGGCAGAAACCATGCGGCAAGAAACAGACGAACAAAAACAACGGGCGGCCATTGGCAAACGGGCAGGTCTTGTGGGCCTGCTGTGCAACTTTCTGCTGGCCGGAGGAAAGCTGGCAGTGGGGACGCTGGCGGCGTCCATGGCCATTTTTGCAGACGGCCTGAACAATCTATCCGACGGGGCCAGCTCTCTGGTCACGCTCCTGGGCTTCAAGCTGGGGGAGCGCCCGGCGGACCCGGAGCATCCCTACGGTCATGCCCGGTATGAGTACCTGGCGGCTCTGACCGTGGCGGTGATGATCCTGGTCATCGGCGTGGAGCTGGCGAAAAGCTCCCTGCATAAGATCCTGAACCCGGCCCCCGTCGCCTTCTCCTGGCTGATGCTGGCGGTGCTGGTGGGGTCGATCCTGGTGAAAGCCTGGATGATGTTCTTTTACAAGAAGCAGGGGAAGAAGATCAACTCCACCACCCTCTTGGCGGCCGCAGAGGACAGCCGCAACGATGTGCTGACCACCGCCGCCGTGCTGGCCGCCGTGCTGGTCGAGAAGCTCAGCGGGTGGCAGATCGACGGCATCATGGGCATTTTAGTCGCGGCCTTCATCCTCTTCAGCGGGGCAAAGCTGGCCAAGGAGACCCTCTCCCCGCTCCTGGGGGAGGGAGCCACGAAGGAATTGGCGCAGCAGGTCACGGCGTACATCAAGAGCTTTCCCCTGGTCCTGGGCTGCCACGACCTGATGGTCCACGACTACGGCCCCGGCTGCCGCTACGCCAGCCTGCACGTAGAGCTGGACAGCCGGGAGGACCCCATGGCCTGCCATGAGCTGATCGACGACATGGAGCGGGGCTGCCTGAAAGAGCTGGGCATCCATCTGGTCATCCACTATGACCCGCTCATCACCGACGACGCAGAGCTCAACCGCCTCCAGCAGCTGGTGGAGACGCTCCTGAAGGTGCGGGACCCGAACATCAGCATCCACGACTTCCGCCTGCGCCACCAGGAGGACCGGTTGGACCTGAGCTTCGACATCGTCCTGCCCCCCAAGCTCTGGGGCCAGGAGGATAGCATCCGGGCTTCGCTGGAGCAAGCCCTGGACAAACTGGAGGGCAAGCCCTATCACCTGGACGTGACCTTCGACCTGGGGGATGTTTGCCAGGACGCCTGATTATATGATTATAATGCGAAAAACCGACCCTGCCCCATAGCGCAGCATGCTGCGCAGCGGTGCAGGGTCGTTTGGCATTGCCCTGATTTATTGGAGGGTGAAGAGCTGCCGGGTGTTCGGGTCCGCCATGCGGACGAGCACGGCGGCGACCTCGGCGCGGGTAATGGCGGCGTTGGGGCGGAAGGTGCCCTTGCTGTCGCTGCCCGCTAAGATCCCGGCCCGGTAGAGCTTGTAGATGCCCGTGTCCGAGCGATATACGTCAGGAATGGCCCCGTTTGCCACGGTGTTGACTGCGGGCAGAGCAGCATCCGGCAGGGCCTTGGCCAGGATGGAGGCGAACTCCTGCCGGGTCAAGGTGGCGTTCATGTTGGCCGGGGCGGAGGTGATGATCTTCTGGCTGATGGCGTAGTCGCTGTACGCCTTGTACCAGGGATTCGTCTTGGTAAAGCTCGCGCTGCCGGACACATAGAGCTTCCGCAGCCGGGCGGCCAGGGTGATGGCCTGGGCGTTGGTGATCTGGTCGCTGGGTTTGAACTTCTTCGTCTCCACGCCGTCCATGAGGCCGTAGCGGTAGGCGGAGACCACAGCGCTGTAGTACCAGGAATTGCTGGAGACGTCTTTGAAGTTGTTGTTGTAGGTTTTTGTCTTGGTCAGGCTCCGGCCCGCTTCGTCCCACTTGGCCACCAGCGTGTGGCCATAGGTACTCTTGAGCTTGGTGCCGTTGGTGACCAGCTCCTTGCCCACGGCGGTGTACCAGCCCAGGAACGCCGCCTTGGAGCGGACGGGGGTGGGCAGGTCATAGGTCGTCCCCTTGGTGACGAACTTCGTGCCGGGGGAGACGCTGCCGCCGTTGGCGTTGAAGGTGATGGTCAGGGAGTTGGCCTTTACGGTGAAGGTCTGCCAGTCGGAGTTGCTGTACGTCCAGTTGTTGGCGTTGGCCGACTGGACCCGCACCCGGTAGGTCCCGGCGGGCAGGGTGTCCATGGCGTAGGGCGAGGCGGCGTAGAAGTACGTCTTGTAGTTGGACTTCCAGCTGCCGTTGCTCTGCTTCTGATCCACATAGATGTTGTAGTGGGTCGCCATGGTGGAGGAGGACCAGGAGACGGCAATGCGGTCGCCGTCGCCATAGGTGGCGGAGAGTTTATTGACCGTCGGTGCTTCGGGGTTTGCCAGCTCCGAGAGGATGGTATCCTTGGCGGCGGTGTTGGCCTTGAAGTAGATGAGGCCGCCGATGGTGCCGTCGTACTCCGACAGCAGGCGCTTGGACGCTGCGCCGGGGTCGTAGAGCTGGGCGTCACCTGTGACGGTCTTGGCCACAGCCACGAAATGTCCGCTGTTTTTCACGCGGGCGATGACGTGGTAGCCCCGGCTTCTCAAGTCGCTGATCTTGGCGATCACGTCAGACAGGGGGGTGGTCACGCTGAAAAACGTCTGGTTCACAAAATAGAACCGGGGAGAAGCCTTGGAGGAGATGAGGCCAAAGGACAGCAGGGCATCCTTCGACCGGTCGCTCTTCCGATCTGCTGTGGCTGATGTAGCCCTGGGCGTCCAGCCAGTCCCGCAGGCTGCCGGGGTTCAGGGACGCGGGGTTATAGGCCCCGGAGGAACACATCAAAATGGCGATGGAGGAGATGAGACAGCCGGACTGGGTCATGGTATGTACATCTCCCAGGGCCGTGGGGCCCCAGGCGCTGTTTCCCTGCCGCCAGGTGGTGTAGTCGGTGCTGTAACTCTTGCCGTTGTAGGTGGAAGTCCCGGCGGCGCTGGCCAGGGGCGGGGGCAGCAGCCCCAGCAGCAGGACCAAGGCCAGCACCACGGAGAGCAGTCGAGTGGCTCTGGTATTCAATATAGAGACCCCCTTTGAAGGGTGTTAGCGGAGGTTAAAGAAAGCCTCCCGGCCCAGATACTGGGCAGCGTCGTCCAGCTCTTCCTCGATGCGCAGCAGCTGGTTGTACTTGGCCACGCGGTCGGTGCGGCTGGGGGCGCCGGTCTTGATCTGGCCGGCGTTCAGGGCCACGGCCAGGTCGGCGATGGTGGTGTCCTCCGTCTCGCCGGAGCGGTGGGAGACCACGGCAGTGTAGCCGGCGCGGTTGGCCATCTGGATGGCGTCCAGGGTCTCGGTCAGGGTGCCGATCTGGTTGACTTTGATGAGGATGGCGTTGGCCACGTGCTTCTCGATGCCGGTCTTGAGGCGCTGGGTGTTGGTGACGAAGAGGTCGTCGCCCACCAGCTGGACCTTGCTGCCCAGGGCCTTGGTGAGCAGAGCCCAGCCCTCCCAGTCGTTCTCGCCCATGCCGTCCTCCAGGGAGATGATGGGGTAGTTCTCGGCGAACTTCTTCCACATGTTCACCAGCTGCTGGCGGGTCATGGTCTTCTTGGCCTTGGGCAGGTCGTAGCAGCCGGTCTCCTCGTTATACCACTCGGAGGTGGCGGCGTCGATGGCGATCATGAAGTCGTCATAGGGCTTGTACCCGGCGGCCTCGATGGCGGCAACGATGGCCTTCAGGGCGTCCTCATCCTTCTTCAGGTTGGGGGCGTAGCCGCCCTCGTCGCCCACGCCGGCGGCGGGGGTGCCGTTTTCCTTCAGGACGGTCTTCAGGGTGTGGAAGACCTCAGCGCACATGCGCAGGGCCTCGCGCCAGCTCTTGGCGCCCACGGGCATGACCATGAACTCCTGGATGTCCACGTTGTTGGTGGCGTGCGCACCGCCATTCAAAATGTTCATCATGGGCACGGGCAGGGTCTTGGCGTTCACGCCGCCCAGATAGCTGTACAGGGGCAGGCCCAGGCTCTCGGCGGCTGCCTTGGCGCAGGCCAGGGAAGCACCCAGAATGGCGTTGGCGCCCAGACGGCTCTTGTTGGGGGTACCGTCCAGCTCGATGAGGAGCTTGTCGATGGAGGTCTGGTCCAGCACGTTCAGGCCGATGAGGGCTTCGGCGATCTCTTCGTTCACGTGCTCCACGGCCTGCTCGACACCCTTGCCCAGGTAACGGCCCTTGTCGCCGTCCCGCAGCTCACAGGCCTCATACACGCCGGTGGAAGCACCGGAGGGCACAGCGGCCCGGCCCATGGTGCCGTCGTCCAAATAGACCTCTACCTCCACGGTAGGGTTGCCGCGGGAGTCCAGGATCTCCCGGCCCAGAACGTCTACGATCTCGATCATCTGCTTCATGACGATACACTCCTTTTGATTGATGATAGATGATGTCAGATGGTGTGTTTCCGTATTCAATTAGGTATTTAGGATGAGGGTCTTGCCATCCATCTCCTGTGGCTGGTTCAGACCCATCAGGTCCAGCATGGTGGGGGCGATGTCGGCCAGGCGGCCGTCCCGCAGACGCACGGCGGCCCCGACGATGCAGAAGGGGACGGGGTTCGTCGTATGGGCGGTGAAGGGCTGGCCGTTTTCATCCAGCATTTGCTCGGCGTTGCCGTGGTCGGCGGTGATGAGGGCCACGCCCCCCAGGTCCGTGGTCGCTTTCACGACCTGGGCCACGCACGTGTCCACGGTCTCCACGGCGGCAACGGCGGCGTCAAAGACGCCGGTGTGGCCGACCATGTCGCAGTTGGCAAAGTTCAGGATGATGACGTCGTACTTGCCGCTCTCGATGCGGCGAATGGCCTCCTCGGTGATGGCCGGGGCGCTCATTTCGGGTTTCAGATCATAGGTCGCGACCTTGGGGGAGGGGATCAGGCACCGGTCCTCCCCAGGGAAGACGGACTCCTGACCACCGTTGAAGAAGAAGGTCACGTGGGCGTATTTTTCCGTCTCGGCGATGCGCAGCTGGGTCATGCCCAGCTTGCTCAGGTACTCGCCAAAGATATTCTCCAGCTTTTCGTGGGGGAAGGCCACGGAGACGTTGGGCATAGAGGCGTCGTACTCCGTGGTGCAGACATAGTGAACGGGCAGGAAGCCGCGCTTGCGCTTGATCTCCCCAAAGTTGGGGTCGACCAGGGCGCGGGTCATCTCTCTGGCCCGGTCGGGGCGGAAGTTCAGGAAGATGACGCTGTCGCCTTCTTCGATGCGGCCGCCCTTGGCGCAGACCACAGGCTCGAAGAATTCGTCGGTGACCCCGGCGTCGTAAGAGGCCTGGACGGCCTGGCAGGGGTCCTCAGCGAAGGGGGCGCTGCCGCCCGCCAGGGCGTCATAGGCCCGCTGGAGGCGCTCCCAGCGGCTGTCCCGGTCCATGGCGTAGTAGCGGCCGGAAAGATCGGCGATCTGGCCCACGCCCAGCTCCCGCATTTTATCCTGAAGCTGCTGCACGAAGCCCAGGCCGGAGGTGGGGGAGACGTCCCGGCCGTCTAAGAAGGCGTGGACGTACACCTGAGGCACTTCCTGGCGCTTGGCCAGCTCTAGGAGTGCGAACAAATGGTCGATGTGGCTGTGGACGCCGCCGTCGGACAGCAGGCCCATGAGATGCAGGGCACCGCCGCTTTCTTTGCAGGTGCGGATGGCAGCCAGATAGGCAGGGTTTTCAAAGAAGCTGCCGTCCTCGATGGCCCGGCTGATGCGGGGCAGGTCCTGGAAGACCACGCGGCCGGCGCCGATGTTGGTGTGGCCCACCTCGCTGTTTCCCATCTGTCCCTCAGGCAGGCCTACGTCCAGGCCGGAAGCCTCCAGCTGGCAGAAGGGGTACTGGGAGAAGAGATAGTCCAGCTGGGGGGTGTTGGCAGCCTGAACGGCGTTGCCGGGGATGTCCTCTCCCAGGGCGAAGCCGTCCATGATGATAAGTGTCGTTGGAGTTTTCATAAGCCTGTTTCCTCGGTTCCCGGAGCCTGCGGCTCCGCGTGGGATGAATTGGGATAAATACTGTTTTGGCAGGTTTGGATGGTGCATTGGATCGGATCAATCTTGGTTGGCGGTGTGGATGATCTGCAAGAATTTGTCAGGGTCCAGGGAAGCGCCGCCAATCAGGCCGCCGTCCACGTCCTCCTGGGCCAGCAGGGCCTCGGCGTTGGCTTCGTTCATGGAGCCGCCGTACTGGATGGTGGTGGAGCGGGCGATGCGGGCCCCATAGAGCTTGCGCAGGATGCTGCGGATGGCCCCGCAGACCTCCCCGGCCTGCTCCGGGGTGGCGGTGTTGCCGGTGCCGATGGCCCAGATGGGCTCATAGGCGATGACGACCCGGCGCATATCCTCCGGGGTGACCCCCGCCAGGGCTGCCTTGAGCTGGTAGGAGATGAACTCCATGGTCACGCCCAGCTCCCGCTGGTCCTGGTCCTCGCCCACGCAGAGAATGGGGCGGAGCCCGGCGCTGAGGGCGGCGTGCACTTTTTGATTGATGATGTGGTCCGTCTCGCCGAAGAGGGCGCGGCGTTCGCTGTGGCCGATGATGACGTATTTCACGTCTAAGTCCGCCAGCATCCCGGCGGAGATCTCGCCGGTAAAGGGGCCGCTGCTCTCCCAATGGAGGTTCTGGGCCCCCACGGCCACGCGGCTGTCTTTCAGAAGTTTTACGGCAGCGGGGATGTCCACATAGGGCACGCACAGGACGATGCTGCACCGCTTGGCCCGAGGCAGGGCACCCTTCAGGCGCTCGGCAAAGGCCTTGGCCTCGGTGGCGGTCTTGTGCATTTTCCAGTTGCCGGCGATGATGGTCTTGCGATACTTTCTGTTCATTGGCTCCCCTTTCCCGTCAGTCAGTCCTTGTCAGCCAGGCAGGCGATGCCGGGCAGGACCAGACCCTCCAGGAACTCCAGGGAAGCACCGCCGCCAGTGGAGATGTGAGAGAGCTTGTCAGCAAAGCCGCTCTTTTCCACGGCAGAGGAAGAGTCGCCGCCGCCCACGATGGTCACGGCGTCCTTCTGGTCGGCCATGGCCTTGGCGACTGCATTGGTACCGTTGGCGAAGGCGGGGAACTCAAACACGCCCATGGGGCCGTTCCAGATGACAGTGCCTGCCCCGGCGATGGCACCGGTGAAGTCCTCAATGGTCTTGGGGCCGATGTCCATGCCCATGAGGTCGTGCGGGAAGGCCGCGGCGTCCACCAGGATCGGATCGGCGTCGGCGGAGAACTCCTTGGCAGCCAGGTTGTCCTGGGGCAGCAGGAGCTTCACGCCCATCTCCTGGGCCTTGGCGATCATGTCCTTGGCGTAGCCGACGTGGTTGGCGTCCAGCAGGGAGGTGCCGATGTCCCGGCCCAGGGCAGCCTGGAAGGTATAGGCCATGCCGCCGCCGATCAGGATCGTGTCGGCCTTTTGCAGCAGGTTGTTGATCACGCCGATCTTGTCGGAGACCTTGGAACCGCCCAGAATGGCGACCAGGGGACGCTTGGGGTCATCCAGGGCTTTGCCCATGAACTCCAGCTCCTTCTCCACCAGCAGACCGGCGACGGAGGGCAGGTAGTGGGATACGCCCTCGGTGGAGGCGTGGGCACGGTGGGCAGCGCCAAAGGCGTCGAAGACGAAGATGTCGGCCAGGGAAGCCAGCTCCTTGGCAAATTCGGGGTCGTTCTTCTCCTCTTCGAGGCGGAAGCGCAGGTTCTCCACCAGCACGACCTGGCCGGGCTGGAGGGCGGCGCACTTGGCCTTGGTGTCGGGGCCGAGCACGTCCTTGGTCAGGGGCACGGGCATCTCCAATAACTCCTCCAGATGGTCCCGCGCGGAGAAGAGAGACAGCTCCTTCTTCCACTCGCCGTGGGGCCGGCCCATGTGGGACAGCAGGATCACGGCGGCGTTGTGGTCCAGCAGGTAGCGGATGGTGGGCAGGGTGGAGACGATACGGGTGTCGTCATGGATCACGCCCGTGGCCTTATCATGGGGAACGTTGAAGTCACAGCGCAGGAGGATCTTCTTTCCGGACACGTCAATGTCGCGGATGGTCTTCTTATCATAATTCATCGGAATAATGCCCCTTCTTTTCATATTTTATGGATAGCTGCTTGTGCTCGGTCCGACAGACGGTGCGCCCGGACGGGGAACGGCCTGGTTACTCCGACCCGGTCATTCTGCGCCCTGCAAGAGAGCGGGCGGCGTCTGCCCCATTTCTCCTTCCCCTTGCAGCTGTAAAAAGTCCAGCTGACGAAGGGCCTCATAGGTAAAAACTGCAACGGAGTTTGCCAGGTTCAGGCTGCGGGCTTCGGGCCGCATGGGCAGGCGCAGGCAGCGCTCCCGGTGCTGTTCCCGGAACCATTCCGGCAGGCCGGCGGTCTCCTTGCCGAAGAAGAGCCAGCAGCCGTCCCGGAACTTCGCCTGAGAATACGCCTGCGGCGCTTTCGTGGTGGCAAGCCACAGGTCCTGGATGTCATTGCGCTGAAACAGCTCGTCCAAATCATCATAGACCCGGAGATCGACCAGGTGCCAATAATCCAGCCCCGCCCGCTTCACGGCCCGGTCGCTGATGTCGAACCCCAAGGGACGCACCAGATGCAGCCGACTGCCGGTGGCGGCACAGGTCCGGGCAATGTTCCCGGTGTTCATCGGGATCTCTGGTTCCACCAAAACGATATTCAGCATGATATCCTTCGCCTCGTTCCTGACAAACTGTCGTTATGATACAGCTTGCATTTTACTGCAAGTACGTGAAAAATTCAATATCTTCCCGTCAAAAGGTGAAAATTAAGCGGTTTCCTTAAAAAAAGGGGAGGGTTTCTGGTGATTTTAGCTTGTACCCACAAAACCCCTCCCACCTGAAAATGCAAGAATCCCTTCTTTTTTGGGAAAGTGACGGGAGGCTTTGAGATGCTTGAGAGAGCGATTGAGCGGCAGACAGAAAAAGGAGAGGGATGCCTCCCACTCCTTTTTCATAAGCATAGTTTTTAGAATGTCTATGTATTATTGCTCAGTTAAGACTTTGTCGTCATACAATGCAGTCCAATGCGTGTAATATGGATTGGTCCAGGTATTGCCATCAAAGTCATCGTAGCTGACCACGATAGACTTGAATGTGGCAATATTAGTAGTATCTTGTCTTAATGCAAAGGCAGATTGAGTGCTTTCTCCATTGGCCAAATTAATATCTGAATGTTCTCCTTGCATCACATATTCCGTTGCGTCAGGTTCGTATTGACCATTGATTTTTACTGGGAAGCCATGAGAATCCCAGGCGGCAAGTGCAATGACGGCATTTTTTATATTTGTACCAGAATTGTTTACTACAGTAGAAACCAGTAGATCTGGATATAATGCCTTGTACTGCTCATCCTGTACGTAATATTCGGTACTGTCAATGTAAACGGGCTGTGTGCGAAGTAATTCATCCAGGCGCTCAGAGCTGATTTCTTCGCCTTCTTTGGACATAGTAGCTTCGCCGTTTTCTTCTCCATTTGATTTTTGGTTCTCTTGAATAGAAGGATCCTTATCCTCCTGGGTGCTGTCAGCTTCTGAAGTAGCTGATGTGTTGTCTTTTGAGTCTGTTGAGACAGAAGCCTCTGTGTCAGAGCTTTGGCCACAGGAACACAGTACAACGCACAGGACAAGCAGGAACAGTGCTTTAGATAAGATATTTGTCATAATCTACGCTCCTATTTTATGAAGTTTATTTAAAGTTGACCATTCATTCGATCACCTGTGACATAGGTACCGTTTCCTGTACTACCTGTACTATTTCCAGCAAGCAAAGCGGTGTAAAGAGCTTCTAACTGCTCAGTATATTCAAGCCTCAGATTCATGTAATGAAGTTTAGTAGTGCCGAAGGCACGGTCAACTAAAGTGTCGAAGTAACTTTCTGGGTTACTGATTGTTTTGCCAGTTGTCATATTATAGAGTGTGATTTGCTCGAATGAGCTTATAATTTTATACTTAACACAGGAAATCACACACAACTCACCATCAATATTGGTGTAGGGCAATGCGTATCCTCGCGTTGCAACTGCGCGGGGATATTCTCGACGAATACTCCGGAAATCACTAAGGACAAGATAACTGTAGTCTGTTTTCTGGGTGGTTGGAACGCGTTTTAGTATAGCTTGTTTAATGCTATTGTATTTGCTGATGGTGTCTTTGTCTCCTGTGTAGTTTCCATATGTGAAGTCGTTCAACTGTAATGACGTCTCATTTACAAGGAAGTTGTATTTACTGCTGCTATTTTTTTCAGTAGTCAGTTTTTTAGTTTGACTGTTATAAGAATAATGCTGAGTAGAAGAAAGTGTTAAAGAATTTTCACCAATGGAATAGGTGCCTTCTTCATATCCTATTCCGACTGTAGCATATGTATCAGAGAAGAAAAATTCATAAACACAGGAGTATTGGTTTCCATTAAAGCGATAGATTTCAGCAATACTTATCCCGTCTGTACCTGATTTGTGTACAGCGCCCCAATCTCCGATCAGTGCTTTTTTCTGGGATAAACCAGTTGCATCGGATAAAGTCTGAGATGAATTTTTTGTAGGGATAGACAAGGATTGATTTGAAATAACGGCCACATCTCCACGGGTAAAGCTCTTAGTAGTGGCGTTGTAGTTGCCTTTGGTCAGGCCGATTTTGTCAGATAGTTCCCATGCCTTATCCCATTGAAAGTCCGTTCCGCTGGTATATCCCAAGGCACGCAGGACAAAGGAGAGGTATTGAGAAGTGGTGACGGTATTGTTTCCACTGAATGTGGTGGCCGAGGTACCAGAGGTCAGACCGTTGGAATAGGCATATCCAACATAGGGAGCGGCCCAACTATCGACATCTGTGAAGGGGGGTTTCCAGGTGCCTTGCTTGGCGGCATCTTCTTTTCCAAGTAGACGAACCAGCATGGTGATTGCTTCCTGGCGGGTGGGCGCCCGGTCCAGGTCGTAGATAGGATTTCCGTTTGCATCGGTTCCAGTACCATTGAACAAGCCTAAGCTGTGGAGTGCTTCTGCGGCTTGAACGGCCTCATTGCTGGCCGCAAAAGCGCTGGGCATGAGTGAGAAGGCTAGAGCCAACGAAAGGATTAGGGATAGGATTCGTTTCATGATTCGTTCCTCCATCATGTTTTTTGATTTCTACCATCATGCTCCATCCAAACATGATGGATAGGATAAGTTTAACATACGTTTTCTACTTTGTCTACTATCGCATACATTTTGGAAGAAATTTTTATGAAAAACCATGGAGATAGATAACAATAAAATAAAGTATATAAGCAGAAAATGCTTATATACTTTATTTTAATACGGCATGACTGCCTCTATAATTCAAATAAAATGAACGAAAAGGGCGGTGGAGCTATGGATTACTACGCCATCGGACAACGGATCCGGAAATTCCGAAAAGCACATGATTGGTCCCAGGAGGAACTTGCGGAAAAAGTCGAAATCTCCACCACCCACATGAGCCATATTGAGACGGGCAGCACAAAGCTCAGCCTGCCGGTGCTGGTGTCTCTGGCTAATGTTTTGGATGTCAGAACAGATGATTTACTTTTTGACCGAACCCAGGACAGCCACAACGCAGCAGTCAGTGAAATTACAGAGATTTTAAGTCAATGCACGACCCAGCAGGTCCGTTTTTTGGGAGACTTGATCCGGGCGTCCAAAACGGCGATGAACCAGTATTTTGCAGAGGAGAGGTGAGCGTGTGCAGTTTGACAATTCAGCAGTCGGGACAACGATTCGAGCTTTGCGGAAAGAGAAGGGATTATCTCAGGACGTGTTGAGTGGGTTGGCTGGTATCGCACGCACACACCTGACGATGATCGAGAACGGAAGCAAGCAGGCCAATTTCGAGACGCTTTGGCGTCTCGCAACGGCGCTGGGGCTGCGGCCGAGTGAGTTGGTGGCGCAGATTGAGCGGAGGATAGAGGCGTCTGAAAAGTGTTGACCGTTTTCGGTTATTCTAGTATACACCGTTTCTGGTTACTATTCAAGTGGAAAGTGAGGCTTGAATAGTATGATTTCTTATGACGGGCTTTGGAAGGTGATGAAGGAGCGGGGGATCTCACAATATGCTCTCATTAACCAGTACGGCATCAGCCCCGCCCAGCTGACCCGCCTGCGGCACAACGAAGGGGTCAACACCCACACGATCGATATGTTCTGCAGGATACTGGACTGTGAGGTGGGGGAGATCATGCGGTATGTTCGGGAAGAGGAAACGGAATAATTTATATTGTATTGAAATGAGTCATTCGGAGGAGTGGCTCATCTTTTTTTATACTAGAAAGCAGAAAGGTATGATAGAACAACGGGGAAGCAGACGGAAATCCCTGTGGGTCATTCTGAAAAAGTGAAAACAGATTCCTGTTTCTCTCTTGAGAAACCAACCTTCCCATGATACAATAACAAGGTTCCAGAAAACGACGGGGCTTGTTCTCCCTCAAAAATAAAGGAGTAGGATCAACTATGAAGTTAGGTATTGTGGGTCTGCCCAACGTGGGCAAGAGCACCCTCTTTAACGCCATCACCAACGCCGGCGCGGAGTCCGCCAACTATCCCTTCTGCACCATCGACCCCAACGTGGGCATGGTCACGGTGCCGGACACCCGGCTGGACAAGCTGGCGGAAATTTACCAGCCCAAGAAGAAAACCCCTGCGGTCATCGAGTTCGTGGACATCGCCGGTCTGGTGAAGGGTGCTTCCAAGGGCGAGGGCCTGGGCAACAAGTTTTTGGCCAACATCCGGGAGACGGACGCCATCGTGCATGTGGTCCGCTGCTTTGACGACGACAACATCATCCACGTGGAGGGCAGCTGCGACCCCGCCCGCGACATCAGCATCATCGACCTGGAGCTGGTCATGGCCGACATGGAGATGGTCGAGCGCCGCATCGACAAGGACACCAAGGCCGGCAAGGGCGACAAGAAGTTTTTGCACTCCGCCGAGGTGTTCAAGGGCCTGCTGGCTTGGCTGAACGAGGGCAAGTCCGCCCGCAGCTACCCCTGCGATGAGGAAGAGAAAGAAATTCTCGCCACCGCCGACCTGCTGACCTTGAAGCCCGTCATCTTCGCCGCCAACATGGACGAGGACGGCTTCAAGAACCACGACGCCAGCCCCTACTATCAGGCGGTCGTGGCTGCGGCCAAGGAAGAGGATGCCCAGGTCATCCCCATCTGCGCCAACATCGAGGCCGACATCGCCGCCATGGACCCGGAGGACCGTGCCCTCTTCCTGGAGGACCTGGGGGTGGAGCAGTCCGGTCTGGACCGGCTCATCCAGGCCAGCTACACCCTGCTGGGCCTGATCTCCTACCTGACCTGCGGCGAGGACGAGTGCCGCGCCTGGACCATCACCCGCGGCACCAAGGCCCCCAAGGCCGCCGGTAAAATCCACACCGATTTCGAGCGGGGCTTCATCCGCGCCGAGGTCGTCTCCTTTGCCGACCTGGAAGCCTGCGGCGGCTCTATGACCACCGCCAAGGAAAAGGGTCTGGTCCGCTCCGAGGGCAAGGAGTATGTGATGCAGGACGGCGACGTGGTCCTGTTCCGCTTCAATGTCTGAGCCGATGACAACAACGACAAATTCTGTGCCAAAGGCCGCTCTGATCACCGGGGGTTCCCGTGGGATCGGGGCGGCCTGCGCCCGGTTATTCGCCCGACAGGGCTATGGCGTGGGTATCGTCTGCCGCAAGGCCAAGGACCAAGCCGAGGCCCTGGCACAAGAACTGGCCGCCCTGGGCGTGCCGGTCAAAGTCTACGTCTGCGACGTGGCCCAGCGGGAGCAGGTGCAGGCCATGACCGCCGCATTTCTCCGGGAGTTCGGCCGGATCGACGTGCTGGTCTGCAACGCCGGCATCGCCCGCCAGGAGCTGTTTACCGACATCACCGAGGCCAGCTGGCGGGAGGTGATGGGAGTGGACTTGGACGGTGTGTTTTACTGTGCCCAGGCCGTCCTGCCGGATATGCTCCACCGATTGGAACGGCGCCGCGCTCGCCAGCGTACTGACCGTTGACCCCAATGACGGCGAGCTGCATCGCTACGGCGGCCCCCTCTGGACTATCTTCGACTCCAAGGCCGTTGAGCGTGAGGAGTGGGTCATCGATGACACGACCGTCGATCGCGAGGACGGCCGTTTCTTTGAGGCCGACACCCTTGAGGAACTTGCCGAAAAGGTCGTGAACAAGTACTACGAGCAGATCAAGATGGACCCCGAGACCCTCGTTGCCACCGTCAAGCGCTACAACGAGCTGGTGGACAAGGGGGTCGATGAGGACTTCGGCAAAGAGGGCATGACCGACAAGATCGAGACCGGTCCGTTCTACGCCGCCTGGTCCACGCCTGGCTTCCATGACTGCACCACGGGCCTGCGTGTGAACCGCAAGATGCAGGTCATGGACCTGTTCGGCCAGGTCATCCCCGGTCTGTACTGCGGCGGCGAGTCCTCGGGCGGCATGCGCATCCACGGTCTGGGCCGCGTCATTACGACCGGCTATATCGCGGGCCTGTACGCCGCAACTGAGGAGTAAGGTCGGTCTTCGACAGACGCCGTGCTTCCGTGCTCTATAGAACCTGATTTCCATGAGCCCCCGTCGCATTCGTGCGGCGGGGGCTTTTTGGTGGGCCCTGGGCGCAGAGGGTCGTGCTGGAAAAGTTGCGGCTATGGCACTCAGGCAATACCTTTTGCCCAGCTTCTTGCCGTTGCGTTGCATATGCAATCGACCTCACTGTGTCCTGCCCACATAATCACGGGTTGCCGTACCTGCTGGTACGGTGCGTGATTCACGCGAGACTGTGACAACACCGGGGGAGGGCGTACATGCCGTGCAAGAATGACTGCAGGCGAATCCGTTGGTCTGATGGCCGGGAGAACCTCGTCATCGCTGTCATGTCTGCGCTTGTGGTTGTGCTCGCTGGCGTTTCGCTGCTCTTGGGTCGCTTTCCCATCAGCCCGGCCGAGGCGCTCGCCATGCTGGCCAACCAAGTGGCGCCCGACCTCATCGAGCCGACCTGGACCAATCAGCAGGCCTCCATCTTCTTTAATGTGCGCCTTCCGCGCATCGTGCTGGCCCTCTTGATCGGCTGCTGCCTGGCAAGTGCGGGTGCGGCGTTCCAGGGAACGTTCCAGAACCCCCTTGTTTCCCCCGACTTGCTGGGAGCCTCGCAGGGCGCGGCCTTGGGCGCGGCGATTGCCATCCTCATGGGCCTGTCCTCGATTCAAATCTCGATGTGGGCGTTCGTGTTCTCGCTCATCACGGTCGGACTTGTGGTGTTCATATCCATGCATGCACGCGGCAACCCTATCACGGTCGTCATCCTTGCCGGCGTCATGGTGAGCTCGCTGTTCTCGGCGGGCGTCTCCTACACCAAGCTCGTCGCCGACCCTAACGACACGCTTCCTGCCATCACCTACTGGCTCATGGGCAGTCTCACCGGTGCCAAGTTTGCCGACATCAAGCTGGTCATCGTGCCCATGGTCATCGGCCTGGTGACATTGCTTGCCCTGCGCTGGCGCATCAACATCCTCACCATGGGCGACGACGAGGCCGCCACGATGGGCGTGAACGCCCGCCTGGTGCGCCTGCTCGTCATGGTGGCCGCGACGCTCGTGACTGCTTCGAGCGTGGCGGTTTCGGGCATGATCGGCTGGGTCGGCCTTGTCATCCCGCACTTGTGCCGCATGCTCATCGGTTGTGATTACCGCAAGCTTCTCCCGGCTTCCATGGTCATGGGCGCAGGATTCTTGCTGCTCGTTGACGATGTGGCCCGTGTCGCCACCACGATGGAGATTCCCATCGGCATTCTCACCGCCTTTGTGGGCGCGCCCTTCTTCCTCTACCTCATCACGAAGGGCAGGAGGATCTAATGCCTATCGAGATCGAGCATCTGAGCTTCTCTTACGGCGCGCGTGAGATCCTGCACGACATCAGCCTCACGATTCCCGACCGCACGCTCGTCAATGTGCTGGGCCCCAATGGCGTGGGCAAGTCGACGCTGTTCCGATGCATCCTGTGCCTCAATGCCAACTACACCGGAACGATCACGGTTGACGGGCGCGACCTGCGCAAGATGCCCATCCGCGAGCGCGCCAAGCTCATCTCCTATATCCCGCAGTCGCATTCCAGCGTCTATAACTACGAGGTCATCGACGTTGTACTTATGAGCACGGGAACCGACCTGGGTCTTTTCAACAACCCGCGCAAGGCCCACAAGGACCGCGCGATGGAGGCGCTCGACAAGATTGGCATCGCCCATTTGGCGCATCGTCCCTACACCGAGATCTCGGGCGGCGAGCAGCAGATGGTGCTTATCGCGCGAGCCTTGGCCCAGAACGCCAAGACCATCGTGATGGACGAGCCCACAAGTGCCCTCGATTACGGCAACACCGTGCGCGTGCTGTCGTGCGTGCGTCAGCTTGCCCGCGACGGCCTTTCCATCATCCAGTCGACGCATCAGCCTGACCAGGCGTTTCTGTATGCCGATAAAACCCTCGTCATCTATGACGGGCGCGTGAAGGCTTTCGGTGACCCCAAGGACGTGGTCACGGCCGGGCTCATCTCCGATATCTACGGCGTCGACGTCGAGATTAACTCGCTCTACGACGACCGCGTGCGCGTGTGCGTGCCGACACATGAGATTGAAGACATGCCCGCGCGCTGACACCTCGTTGCTCTGCCCACCTGCGCCTTGGGGCGCTGGCGGTTTTTATAGGGGGCCTTCGGGCCCGTTGGTTTGAGAGAAAGGAATGCGGATGGTAAAGAACGCAAGTCGCCGCACGTTCGTCGTGGCCCTGTGCTCGGCTGCCTTGGCATGCGGCTTGGCCGTCGCGCCTCTGGCTTTCGCCGAGACTGCAGCTACGGGCGACAAGGCAAGCGCCGCTCAGACCGGTGAGACGCGCGAGTTCACCGACTCGCTGGGCCGCACCGTCGAGATCCCGGCCGAGATCACGGCCATCGCGCCTTCGGGATTCCTGCCCCAGCAGGTGCTCCTGACGGTTGCCCCCGAGAAGATGGTTGTCCTGGCGAGCGCCCTCACCGATTCGCAGGCTCACTTCTTCGGCGAGCAGTATGCGGGCCTTGAGGAGATCGGTGCCATCTTCGGCGCCAAGGGCGACTTCAACCGTGAGACCGTCGCCGCTTCGGGTGCGCAGATCGTCATTGACGTAGGCGACACCAAGGAGGGTATGGCCGAAGACCTCGACGCCCTTCAGGAGCAGCTCGGAATTCCCTGTGTCCACATCTCCAGCAACCTTGCCACCTATGGCGAGTGCTACCGTGCCCTGGGCGAGCTGCTCGGCGTTGAGGACCGTGCCAACGAGATCGCCGATTACTGCGACGCCGCCTACAAGGAGATCTCCGACGTCATGGAGACCATCCCCGTTGAGGAGCGCGTCGACGTGCTGTACCTCAGCGGCGAGGACGGCCTGTCCTGCGTGGCCAACAGCTCCTATCAGGCCAGCGTCGTCGACATGGTCGCTGACAACGTCGCTGTGGTTGACGACCCCTCGGGCAAGTCCAACCAGACCAACATGGAGCAGATCATCAGCTGGGACCCCGAGTTCATCATCTTCGCCCCGCTGAGCGCCTATGACCTCGCCGGCACCGACGCAACCTGGCAGACGCTGACCGCCATCGAGGGCGGCAACTATTGCGAGGTTCCCAGCGAGCCTTACAACTGGCTCAACGGCCCGCCTTCCGTGAACCAGGTCCTGGGCATGCAGTGGCTGCCTCGCGTGCTGTATCCCGAGAAGTTTGACGACGACATGTACGAGACCGTCGCCACGTACTACAAGACCATGTACCAGTGCGACCTGTCCGAGGACGAGTTCAACCAGATTACTGCCCGCGCCGTCCCCGTGGTCGACCAGAAGTAGCTTGTAAAGCAAGCTCCTACTATAGGCTCTGCCGAGAACCGCCGTCTGTGCCTCAAGGGGCATGGGCGGCGGTTTTTTGCGCATTAAGAAAGAAGTACCTGGTCAGTGCCTACACAACAATGCATTAGAGCGCCGTAGAGCTTCATCTGGAGCTGCCATGGGACAAAAATCCAAAAACAGACGCGATGAAGGTTCAGGCGCCGAGGGGTTGGCGCGAAGAGGGCAAAGGGGAGCGGCTATGGACGATCAGACGATGCTTGCGGCGATTGGCGACGATGTTGTCGAGCTTGATGCGAACGACGCCTCCCCTGACTCTACGACCGCGCTGGACGCGTCGGCTGAGGCTGCGGACGCCGCCGAGGAAACCCCTGAAGAAGTCGCCGCCCGCGAGGCTGCCGAACTTGCCGAGAAGCGGGAGCGCGAGGCCCGCGAGGCCGCGGAGCGTGCGGCTGCCGACG
>OLOM01001134.1_pt1 | contig 18611 bp, 19 predicted proteins | sample 1672531 | NCBI WGS metagenome assembly OLOM01 (sample SAMEA3136696, study PRJEB25190) | human gut metagenome | reverse complement strand
ACGAGAAAAATAAATTTAAGAGGACGGAAAAATGGAAAAATTAGATTTGCGTTTGGTGTCTAATCCTGATTGGTGGGAACGGAATGAAAACTATGCAAAAGTTTTAAAACCAAATGCACCCAAAGAGGCACAAGATAGTTACCAACATTTTTTAGAACAATGCAAGTACTATGATAAAATATACGGAAAGGGTAAGTGGGGATAACAGTAAAACAAGCCATAGCGTATTTTCAATAGGGGTATTGATAAATGAAAACTTATACTGTAAAGATAGAATCAGGAGTTCAGATAAGAATTGAATCTGTAGATGAAAATATGAAAATTTATGACGGATTGATTTCATATTTAGATAACAGTAAAGATGTGAAGTGCATAAAAAAGGCGATGACATTTGAAACACCTATATCGGATTATGAATATAAGGATATTCCGTTTTCTGTTTTGTTTGACGAGCTGTGTGATGAAACATTTGTATTTGTTGAAAAATTGTATGATTACCGTTTAATAGAACAGTTGTTGCATAAGTTTGATATAATTAATTAAAAGCACGTTTTAAACGTGCTTTTTTCTTATCCAAGAAAAAACATAAGCAAATTATTTTGAATGTTTTGTCTGTCATTGTATAGACAAAAAGTGAATTATGTTATATAATAATATAAATAAATATGGCGTAATATAATACAGTACAGCCAAGACGGAGGAAAGGTTATGGCGAATTACGAAGAAAAAACAGTGCTTATGGATGAGGCTACCTCAAAAAGAGCGGTCAGCCGAATTGCATATGAAATTGTTGAGAGAAATCGAGGAACTGAAAATCTTGTCATAATAGGTATTCAAACGAAAGGTGTATCACTTGCAAAGCTTATAATCAAGAAAATCGAAGAAATCGAGGGTATTAAGCTTGAACTCGGAAGTCTTGATATAACGTTTTACAGAGATGATTTGACAAGACTCAGCAAGCACCCGGTAGTTGCGGGAAACGACATTGCATTTTCAATAGAGGATAAGAAAATAATCTTAGTTGACGATGTATTGTATTCAGGCAGAACTATAAGGGCGGCGATGGAAGAACTTTTTGACATGGGACGTCCGGAAAAAATCGAACTTGCGGTACTTGTAGACAGAGGAAACCGAGAACTTCCTATCCGTGCTGACTACATTGGAAAAGACGTTCCGACTTCGCATGATGAATATATTGATGTTGTAATAAACGATGATAAATTAGAAAAAGTATCAATATGCGGTAAGGGGGATAATTAATAATGAAGAAAGATTTACTCGGACTTAAAGACATAAGTGCGAAAGAAATAGAAAACATACTTGAAACAGCCGGAACGATGAAACTTATATTAGGTCAGCCTAATAAAAAAACTCCTCATCTTCAAGGCAAAACTGTTGTAAATTTGTTTTATGAAAACAGTACAAGAACAAGATTATCTTTTGAGCTTGCGGCTAAATATATGAGTGCCAATGCGGCTAATATTACTGCAAGCGGTTCATCGGTACAGAAAGGCGAAACGCTTATAGACACTGCCGAAACAATCAACGCAATGGGTACCGATATTCTTGTAATGCGACATAATATGAGCGGTGCACCGCATCTTATCGCTCCGCTTGTAAGTGCATCGGTAATCAATGCCGGTGATGGTATGGATGAACACCCTACGCAAGCACTTTTGGATATGCTTACAATCAAGGAGAAAAAAGGCGGATTTAAAGGTCTTAAAGTTGCGATTATAGGCGATATTTACCACAGCAGAGTTGTGAGAAGTAATGTTTACGGACTTACAAAGCTTGGTGCAGATGTAAGCGTAGGCGGTCCTACAACGCTTATGCCTCCGGGAATGGAAAGACTTGGAGTAAAAGTATTTAACAATGTTGAGGACGCAATAAAAGACGCAGATGTTGTTATGGGACTTAGAATACAACTTGAAAGACAGAAAAAAGGCTTGTTCCCAAGTATAAGAGAATATTACAGATTCTTCGGAGTTGACAACGAGAGATTAAAACTTGCCAAACCGGGCGCACTTGTAATGCACCCGGGACCGGTAAATCGCGGTGTGGAATTTTCATCAAGCGTCATTGACGGCGAACAAAGCGTTATAAACGAACAGGTTACAAACGGTGTTGCAGTCAGAATGGCGGTTATGTATATATTGTCAAGAGGCGGATTTGAAGACTAACGAAAGGGAAAGAATATGAAGATATTAATTAAAGGCGGTAGGGTAGTTGACCCTAAAAATGATTTTGATAAAGTAGCGGACGTACTTGTGGATAACGGTGTTATATCCGAAATAGGCGAAAACATTAATGCCGATGGTGACGTTACCGTTATAGATGCAGAAGGTAAAATTGTGTCACCGGGACTTGTTGATATGCACAGCCATTTGAGAGATCCGGGACAGGAATATAAAGAAGATATTGAATCGGGTACAAGAAGTGCCGCAATGGGCGGTATCACATCAATCGCTTGTATGCCGAATACAAAGCCTGTAACAGACAGTGAGCCGATTGTTACTTATATAAAGACAAAGGCTAAGGAAGTCGGTCATGTAAACGTATATCCGATAGGCTCAATTTCAAAAGGTCTTGAGGGTAAGGAGCTTGCTGAAATCGGCGAACTTAAAAATGCCGGTGCGGTTGCAATATCAGATGACGGCAGACCTGTTGTTGAATCAGGGCTTATGCGAAGAGCGTTGGAATATGCAAAAATGTTTGATATAGCCGTTATATCTCACTGTGAGGACTTGGGACTTGCCGACGGTGGTCAGATGAACGAGGGTTTTATGGCAACATATCTTGGTTTAAAGGGTATAACAAGAGCGGCAGAAGAAGTAATGGTTTCAAGAGATATACTAATCGCAGAAGCTACACATACTGCAATTCACATTGCGCATGTAAGTACAAGAGGTTCTGTTGAACTTGTAAGACAGGCTAAAAAACGCGGAGTAAACGTTACTTGCGAAACTTGCCCACATTACTTTACACTTACTGAAAATGCTGTTGACGGCTTTAATACAAATGCGAAAATGAATCCGCCTTTAAGAACTTCTGATGATGTCGAGGCAATCAAAGAGGGATTGAAAGACGGAACGATTGATTGTATCGTAACAGACCACGCACCGCACCATATTGATGAGAAAAATTGCGAGTTTGCACTTGCATTAAACGGTATCGTAGGTTTTGAAACATCATTGGGATTGGGACTTCAATACCTTGTAAAATCCGGTGTTTTGACTTTGAACGAACTTATTGAAAAAATGGCAGTTAATCCGTCAAGAATACTAAGAATTAATAAAGGCAGTTTGTCAATAGACGCAGACGCCGATATTACGATATTTGATCCGTCAAAAGAATGGACGGTTGATATTTCAAAATTCCAGTCAAAGAGCAAAAACTCTCCGTTTGACGGCTTTACTCTTTGCGGTAAACCGGAATACGTTATAGTAGGCGGAAAAATGGTTGTAAACAATGGTGAACTTGCATAGGAGGTAAGCAATGTCAGTAGATTTATTAGTACAGAAAATTAAGGAAAAAGGCAATCCGTCAGTAGCCGGACTTGACCCGAAAATCGAATATGTTCCGGAGTATATCAGAAAAAAAGCGTATGCCGAATACGGACAGAATTTAAAGGGTGCGACAGAGGCTATATGGGAATTTAACAAGGGTCTTATAGACGCACTTTATGACGTTGTACCTGCTGTAAAGCCACAGTCGGCTTTCTATGAAATGTACGGTCTGTGCGGTGAGGAAGTAATGCACAGAACTATTTCGTATGCAAAAGAAAAGGGTTTGTATATAATTCTTGACGTAAAGAGAAATGATATAGGCAGTACGGCAGAGGCTTATTCAAAAGCATATCTCGGTAAAGTTGATATAGACGGTGTGGAATGTGAGCCTTGCCCTGTTGACTGTGTTACAGTAAATCCTTATTTGGGAACAGACGGAATACAGCCGTTTGTAAATGATTGTAAGACGTTTGATAAGGCGATATTTGCACTTGTAAAGACATCTAATCCGTCATCCGGCGAATTGCAGGATTTGCTTGTCGGTGACGAACATATATATGAAAAGGTTGCACAGTGTGTTAATAAGTGGAACGAAGAAACTATCGGCAAGAGCGGATACGGTGCAGTCGGCGCGGTTGTCGGTGCAACATATCCCGAACAGGCGAAAGTTTTGAGAAAGCTTATGCCTAAATCATACTTCCTTGTACCGGGTTACGGTGCACAAGGCGGCGGTGCAGAGGGTGTTAAACCATGCTTTAATGAGGACGGACTCGGTGCGATAGTAAACTCGTCAAGAGGTATTATGTGTGCATATAAAAAAGGCGATTGGAAAGAAGAACAGTTTGCCGAGGCGGCAAGAGCAGAGGCAATCAGAATGAAAAATGATCTTACAAGCGTGTTATAAGGAGTAGCAGATGAAAAAAGTTGAGAATTGCAAACTAATCAGCAAGACGAAAATTATAGACGGAATTTTTGATTTTGTAATCGAAAGTGAAGATATTTCAAAAGAGGCACAATGCGGACAGTTCCTTCATATAAATTGCGGTGACAGCACATTTTTAAGACGTCCTATAAGTATTTGTGACGCCGAAAACGGAAAAGTAAGATTTATTTTTGAAGTCAAGGGTAAGGGTACAGAGGAACTTGCTAAAAAAGAAGTTGGCGATTATATAGATGTTATGGGACCTTTGGGACACGGCTTTGAAATAAAGGACAGTGTGAAAAATGCTGTTATAATCGGTGGCGGCATTGGTGTATTTCCGCTATATAAGTTGGCAAAGAATATAAATGCCGATGTATTTCTCGGTTTCAGAAGTAAAGACAGAGTTGTTATGGAAGATGAATTTAGTGATGTTTCAAATATGGTTATAGTCGGAACAGATGATGGAAGTTACGGTTACAACGGATATATTGCGTCGGCTATGGAACAATATCTTGATTCGCATAAGTGCGATATGATTTATTCATGCGGTCCTATGCCTATGCTTAAAGCTGTTAAGAAAATTGCGGAAAGCAGTGGTATAAAGTGTCAGGTGTCTTTGGAACAGCGTATGGGCTGCGGTATCGGTGCTTGCCTTGTATGCAGCTGTGAAACGAATAAAGAGGGTACGGACAGATATGCAAAGGTTTGTACAAACGGTCCTGTTTTCTATTCTGAGGAGGTGACTCTGAATGACTAATACAAAAATTAATTTTTGCGGTGTTGAATTTAAAAACCCTATCGTAACTGCATCGGGTACTTTTGGTTTCGGTATGGAATACAATGAATTTGTATCTATTGAGGAGTACGGAGGGTTCGGTGCAAAAGGTCTTACAAGAGTACCGAGAGAGGGAAACAAACCTCCGAGAATTGCAGAAACGCCGAGCGGTATACTAAACAGTGTCGGACTTCAAAATCCGGGTGTTGAGCATTTCGCAAAGCACATAATGCCGATACTTGCGGAATATGACACAAATGTAATTGCAAATATGTCGGGTAACACGATAGAGGAATATTGTGAAATGGCTGAAATTCTTTCAGATACTGACGTTGCAATCATAGAAATGAATATTTCTTGCCCTAATGTAAAGCACGGAGGTTTGGCGTTCGGAACAGACCCTAAAGTAGTAAACGAACTTACAAGTGCAGTAAAAAAACATTCAAAGAAACCGCTTGTTGTAAAACTTTCACCGAATGTAACTTCAATCACTGAAATTGCAAAAGCCGCAGAGGCGGGCGGAGCAGACGGATTGTCGCTTATAAATACGCTTATGGGTATGAAAATTGACATACACACAAGACGTCCGATTTTGGCAAACAATACAGGCGGACTTTCAGGTCCTGCCGTAAAACCTGTTGCAGTCAGAATGATTCATGAAGTGCACGAGGCTGTAAATTTGCCATTGATAGGTATGGGTGGCGTTATGAGCGGTGAGGACGTAATCGAATTTATGCTTGCCGGTGCTTCGCTTGTGGCTTTGGGTACAGGACTTTTTGTAAAACCGGATTTAATTCTTCCTGTAAAGCAAGAGATCAAAGAATATATGGAACGTTATAATATTGAAGATATTAACAGCATTATCGGTACAGCTGTTATGAATTAGTTACAAAAAAAGAGGGTGGTATCATCCTCTTTTTTGCGGATTATGAGAAATTTTAAAATAAAAAAAGGATTTTTGGGTGCGTATGTTGTATTATAAAAAGCGAAAGTTTTTAAGACATAAAGCATTTTTTGAATAAAATTTCAATATAATATAAATAAAATGTTATAAAATGAGAAAATGGGGGTAAATATAACGTGAAGTGTATTTTTACCTCTGTTTTGATGAAAGATTGGAGCGTATAATATGTACATATTAGCATTAAACGGAAGTCATAACAATGACGGAAATACTGCATTTTTGCTTAACGAAATTTTAAGACACTGTGCCGAAAAGGGTGCAGAAACTGAAATTTGCAGTGTCAGTGAGGCGATTATGGATACAAAAACACCGTTTTGCGTAGCCTGTTCAACGCCTTGTACAAAAAAGTGCTATAAAGATACAAAACTTGATACATTATTTGATAAAATCGAAAGAGCTGATTTTGTTGTTTTCGGAAGTCCTGTTTATTTTGGTTCTATGACAGGTCAGATGAAATGTTTTTTTGACAAGACAAGGGACGCAAGAGCTAATAAAAAGTGGCTCGGAAAGCCTATGGCGGCGGTAACTGTCGGTGCGTCAAAGTACGGCGGTCAGGAAAGGACTTTGGAGCATATTCATTCATGCGCGCTTGTTTCGGGTATGACGCTTATAGGCAACAGCTCTGTATCGGGTATGGGACATTTCGGTGTATCTGCTCAGAAACCGGCAAATGAAGATACATATGCTATAAATCAATGCAAGATTTTAGCAGAAAGAATAATTGAAACGATAAGATAAGTATATTTTTACGCATTATGTGTGAAAATAGTACCATTGATAAAAGGAGGTGACGGTGTGCCAAGAAGAATTTCAGACGATATGATAGCGCAAATATGTGATGAAAATGACATAATTGACTATGTATCGAGATATGTACAATTAAAAAAATCGGGACGTGATTACAGCGGACTTTGTCCGTTTCATCATGAAAAAACACCGTCATTCCATGTAAGTCAGGAGAAACAGCTTTTTCACTGCTTCGGATGCGGTGCGAGCGGTAATTTGGTGCAGTTCGTAATGCGTACAGAAAATCTTGACTTTATTGATGCGTTGAAGTTGCTTGCCGACAATGCAGGTATAATAATTCCCGAAGATGACGGGAATTTTTCGGACGCGTCGCATGAAAAGAAGAAACGTATTTTGGCAATGAACAAACTTTCAGCGAGATTTTTTTATAATTGCCTGCGTGATAAAAACATAGGCGAAAAAGGTCAGAAGTATTTTGCAAAACGTAATATACCTTGGAAAACGGTTACGGTATACGGTTTGGGATATGCGCCCGAAGGACACGATCATTTGCTTAAATATTTGACTTCGCAAGGGTTTAAAACAGAAGAAATTGTCGAGGGCGGACTTGCCGTAAGCCGTGAGGGCAGAATATACGATAAATTCAGAGATCGTGTTATGTTTCCGATAATTGACGTTAGAGGAAATGTTATCGGTTTCGGCGGTCGAATTATGCACGACAATAAAGAAATTAACGGTTATAAAATACCAAAATATCTGAATTCGCCCGAAACACCTGTTTTTGATAAAGGCAGAAACTTATTTTCGCTCAACTTGGCGAAAAATGCAAAATCGTCGGAGATAATACTGTGTGAGGGATATATGGATGTAATATCCGTATATCAAGCCGGTATAAAAAATATTGTTGCAACGCTCGGTACGGCTATTACGGAAAATCAAGCTAAATTGATGTTGCGTTACGGCAGTGAAATACTGATATGTTACGACAGTGACGAGGCAGGTACAAAAGCGGCGTTAAGAGCCATTGACATAATAAACAATGTAGGCGGCAGAGCGAGGGTGATACGGCTTAAAAATGCCAAAGACCCCGATGAATACATAAACAAAAACGGAGTTGAAAAATTCAAAGAGGCGGTAAAGAATGCGATGCCTGCCACTGAATTTAAGATTTCTTTGATAAAAAAGCAGTACGACGTAACGAGTACGGACGGCAAGATACTGTTTATAGATGAGGTAGTAAACATATTTACAAAATTAAAAGATGCTGTTGAGGTAGACGCCTATATAACGAAAGTCGCGGAGGATACAGGAATAAGCCGAGAGGCGATAGCAAGCAAATACCGTGAAAAAATATCGAAGGGCAGTTATAAAAGAATACCGACTAAAAATGAGTATCAGAAAAAAGTCGAACAAAGAAAGCGTGAAACAACGAAAAATCAAATGGTTACAAGCAGTTTGCTTGAAGCTGAAAAACGGCTTTTGGGACTTATATCGCAAAGTAAAAAACTTTATAAAATGTCGTTGGCACAGATTAAAGCCGAGGAATTTGCAACAAATGTGTACAGACGTTTGGCGAAAAGTATGTATGACAGCTATGAAAACGGAATGTCACCCGATCCGGCAATGATGTTAAATGATTTTTCGGGCGACGATTTGAGTGAGGCGTCGGAAGTTTTTTATAATCTTGAAGTTTACAGCGGTGACGAAGAAACCGTCAAAGAACTTTTATATACAATTAAATTGGAGAAGCTAAATATGCGTATCAATGCCGAAGCAGACCCTACGAATTTGATGGATTTGTTTAAGCAACGTGAAGAACTTCTAAATGAGAAAAATACTTGGGAGGAATAGTTTAATGCAGGAAAAGAAGAAAGACATTAAAAGAGAGCTTATCGAAAAAGGTAAGAAAAAAGGGGTACTTACTTTTAAGGAAATAAGTGACGCTTTTGAAGACATTGAAGTGACACCGGAAGAAATAGAAAGACTTTATGACATTTTTGAAAAAGAATCTATCGAACTTGTTGAAGATTTGGATAAGGAACTTGAAGAAATCGAAGTAAGCAAGGAAGAACTTGAGGATTTGTCTGTTCCGGAGGGTATCAATATTGATGACCACGTTAAAATGTACCTAAAAGAAATAGGTAAAGTTAATCTGCTTACTCCCGAGGAAGAATTGTCACTTGCCAAAAGAATGGCAGACGGAGAAAAAGCGAAAGAACAGCTTGAAGAAATTGGCGAGGAAATAGACGAAGATACTAAAAAGCAGATTGATTTATTGATTGCGGACGGTGAAAAAGCAAAGAAAAGCTTGGCAGAAGAGGAGATTGAACTGGCAAAGCGTATGGAAGAAGGCGATGAGGAGGCTAAGAAACGTCTTGCAGAAGCTAACTTGCGTCTTGTTGTAAGTATAGCAAAGCGTTATGTCGGTCGCGGTATGCTTTTCCTTGACCTTATTCAAGAGGGTAATCTTGGTCTTATCAAGGCTGTTGATAAGTTTGACTATACAAAGGGTTATAAATTCTCAACATATGCGACATGGTGGATAAGACAAGCTATCACAAGAGCCATTGCGGATCAAGCACGTACAATCAGAATACCTGTTCATATGGTTGAAACCATCAACAAACTTGTAAGGGTTTCAAGACAGCTTGTGCAGGAGCTTGGCCGTGAACCTACGCCTGAAGAACTTGCAAAAGAACTAAATATGCCTGTTGATAAAGTACGTGAAATTTCAAAGATTTCACAAGAGCCTGTTTCGCTTGAAACTCCTATCGGCGAAGAAGAGGACAGCCATCTTGGCGATTTTATTCCGGATGAGGACGCACCTGCACCGTCAGAGGCGGCAAGTTTTGTACTTCTAAAGGAACAGCTTGGAGCGGTTTTGGAAACATTGTCTGAAAGAGAGGCGAAAGTTTTAAGACTTCGTTTCGGTCTTGACGACGGACGTGCAAGAACGCTTGAAGAAGTAGGTAAGGAATTTGACGTAACAAGAGAAAGAATAAGACAGATTGAGGCAAAGGCACTAAGAAAACTTCGTCATCCGAGCAGAAGTAAGAAATTAAAAGATTTTCTTGATTAATAACTAAAAAAGCAATACCGAGAGTGTATTGCTTTTTGCAAATGATTTTATAAACACGGAGGATATTATGGATTGGATTAAAGTATCTATATTTACGACATCAGAGGGTATTGAGCCTTTGAGCGGAAGACTGTATCAGCTTGGAATAACAGGCCTTGAAATTGAGGACGAAAAAGATTTTAAAGATTTTCTTGAAAACAATAAACAGTATTGGGATTATGTTGATGATGAGCTGATTAAGGAAAAAGAGGGCGAAACGGAAGTAATCGCCTATGTCAGCGATAATGCGGCAGGTCATGAAATGCTTATGGCAATCAGAAATACTGTTGCCGAAATGAAACAGCTTGATGATGAAAACGAGTTCGGCAGACTTGAAATCCATATTGACAATATGAAGGAAGAAGACTGGGCGAATAACTGGAAGAAGTATTTTCACCCGTTGGAAGTAGGCGAAAAAATTCTTATCAAGCCTGAATGGGAAGAACTTAAAGATAATACCGACAGAATTGTATTCAATATAAATCCGGGTATGAGTTTCGGTACAGGCGGACACTATACAACACAGCTTTGTATCGAAACACTTGAAAAATACATAAAACCGGGCGTTAAAGTGCTTGATTTGGGCTGCGGCAGCGGTATTTTGTCAATTATATCATTGTTGTTGGGTGCAGACAGTGCGTTTGCGGTTGATATTGACCCGAATGCGGTTGATATTGCATATCAGAATGCAGGCATGAATGATGTCGACATATCGAAATATACGGTTAAAGCCGGAGATATAATTACAAATACAGAATTGCAAAATGAAATTGCCAAAAATGAATATGACGTTGTTGTGGCAAATATTGTTGCAGATGTCATTATAGCACTTGCTCCAAAAGCACGTGAATATATGAAACAAGGCGGCGTGTTTATTACTTCGGGAATAATCGAGGACAGAGTAGACGACGTTAAAGCGGCACTTGAAAAATGCGGCTTTGAAATAAATTCAATCAAGCAAAGAAAAGATTGGGTATCTATTGTTTGTAAATAACATTAACGGTGAAAGGAATGATAAAAAATGCTTGAATTAAAGAATAATATTTTTTATGTGGGAGTGAAAGACCCTACACTAAGAACATTTGATATTTTTATGAAAACGGAATACGGTACGACATATAATGCGTATCTTGTAAAGGTGAAAAGACGGCACTTATAGAAACAGCACACGAAAAGTTACTTGATTCGTATATTTCAAATATCGAAGAAATAATGCCTGTTTCTGAGATTGATTATTTGATATGCAATCATACAGAGCCTGACCATTCGGGAAGTGTAAAGAAGATACTTGAATTAAATCCGGACATTGAAGTTGTGGGCAGTATTGCGGCTATAAGAAATCTAAAAGAAATAACAAATATGACTTTTAAGGAGCATATTGCAAAAGACGGTGCAGAGCTTGATTTGGGTGACGGAAAGGTATTGAAATTCTGTATAGTTCCTAATTTGCATTGGCCTGATACTATGGTGACATATCTTGAAAGTGAAAAGACACTTTTCAGCTGTGACGTATTTGGTGCACACTATTGTGAGGACGCAGTTGTTGACGAGGATATAATTTACTACGATAAGTATGAAAAGGCAATGAAAGTTTATTATGACTGCATTGTATCGCCGTTTAATGCTTTTGTTGTCAAGGCACTTGAAAAGTTGTCGGCACTTGACATTGAAATGGTTTGTAACAGTCACGGACCTGTACTTAAAAAATATATAGCAAAAGCCGTTAAAAAGTATTCGGCTTGGAGTGCACCAAAAGTTACAGAGAAAAAAACAGTCGCAATATTCTATGCGTCGGCTTACGGATATACAAAGAAAATGGCAGACACTATTGCAAAAACACTTAATTCATGCGATTTTGATGTTAAAGAATATGACGTTGCCGAAATCAACGACGAAATGATAACGGCACTTCACAGTGCGGACGCGCTTGTATTCGGTACACCGACAATCAACAGAAATGCGGTAAAGCCTGTATGGGATATTATTTCTTCGATTGACCTTGTTAATATGAAAAATAAGCCTTGCTTTGTATTCGGCTCATACGGATGGGGCGGTGAAGGTATTCAGCTGGTGCATAATCATCTTGAATTGCTTAAACTAAAGCCTTTTGAAAAGCCGTTCGGTTGTATATTCAATCCGTCAGACGAAAAACTTGCCGAACTTGAAGATTATACAAAGAAATTTGCGGAAACGATATAAAACAAAAGCAGAGTCATAAGATATGACTCTGCTTTTTGGTATTTGACAAATCGACAAATTTGTTATAAAATTATGCCTACTGAAATAATAGGAAATATATTTGGGGATAGGAAATAATTATGAGTATAACAATAGAAGAATTGAATAAATTAGATAAAGACACATATCAAATTATAGATATTCGTGACAAAGAAGAAGTTCAAAAAGACGAACTGCCGGGAGCGGTTTATGTTCCGTCAGATGAGATAGAAACAAGTGAAAAGGTTGATTTATCAAAAAAACTGATTATTTGTTGCAGAATAGGTAAAATCAGCATAGACGTTGCGGAGCGGCTAAGAGAAAAAGGCGTTGACGCGGTGAGCCTTGAGGGCGGATATACTGCATGGCTGTTGGATTCGATAAAGCGAAAAGAGGCCGAGAGTATAAGTCGTGATGTTGAACAAAGTATAAGAAAAAAATTCCGTAAAAAAATTTGGCGTATGTTTGCAAAAGCAATTAATACTTATGATTTGGTTAAAGAGGGCGACAAGATTGCGGTCTGTATATCGGGCGGAAAAGACTCAATGCTTATGGCAAAACTTTTTCAGGAACTTAAACTTCACAATAAATTTGAATTTGAAGTGAAATTCTTGGTTATGGATCCCGGTTACAGTCCTGAAAACCGTAAGGTTATAGAGGAAAATGCAAGGAAATTGAATATCCCTATAACTATTTATGAATCCGATATATTTGAGTCGGTTTATAATGTTGAAAAGTCGCCTTGCTATTTGTGTGCAAGAATGAGAAGGGGATATTTGTATAAATTCGCAAAGGATATGGGCTGTAATAAAATTGCGTTGGGACATCACTATGACGATGTAATTGAAACGATATTAATGGGAATGTTGTATTCGGGACAGGTGCAAACAATGATGCCGAAACTTCACAGCACAAACTATGAGGGTATGGAACTTATACGACCGCTTTATTTAATTCGTGAGCAGGATATAAAATCGTGGTGTCGATATAACGATTTGCATTTTATACAATGTGCCTGCAAGTTTACGGATACTTGTACAACGTGTAATAACGAAGAAAACCGTTCAAAGAGAGTTGAAATAAAAGAACTTATAAAAACGTTGAAACAGGTAAATCCGTACGTTGAGGGGAATATATTCAAAAGTGTTGAAAATGTCAGTTTAGAGGCGATTGTTGCGTATAAAATTGACGGTGTGAAACACAGTTTCCTTGAAACGTACGACGAAGAATAACTATATGTTGTACCGTTCAATTTGGCATTACACAACAAAATCCAAACAAAACAAGAATTTTGAAATGAAAAAGAAATAAATATTCACAAACTATTTTCACAATGACTATTGATTTATTTGGCAAAATAGTATAGAATAATAAGTAACAAAAATATAATATGTTTTATACGAAATTTAGGAGGCAATATATAATGAGCAATATTAGGTTTGACTATTCAAAAGCACTTCCGTTTGTCGGACAGCATGAGATTGATAATATGGCTGAATATGTTAAAGAGGCACATAATATGCTTCATAACAAAACCGGTGCAGGTAACGATTTTCTTGGTTGGGTAAACTTGCCTACGGATTATGATAAAGAAGAATTTGCAAGAATTAAAAAAGCGGCTGAAAAGATTCGTTCTGATTCAGATGTACTTGTTGTAATCGGTATAGGCGGTTCGTACCTTGGTGCAAGAGCGGCTGTTGAAATGTTACAACATTCATTCTATAATGCTCTTGACAAAGACAAGAGAAAAGGTCCTGCTATTTTCTTTGCCGGAAATAACATCAGTTCGACATATATGGCTGATTTGCTTGAAACAGTAGAGGGTAAAGATATTTCAGTAAACGTAATATCAAAATCCGGAACAACAACAGAACCTGCTATTGCGTTCAGAATATTTAAAGACTTGCTTGAAAAGAAGTACGGCAAGGAAGGCGCAAAAGAAAGAATTTATGCAACAACAGATAAAGCTCGCGGTGCATTGAAGTCGCTTGCAGATGAAGAAGGTTACGAAACATTTGTTATCGCTGATGACATCGGCGGCAGATACTCTGTTCTTACTGCAGTAGGTTTACTTCCGATTGCAGCGGCAGGTATCGATATTGACAAGATGATGCAGGGTGCAAAAGAGGCACAGGATGAATATGCTAATCCAAATCTTGCAGAAAACCAATGTTATCAATATGCGGTTGTAAGAAATGCACTTGCAAGAAAAGGCAAGACTGTTGAAATGATGGTTAATTATGAGCCTGCACTTCACTATTTCGGCGAATGGTGGAAACAGCTTTACGGCGAAAGTGAAGGTAAGGACAACAAGGGTATTTTCCCTGCGGCGGCAGACTTCTCAAGTGACCTACATTCAATGGGACAATACATTCAAGAAGGACAAAGAATTTTGTTTGAAACAGCTTTGCTTGTTGAAAATCCTCGCAAGAATATTGAAATTCAAGCAACGGAGGATAATATTGACGGACTTAATTTCCTTGCAGGCAAGACTATCGACTATGTAAATTCAAAAGCCGCACAGGGTACTGCTTTGGCTCATACAGACGGTCAAGTTCCTAACCTTGCGGTTATTGTACCTGCGCTTGACGCATATAATTTCGGTAAAATGGTATATTTCTTTGAAAAGGCTTGCGGTCTTTCAGGATATTTGCTTGGGGTAAATCCTTTTGATCAACCGGGTGTTGAAGCATACAAAAAGAATATGTTTGCACTTCTTGGTAAGCCGGGTTACGAAAGCGAAAAGGACGCTCTTGAAGCAAGATTAAAGTAAAATCAGAGAGGGCGACTCTCAGAAAATAAAAATTTATTATAAAGGAGGAAGGTTAACATGGTTGAACTTCTAATTGGAAAAAAAGGCACCGGTAAGACAAAGGCTCTTATTGAGAAAGTGAACAACGCTCTAACGGTTGCAAAGGGCAACGTTGTTTTTATCAGCAACGACACAAACAGAAATATTTTTGATGTAAAGTCAAAGGCGAGAATGGCAGACACATCAGAGTTTGAAATTAAGTCATATGATGAATTCCTTGGATTTATCAGCGGTATTATAAGCCGTGACTTCGATATTACAAACATTTTTGTTGACGGTATTTTCAAAATTGTCGGCTCAGACAATCTTGACGGATTTGAATCATTCCTTAACAGACTTGAGACTATGAGCCAAAAGTTTGAAATCACATTTGTAATATCAGTAAGCATAGATGCTGAAACAGCACCTGATTACATAAAGAAATTAGCGTAAGACGCGGAAAAAACAAAGGTGCCTGTATGAATTGAACGTATGAAAATTTGTACAGGCACGATTAATTATTTGGAGGTTTTGATTAATGCAGTATCATAGTACGAGGGATAAGAGCATATCTGTAAGTTCGGCAGAGGCTATAAAAACAGGACTTAGTGCAGAGGGCGGACTTTTTGTTCCGGAAAGCTTTCCTTCAGTTAGTTTAGATGAGATTAAAAATTTGGCGTCAAAGTCATATAACGAAAGAGCGTATTTTGTACTTAGCAAGTTCCTTTCTGACTTCACAGAAGAAGAACTTAAAAAGTGCATAGACAGTGCATATACAAAGGAAAAGTTTGAAACAGAGAGCATTGCTCCTGTTTATAAACTTAACGATACAACATATTTCCTTGAATTATGGCACGGTCCGACTTGTGCTTTTAAGGATATGGCACTTCAAATTCTTCCTCATCTTCTTACAACATCAATGAAAAAGACTAATGAAGATAAAGAAATCGTAATCCTTGTTGCAACGTCGGGTGATACAGGTAAAGCTGCACTTGAAGGCTTTAAAGATGTTGCAGGCACAAGAATTATCGTATTCTATCCTGACAACGGTGTAAGTGAAATTCAAAAGCTTCAAATGGTTACTCAAGAGGGTAATAACGTAAGTGTTGCCGCGGTTAAGGGTAACTTTGACGATGCTCAAAGCGGTGTTAAGAAGATATTTACAGACACTGATTATAAAAATCTTCTTGACAGAAATCAATTTAAGCTTTCATCTGCAAACTCAATCAACTGGGGCAGACTTGTTCCTCAGATTGTATATTATTTCTCATCATATGCAGAGCTTGTAAAGAATAACGAAATTGAAATCGGCGATAAGATTAATGTTGTCGTTCCGACAGGTAACTTCGGTAATATTCTTGCCGCATATTATGCAAAGAAAATGGGCTTGCCAATCGCTAAGTTTATTTGTGCGTCGAATGAAAATAATGTTTTGACAGATTTCATAAAGACCGGTGTTTATAATAAGAACAGAGATTTCCATACAACAATCTCACCGTCAATGGACATTCTTATTTCAAGTAACCTTGAAAGATTTCTTTATGACCTTACAGGGTGTGACGATAAACTTGTCAGCGAATGGATGAAAGAGCTTAACACTAATGGCAGCTATGAAGTTTCAGCTGACGTTAAGGCAAAAATGCAGGAAATGTTTACTGCAGGTTGCTGTGATGATGCAGAAACAATGGCTACAATTAAAAAGTGTGCGTCTGAATATGATTATGTTATTGATACTCACACTGCCGTTGCAAAGTCTGTTTACGATAAGTATGTTGCTCAAACAGGCGATACAACAAAGACAATTATTGCATCAACTGCAAGTCCGTTCAAGTTTAATCAGAGTGTTCTTATTGCGCTTGAGGATCACAATGCAGTTGTCGGTAAAGACGAATTTACTCTATTGAAGGAACTTTCTGAAAAGAGTAATATGCAAATTCCTAAGTCACTTTATGAACTGAAAGATAAGTCAGTTGTATTTGACCTTGTATGCGATAAGGACGAAATGCAACAGATTGTAAGTGACTTTCTTATGGTTGAGTAAAATTAAATATTTTAAATAATTAATGAAAGGTGTAACAATGTTACACCTTTCATTTTAACGGAGGTTTTATATGCGTTCTATAGAAGAAACAATAAATGCACTAAAAAACGGTGAATATGATGATAAGCTTACATATTTGTATTCGTGCGATAAAAATGATGTGAAAAAGTATTCGGACAGATATATTGACGTTATAAACGGCTTTGAAGAAACATTCGGTAAAGACGGCGATATTGCTTTGTTCTCCGCTCCGGGACGTACTGAAATCGGAGGCAATCACACAGACCACCAACACGGTTGCGTACTTGCCGGAAGTGTTAATCTTGATGTTATATCTGCCGCACGACCAAACGGCACGAATACCGTTCGTATTCAATCAAGAAACTATCCGCTTGATGTGATTGAACTTGACAGTCTTGAAATAAGAGAAAAGGAATTTGACAAGGCGATTTCTCTTATAAGAGGTGTAATTAAAAAATTTGTTGATTTGGGTTATGACGTTAAAGGCTTTGACGCGTACACAACATCAAATGTACTTAAAGGCTCGGGACTTTCATCATCAGCGGCTTTTGAAGTGCTTGTCGGAACAATTATAAACGGACTTTTTGCAAATAACGAAGTAAATCCGATTGAAATTGCAAAATTCGGACAGTTCGCTGAAAATGTTTATTACAATAAACCAAGCGGACTTATGGATCAGATGGCATCATCTGTCGGCTCGGTTGTGGCTATTGATTTTAAGAGTACGGAAGAACCGATAGTTGAAAAAGTTGAATTTGATTTAAAAAAGCATAATCACGCTCTTTGCATTATTGATTCGGGTGCGGATCACGCAGATTTAACTGATGAATATGCGACAATTCCGTCTGATATGAAAGCAGTTGCGGGATTTTTCGGTAAGAAATTTTTGCGTGAAGTTGATGAAAATGAGTTTATGGCGAATATCAAAAACATTCGTGCAAAACTTAATAATGACAGAGCAGTACTTCGTGCAATCCATTTCTTTAATGATAACAAACGTGCACAGGAAGAAGTTAAAGCTTTGAAAAATGATGATTTTGAACTTTTCAAACAGCTTGTAAAGAAATCGGGACAGTCGTCGTATATGTATCTGCAAAATGTGTTCGCAACAAGTATGCCTAAAAATCAAGCAGTGTCTTTGACATTGGCTTTGTGCGATGAAATACTTGGCGACAAAGGCGCGTACAGAGTTCACGGCGGTGGTTTTGCCGGAACTGTACAAGCGTTTGTTCCGCTTGATATGCTTGATGAATTTAAAACAAAAATTGAGAACGTGTTGGGTGAAAATATGTGCCACGTTCTTTCAATTCGTCCTGTCGGCGGATATGAACTAAAATAATTAAAAAAATCTTCTTGAAGTAAATTTTGTTTCTTCAAGAAGATTTTTGTTTTTTAAAACAAACTTATAATCCAATACACAATACCGGCAACGAACGAGGCAAGTGTACCGTAAAGGATAACGGGACCGGCGATTGTGAATATTTTTGCACCGACACCGAGCACCAT
>OLOM01001124.1_pt1 | contig 18723 bp, 17 predicted proteins | sample 1672531 | NCBI WGS metagenome assembly OLOM01 (sample SAMEA3136696, study PRJEB25190) | human gut metagenome | reverse complement strand
AGCCGGGACTTACCGGAATGTGGCAGGTAAGCGGACGAAGCAACATCACAGACTTTGAGTTGTATTTTTTACGGTAATGATTCTGTTTCGAACATTACTAAACCGTAATATGTGGATGAATCCCCTTTCTGATGTGATGGGCGGCTGGTGGATTTGGGAGAAACAATCGGATGGAACAGTGACATTAACAACAGAATGTTTTGAAAACATTGGAGTACCGCAATGGGGAGATTGTTACTGAGAGAACGAATAAAATATCTCTACTTACGAAGCCAGCGGCAGTGCTTGGGTCGGTATCCTGTGGTATGCCGCAGCTGGAGGAAGAGTACATTGAGGAATATGTTTCTCTTCCTGTTTCATTATTTGGAGAAGGTGAGTTCTTTATCTTGCGGGCCAGTGGAGATTTATGATCGGAGCAGGTATCAACAGTGGAGATATGATTGTGATCCGGAAGCAATAGAGAAGAAAATGGGAAAGCAGAGGTAAATCCCTGCTTTATTGCCTGTAAGTGGTTAGATTAACATGAATATATTAAAAAGTTTCTCGTAAGATAGAAAATGCATCAATGATTCCTTGCTTATCGTGATGTTCGTTTCCGTTCCTATGAAAAGCTGAGGAGCGAAGGAAAGAGCGTCAGCATTGAGAACTATCAGCAGGTGTATATTGGAAGAATCCAGTTGGGGGAAACTCCGGTGGATATAAAAATGCACCTGCAGAAACAACGACCGAAGAACTTCAAAGGTCATTCCATCGGATAAATAAAACATAAAAAATTATTCTGTAAAGTGAAGATATGTGATATAATACCTAAGCTGCCGAACCTCCAGCAGAAAGGAGGTGAATTCCTATGGGAGAAGTATTTACCGCATTTCTTATCTCTGTCATAGCAGGTGTAGTTAGCTACTACATATGCAAATGGCTGGATAGGGATAAATAGGCAGCTACAGCCTAAACGGAGTAGTTCACCGTGACGAACAAGAAAACCCTCAGAGCTGCAACTCTGAGGGTTTTCGTTTTACCTATGGGAACTTACCGCATTCCTTAGCTATGCTCATTATATGCCAGAACAGAAAAAAAATCAACTAAGAAAAAGAAAGATATTATTTTTGATGTCATACAGAGAAAAAATGGAGAAGAAAATACCACAAGATAAAAAAACAGTATTGTGAGCCGTTTTCATGTTCCACCCCGATTGGCCCCAATTTACTTTTTGATATTTTTTTTAGAACTATTTGGATTAGTAGTTGAAAGATATCCTAACCAAAAATTATTTTTTTTATCCCATTCACCAACATAATAGGAAGGGATTTTTTTGTGACATTGTTGAAGTTTTTGTGAAATATAATAGTTTTTTGTACGACCATTTTTACCAAGATAGATTTCTGGTTTTCCATCAGGAATAAGTAGAAGCTGAGAAGCATCTTTTTTGATTTTTATACCAGCTTCCTTTTTGGGAAAAAATGATAATAAGTGGGAACTAATAGCTAATGTATTATCTGGAAGAACACTGGCTACTAAAAAAATTTCTTTTTTTGAGATTGGGAGTACATCTTCAAAATCTTCAAAAATATTATCAGCGGAGGTTGTATGTGTTTCTATATCATCTTTTTTTGAAATTTCAAGATAATAGAATCCTCTTTTGGGATTTTTTAATAAAGGATTTTCTTTTTTTAAATTAGTCATAGCAGTGCTGAATATACTATGGCTTTTTTCAAAATTAACATTATTTTTAGTCAAAAATGTTTTGATTTCTTTTGTGCTTCGCATTTGACCATCACTTAAATATGAAATGGTTAATTCTTTGATTGATTTAGAAAGATTATTTGACATAACTTTTATTCCTTTCTGTATACTATAATGTCGGATATTTGTACACCATAAATAGATGCTAGAACGCATAGGTTATGAAGATTGGGAACATTATATCCTGAGCGATAATTAGTGATAGTAGTTGGAGATAATCCAGATAATTTTGACAAGTGTGCAACAGAATGATTGTGTAATTTCATTAATTTTTTTATGTTTTGTCCAGTGGCAATAGAGTCAATTATTACCTCATTTGTTATCATAAAATCCCTCCTGAATAAAAATATATTTTAATAGTATAAGGGATGTGCGTAATTGTCAACACAAGATTGCCTGAGTGTTTTAAGCCTAAGAAGAAAACTATGAAGTTTGAGGAAAATTTCGTTGAACCTAAAAATAGTTTTAAGTAATTTACAGATGATGTTGGCATTTTTTAATGTTGGTTCATTGATGATAGCAGTAGCACTTTTGGTTTCACGGTTAAGAAGTAAAAACTAATAATACAATTTAGTTGCTTTAAATTCAAGTACTTTGACAATCGTCAAAAGTTGAGTCAAACGAGTAATAAAATGAAAATAAAAAATGGTTGGATGAAAAGCGACAGAGTGATAAGATAGATATAAAAATACAGCTTTATTAGTATATACATAATTAGTATGGTAATATTATTATAAAGGTATTCTATAGAGCGTGTAACGGATAATATTGATTCAATTTATAAGAAGATGGCATCGCCAATTCAGGCATTAGATACGCTAAGACATGAATTAAATCATCAATAAGAGGGAAAGACATGCGATTACGATTAACAACGCAGTAGCGATTGATGAAGATGGTAAGCATTTGTTTTAGGTGCTAGACGATTGGATTCACATGAAAATAGGAGTTGTAAAATGGCAGGAAGACCAAAAAAGAAACCAGAATATAATCCAGAACTTCAATTTAATAATTTTCTTCAAGAGTTAAGAGATGCTTATGAAGAAGCAGATTCCCTAAGATCACTGGCAGATGAGTTAAATATTAGTCTGCTTAAACTCCGTAAGCTACTTATTACTGCAGATGTATTCACATCAGATATATGTACAGAAATTAATGCTCTGCACCAGTCAGGAAAAAAGATTCCAGAGATTATGAAACTCACAGGTCTTTCCAGAGCATCGGTACATTCCTATTTGCCCTACACAAAGGGAATTTATAATGCAGTAGCTTAATAGAGAATTCTGAAGCTAAGAAAGAGAAACTTACAATAAATGCTGCTAAGAAGATTGACTGCTCAATTCGTAAGAAGGATATATGATATGAGAAAAATTACACTATTAAAAACAAAAATAAGAGAACTGTTAAGATTTGGACGATTTGCTCTTTACCCTCCAATAACATTGCTTGTGTGCACAATCATTTCAGGACTTTTTGTTACGTTACTTGGAATTGCAATGATAGTTTTTTCACAGAAATCAAATTGGTATAATAGAGTATTTGCATTGGCAACCGGTGCAATCGCATCTTTTTTCATCTCATTTATCGTGGAACTAACAAGTAATTACAAGCATAATAAGCTGGCATGGCATGAGCTTGGTGAATATTATTTAACGCTAATAAATTATGAAAATACGAAACAAGTCATGATGTAGCAGACTCCTTTTCAACAAGTAGAAAGAAAAGTCAACAGCCTTGACATAAAAGGAGTCAGACTTCGATAAAATAAGTTCTGTACATAAATATTGTGAGAAGGGAGGTCGCGAGGTATTACTGCGCATTGCATATGTGTGCAAACGAAACTCGCAGAATAGTTTATGAAAATATCGGATTATCCCAAATTTGAAAGTGCTCTTTCTCAAGGGAGACCTATTATATTCCTTTGTGGCGCAGGTTTGTCTGTTTCACTTGGTGATCATGCAAAAGGGTGGGTTGGTTGGCTTAAGGAAGGCAAAGCTTATCTTTCTGATGTCGAAGCGGAGGAATTGGATAGAAGATTCGGTTCTTGTAGTGCATCCGAACTGATTGACGCAGCAAGCTTTTTGATAGAAGCATTGAGAAAAAATGGAAACTATACGGCTTATATGGACTCTACGATTGGCAGTCTCAGAGTACAGAATAAAAAGTTGGCGAATGCCCTTGCTTTATTTGTGCGCTGCGGGGATTATTTTGCGACAACGAACTATGATAAGCTTCTGGAGGAAGTTACCGGTCTAGGTTATTATACATATAATATGCCGGGAAAAATAGTTCAGATGTTGAGCGGGCAGGCAGAGATGAGTGTAATTCACCTTCATGGTATTTATGATGCTGCCACAAATACGGATGATATAGTTGCTGATCAAAAACAGTACGAAGATGTCATAGCGAATCAGGGCGCACAGTTTATCCAGAACCTTATCAGTACGTGCACATTGGTTATACTTGGCTGTGGAGCAACCGTGGATGATCCAAATCTGAAGGGGTTTATGTCATTTGCTTCGGAGCAGCTTCACTTAAATATTCCATATTTTTATCTGCATAAAGCAGGAGATGATTTGTCAGATTTAGGACCTAATGTGATACCGGTTTGCTATGGAATGGAATACAGTGATTTATCTAATGCCGTTGAAGACATGCCTTGTATGATATTTATAGAGAGAATCAAGTTCCGGGAAGAAGACGCAAATTACTGAAAGATATGGAGCGAATTTTTGACGAAACACATAATGCTGATGTGGCGAATGCACTTGCAATTCTTGAGGCAAATGAACACACTATTTATGATCCTCCTGCCGTATTTGATTCTAACAAATCAGAGATTCTTCTTTCGACGGAAAACAAACTGAAAGAGATTTACGAAGCTTTTCCGAACGAGGGGAAAGTTGTGCTTGGTTATTCGTATCTGGTTTCGTGGAATTATGTTACTTGGCTTGATTTTCCGAGACCGATCGATGAAGAATTAATCCCTTTGTTCAAAAAGTGGATAAGAAAGTTCCCGGAAAATAAACTTGAATTGATGGAGTATTACTCTTTCATATTGTTTGAGAAATGGCTTTATATGGACAGCCTTGATAATATAAGCGAGGCAAACAAAATATATTATGAAATAAAAGCAATTGCCGATGAATTGTCAAAAGATTATGCGGATAATCAGGTGACTCAAATGTTGTCCATGGGGATTGTGAGAAAATTGTAGTTTGAAGATCACAATGCCTGTGGAAATAAAGAAGATATAAAATTTATAAAAAAGTATAGAAATGGCAATGACAGGGGACCATAAAGTTCCGTAAACTTTATTAAAAAAGTGCAAATGGATGGAAGATTTTACAGCTTGTATATATATGACGTAAGTGGTAGATAGTTAATGTATAATTAGAGAAGAATTATCCACTTGATTCACCCTTCAGATGTCTTTTTGGTGAAATAAAAATACATTTTGTATGTATTTTTTTGTTTCGCTGTGATATATTATATATAGAGAAGGAGGAATATTAAAATGGCGGACATATATTTAATTAAGTATTCTGTTAAAGGTATAAAAGCAATCGATCAATTGGTTTCTTTATCTTTCTATAAGAAGATAATTCCTAAGAATGCAGATACACAGGCATATAATATAAAAGGAATTTATGGAATGAATGGATCAGGTAAATCAGGAATTATAACATCTGTTGAAATATTGAAAAATTTACTTATTGATTCAGATTATTTAAATAACCCCATTGTTCAGAAAAATTTAGATGCAATTATTAATAAAAAAACATCAGAGTTATTTATAGAAGCCGACTATATAACTAAGATAGGGGAAGAAGTAACCGGGTTTTATCGGTATAATGTAACCTTATTAAAAGGAGTAACAGGAAGATATGTAATTTCTCATGAAGCTTTATTTACTAAGAAGGCCACTTCAAGAAGTGATGCTATGCATACAATATTTGAAGTAGATAACGGAGAAATAATAATGCTTATAGAAGAAGATGGTCGAAAAAAATTTCATGTAGATTTTATTAATAAGACTAAAAATCTTTTATTAACATCATCTGCTTGTTCTTTGTTTTATGAAAAATTTTTGCCTTCTGCAATAGTTGGATATAATAACGAGTATTCTTTTGTTTGTGTAACTCTGATTGACCTTCTTGTTTTTGGAATGAAGTTACATGTATATTTGGATCAATCCGATAATCATAGGGAGTATGTTGCTAAAAATGCATTACAATGTTCTGAAGGAGCAGGAAGAAATAAAAATGAAATTAATTATATAATAAGTAATCTTTTGAGAGTGGATAACGATTGGCTGGACGTGATTTCAATCACACATAATTGTATACCAAAGGAATGTTATAAAGCTTTTGAAAAAATGGTTAATAAGTTATATGAATTTCTAAAAATTTTTAAATCAGATTTGCAGGGAATAGAAATTGATAAAAAAGAGAATCGTGACAAATGGGTTTGTGATTTAGTGATGGTTTATGATTCGTATAAGATTCATGCCGAATATGAGAGTACTGGTATTAAAAAGCTTATTCAGCTATTTGCTTATTTAAATGAAATGGTTGAAGGTGGAATCGTATTCATTGATGAATTCGATTCGAATATTCATGATGTATATTTATGTGCATTGTTGGAATATTTAATGGAATATGGAAAGGGTCAGCTTTGTTTTACTACACATAATGTCGGTCCTATGGATGTTTTAAAACATCATAAAAAATCAATTGACTTTTTATCTGAAGATCATGAGATTTATTCATGGACAACAAGTGGAAATTATTCGCCATCTAAATTATATCGCAATGGGATGATCGAAGGTTCCCCATTTAATATAGATTCGATTGATTTTATTGGCATATTTGGTTCGGGAGAGGAGGACGAATAGTGGGAGTTCAGTTAATATTCGTTGTTGAAGCAAATAAGTCATGTAAGTCAGATTGGATATATATTAAGAGTACGATAGATTATTTTTATGAATATAATCGGACAGGATTGAAGCTTAGCCCGGTGTATATGGATGGAAAGGGAAAATATAAGCAAAAAGAGAAGGAAGTAAAAAGCTTGATTTCTCAGTATAGTAAGGCATCCAAGGGTAATAAATCTAAGGTTATATACTGTTTTGATTGTGATGAATACGACAATAAAATCGAAGATTTAACTTTTTTAAAAACAGTTAAGAAGTACTGCGATGATAGAGGATATGATTTTATATGGTTTTGTAAAGATGTGGAACAGGTATATATAGGAAAGAGGGTAGATAATAGTAAAAAAAAGAATGAGTCAACGAAATTTAAGAAAAATAATTTGATTACGAAAGTGGATGTACATAGGCTTTCTGGAAGAGATTACAGGATAAAGACAAGTAATATTATGACAGTTTTAGATAGTTATCAGGAATTAAAAAGAAAATAATTTTTGTTATTATTTAAGTCTATAGGGCTAATGTACATAAATTTATTATTTGTAGGAATTTTGAAAAAGAATTGTTGGGATATATGAAAAGAAAAAATTAATACTCTGATTCTTGATTATACACAGAGCTAACCATAGAGGAATAGAGAAAATAGAAACCGCAGGAATTTTCACCTGCGGTTTTTCCTACTGATTTATTGATCCGTCACTTGCAGCACGCAGGCACAATAGCCGGGTTCGGGCTGATAGCAGTGGATGATAAGATTCTTGTCTATCTCGGGACTGTAATCATGGAGTGTGTGCTTTGTACCGTTTAACGCTACATCTGCATACGATACAAGCCACTTTTTATCACCATTAGGAAACACCTTGTAAAAAGAGCGGTTAAGCATTTCTTCTACGGGAACCCCTTCCACAGTTGCCATTTCCGCATTGCAGTAGCGAAAAATGAAATCCACACCACAACCGTCCGACATGGTATAAACGCCATCGTTGCTGATATTTACAATGTGGCTGCGGCATACGACAATTCCCTTGCTGATACTCAAAAAATTCTTCTCCGGTAAAGTAGATAGAACATTATGTACCGGTACGAATAGTGCAAATTCTGCACCGTCTGTGCGTTGGATGACAGTTTTGCGGTCTTTGCGGTAAATGTATAGGATGTTTTACGCACAAAATATTGATTTTTAAACACGAGCGATATATGATAAGTATGTCAATCGGATTGATACTTGTGAAAGGGAACTTGCCACAGGCATCCAGTAGCCCACCTGGCATATGCCTCTTCTTCTGGCGTTTATGGAACGAACTGAAAAGTTCCATATGCGGTGGAGGAGCAGGTGGACAAACCGGTCAGCCTGTATGCTGTTGCTAAAAAGAGCGATGAGTTGATGGCTCATGCCTATTCCAAACTATGATATTGTGGTGGGCATCCGCCATGTGATATCAGCAATATCAAAAAGTATCAGAAAACGGTAAAGTGGATTTTAGTCTGCTTTACCGTTTTTTTGTTCCCAATTGTGAAATTTTCAAAACGGTATTGCCTGTCGATTTCCAAGTAAAGTTGGAATTTGTTCTGATGCCAACAAAAAATAAAAAACAGAGAATTAATGTGTTTCCATAGAAATCTTACTGTGATAAACTTATAAGAAAAACGATGGAGGATAAATCAATGTTTGATACAATTCATCATATTGCAATTATAGGAAGCGATTATGAGAAATCTAAACATTTTTATGTTGATTTACTGGGATTTGAAATAATCCGGGAAAATTATCGAAAGAAACGAGATGATTATAAAATAGATTTGGCCTGTGGAGAGCAGGAGATTGAGCTATTTATTATAAAGGATGCTCCGGCACGTGTGAATTATCCGGAGGCACTTGGTTTGAGACATCTGGCATTTAAGGTAAAAAGTGTTGACGATACGGTTAAAGAGCTTAATGCAAAAGGAATAGCAACAGAACCGGTACGCTTAGATGATTACACTGGAAAGAAAATGACATTTTTCCATGATCCGGATAATCTTCCATTAGAAATCCATGAGTAATCAACTATTATGATTGCTGTTTGGGCTGCTAGATGGTAAAATCAAAGTACAATAGGCATGGTGTACCATGCTGTCCAAGAAAGGAGCGTGATACGCATGGGAATGTTTGTTAATCCGGACAATTCCGCGTTCCAAGTTGCTTTGAATTCTGAAATCTATGTAGATAAAACTGGAATCATTAAATATACAAATAGGGTGTTAAATACGCTGCAAGGCTATATTTGCAACAGCCGTCCTAGAAGATTTGGAAAGTCTATTACAGCGAATATGCTCACAGCTTATTACAGCAGGGGCTGCGATTCAGAAGCAATGTTCGCTGATTTGGAAATCAGCAAGAACGCAGATTTTAAGAAGCATTTAAACCAGTATGACGTCATTCATCTTGATATTCAATGGTGCCTGGAACCAGCTGGGGGAGCAGAACAGGTAGTGCCCTATATTTCCGAGAGGACTATTGCAGAGCTTAAGGAGTACTATCCAGATGCTTTTTCAGAAGAAACAAAATCCTTGCCAGAAGCTTTATCGCAGATCAACACCTTGACAGGGAAAAAGTTCATTGTTGTTATTGACGAATGGGATGTTCTTATTCGTGACGAAGCCTCTAATATGAAGGCACAGGAAGACTACATCAATTTCCTTAGAGGGATGTTCAAAGGAACAGAACCGACAAAGTATATCCAGCTTGCGTACCTGACGGGCATTCTTCCGATAAAAAAGGAGAAAACGCAGTCAGCACTGAATAATTTTAAGGACTATTCGATGCTGAAAGCTGGATCATTGGCTTCATATGTTGGTTTTACAGAAAAAGAAGTTCATACTCTGTGTGAAAGGTATGGGCAAGATTTTGAGGAAGTAAGGCGATGGTATGATGGATATCAGCTTGGAAAATATCATATTTACAACCCGAATGCAGTTGTGAATTTGATGTTTGATGGTGATTTTCAGAGCTATTGGTCAGGAACAGCGTCTTATGAAGCAATCGTCCCCCTTATCAATATGGATTTTGATGGACTTAAAGGCGCAATTATTGAGATGCTTTCTGGCGACAGAGTTCCTGTTGATGTGACATCTTTCCAAAATGATACAAACAGCTTTGCGAATAAGGATGATGTTATCACTTATTTAATCCATTTAGGTTATCTTGGTTATGATCAGAAATTGAAGACTGCTTTTGTTCCGAATGAGGAAATTAGGCAGGAACTTATTCGAGCAACTAAAAGAAAAAAGTGGAATGAGCTTGTTATGTTCCAGCAGGAGTCGGAACAGCTTCTCAATCGTACGCTGACAATGGATGGAGATGCGGTCGCAAAGGGAATTAAAAAAATTCACATGGACTATGCCTCTTCCATTCAATATAACAATGAGAATTCGTTAAGTAGTGTTCTCTCGATTGCCTATTTGAGTGCAATGCAGTATTATTTTAAGCCAATTCGTGAAATGCCTGCTGGAAATGGTTTTGCAGATTTTGTTTTCATACCAAAACCCGAATATAGCTCGTTTTATCCTGCGTTGGTTGTCGAATTGAAATGGAACAAAGATGTAACAACAGCTTTGCAGCAGATAAAGGATAAGCGGTATCCGGAGTCGATACTGAACTACACTGGTGATATCTTGCTTGTGGGAATCAACTATAATAAAGGTACCAAAGAGCATCAGTGTTTAATTGAAAAATACGAGAAGGATTGATTATCAATGACTCCGACTCACAGGTAAAAAGTGTTGACGATACGGTTAAAGAACTTATTTGCAGATTTAATTTCATAAATGTGATGAAATGCAGATGAATGCAGCGACAAGTTTTGTCGCTGCATTTTTTATATTTTTATATTTTTACTTCTGCGAATTCCCGTTCATTGCCTCATGCTCTTTAGCAAGTTCATCGTGTAATGTGACAGAATCCCAATTCACATTGTGCTCTGTAAGCATTGCCTTTAGATTGACCCTTGGAATCTTCTGCTTATACATGGCATTTAAAAACTGATTAAGTTTTGTCCCAGTAAAACCGGCAAATACAAGCATTGGATCATCAAAAGAAGCATTGCTTTCAGATTCCTCTGAACGAAGAAAAGATGCCATCTCTTCCTTTTTTCCACAGGCAAGTATTCCAATCGGAACATCATACTGCTGCTTTTCCACAACGCGGATATGAATACCGGATTGAATACATAAAAACTTGATTTTATTGCGGATAGCAGCGGAATCAAAATTATAAAGTAAGATAGTCTCTTTCATAAAAAATCCTTTCATTTATTATGTGCTTTCATTCATTATGCATTTTCATTCAAGTCTAACTGCTCTGTTCATCTCGTTAAAATGCACAGAACATATCAACTGTTATTATATGCGATAATCCCCGAAAATCAAACAGATAATTTTTATCCTAAATAGGAAACAAAATGATAAAGCAATATCTCTAATTTTATGTAAAAAAACTCTGGTATTTTTCCAAAAATGAGATACAATAATGTAGGGAAAACACCTAGCGTACCGACTTGCGGCACACTAGAACGATCGCATATATGCAAGGAGGATATTAAATTATGGAAGAAAAAAATTATAAGATTTATGACAGTTTATATAACGTAATTGGTGTAGCGCCATACGAAGAGGTACATACAAAAGGACTTTTACATCAGGTAGTACACTTCTGGTTAGCAGAAAAAAAGGAGAATCAGCTCTGGTTTTATTTACAAAAAAGAGCCGATAATGATATTGTATACAAAGGAGCATACGACATCCTTACATCCGGTCACATTGATCCGGAAGAAACACACGAAGAAGCAATGCTTCATCAGATTAAAGAACAGTTAGGAGTTTCTCTCCAGAAAGAACAGCTTACATATATCGGACATATCCATCAGCAGATTAAAAAAGGTACATACTTTGATAACGCATTTGTACAAAGTTATCTCTACGTAACAGACCATGCAGAAAAAGACTTTGCCGGAGCAGATAACGTTGTGAAAGTCAAATTTGAAGAACTTGTTGAATTTGTAGGTGATTTAGATAAAAAGGTAGCGGTATACACAACCGAAGGGAAGTTAATCGAAGAAACAACACATGATCAGTGGTGGTTAAGAGACGAAGAATTCGAAAAAGTAGTAGAACCTTATATCAAAGAACATTTACATAACTACTAATTTGCTGGGGACACAGACGCCGCTTTAGTAGAAGATATTGAGCTGAATTGTAGTTAGTCTTCTAAAGAAAAAAGAATGGTTATAAGTTTGATTTTGTTCCGTTGCGCTAAGCATTCCATTCTGCCCAGAAAAACAGGAACTTGGGAAAAACGAGTCCCAAGTTCCTATGGTCAGAATTCCATAGCGCAAAGTCACAAAATGCAATACTTATAACCATTCTTTTTTCTTTATCATAGTCTTCTTACAATTCAGCATAAAAATTTATTTCAGCGGCTGTCTGGTTTTGATAACAAATAGCAAATTAGTGATTTCTGTTGGGAAGAGAAGGGGATTCTCCAGAAGATTATGTGAGCTAACCAGAGAAAAATTCTCCATGAGGTAGGAGTAGGTAAATATAATTTTTATACAATCGAGTAAGAAAGTATCTTCTTCTAGAGATATTCATTCTAATGAAAACCATAGCCTTCTGGACAATCCCCTATTCTTACAATTCAGCGGGATGCCCTGTAGAAGCGAACGTATCTCGTATTTGATGTAACTAAATTTCAAGTATACATAACAATTTGAATGTCAATCCTTTAGAATTTAACTTTCCGGAAGTCCATATCCTTCTGGCACATTCCATGTTGCTAAACTGTAGATTTAGATAGTCAGAAAAAAGAAATACTGCCCTATCCCAGATGCGGCTTCGGAGCGTGTTTAAGATGCGGACGAGCATCTTAAATACAGCGACTACAGAGCAGATGGGATAGGGCAGTATTTCTTTTTTCGTCTACACGAAATCTACAATCCAGAATTCACTTGTTGTATTCTTCGATTTGTACTATAATAAAAAAATGTAGTGTAAAATGTACTCTCGGAGTTTAAAAGATTTCGAGAGTACATTAAGATTATAGGAGGTTAATAATGAAGGCGAAGTTAACAAAGGTTCTTTCCCTTGTTCTTGTAGTGATTATGGCTATGGGTCTTATGACAGGCTGTTCTACATCAAGCAGCGGAAAGGGAACAAAAACACAGGATGGAAATAAAGTTTTATTCAGTTATGACGGTACAGATGTAACATTGAAGGAAGCGTGGCTGTATGCTAAGATGCTTGGGGCACAGTATGAGAAGACTTACAGTAGCTATTACGGAAGTGACTTCTGGAGTATGTCTATGGGTCAGGATGATGACGGGAAGGACCAGACATTTGAAGAGTATGTAAAGAAACAGGTTATTTCCCAGATGAAACAGAATATCATTCTTAATAAGAAAGCGGATAAATACGACTGCAAGTTAACACATGAGGAGAAGCAGCAGTGTAGTGATTCTGCTCTTTCCTATTATCAGGATAAGGCTGGTAAGAAGGCAATGAAGGAATGTGGAGCTACTCGTGAGGATGTTGAGAAGATTTACAGAGACAGTACATTAGCATCGAAAGTTCAGGAAAAGATTGAAAGTAAAGAAAAAGTTACTGTAACAGAAGATGAGGCGAGAAAGTCTACAATCTACAGAGTTGTATTTGCCACAACGAAGACAGATAAAGAGGGCAAGACAACACAGATGAGTGCGAAGGAAAAGAAAGCTGTAAAGGCTAAGGCAGAAGCAGCACTTAAAGAGATTCAGAGTGGTAAGAAGACGATTAAAAAAGTTGCCAAAGAGCAGAATTATTCTAATACGGATGAGTCTTATGCAGCAGGCGAATCTGAAGAAGGTGAAGCATTTGAAGGTGTCATGAAAGGCATGAAAGACGGCGACATCGCAGATAAAGTTTTAGAATGTAATAATGGTTATGTTATTGCTAAGCTTGTCGCTTATACAGATAAAGAAGAGACTGAAAGTAATAAAAAGTCTTTAAAAGAGCAGAAACAGTCTGAAGCTTTCCAGAAGAAATATGACAACTGGACGAAGAAGCTTGAGAAGAAGTGGGATTACAACAAGGATGTAGACCAGAAACTCTGGGCACAGTTATCTTTAAAGAGTGCGGATTCCACATCTACAGAAAAGGCAGAAGAGACAACAGCTGCTAAGTAGTAATTGATAGGATAAATGGGATAAAAGAGAGAAAAACCAGAAATTTTATTATAAAGTTTCTGGTTTTTTTGTTTTTGATTTAATTTGGTTTAATATAAAAATTAAAGTTTTATCTTGAAGGAAAAGAGTGAGAATTTATTTTCTTGAGATTTTTTTAGCTTAAAATTATATATATCTTGATTTTTACTAAAAATTGCGGTAAACTTTTACTAGAAACCGTTTATTTACAAAGTTTTTAAGAGGAGTTTTTGGGATGAATATTTTATTAGCAGGGGGAGCTGGCTATATTGGTTCCCATACAGCAGTGGAATTATTAGCAGCAGGCCATGATGTAGTTATTGTAGATGATTATTGTAATAGCTGTGCGGAAGCAGTGAATCGTGTAGAGGAAGTTTCCGGCAAAAAGGTAGTTTCTTATGAGGCAGATGTTAAAGATAAAGCAGCTATGACTACGATTTTTAAAGAGAATAAGATTGACTGTGTCATTCATTTTGCAGGTCTTAAGGCAGTTGGTGAGTCTGTTCAGAAACCAATTGAATATTATAGAAATAATATCGATACCACTCTTACATTATTAGAGTGTATGAGAGAAGCTGGAGTGAAGAAGTTTGTATTCTCTTCTTCTGCTACAGTTTATGGTGAGGAGAATGATATTCCTTATATTGAGACGATGAAGAGAGGAAGCTGTTCTAATCCATATGGTTGGACAAAGGTTATGATGGAAGAGATTCTTGAAGATGCGGCAAAAGCAGATGAAGATCTGACAGTTGTTCTGCTTCGTTACTTTAATCCAATCGGAGCACATGAGTCCGGAAGAATGGGTGAAGATCCACAGGGTATTCCTAATAACCTGATGCCATATATAGCACAGGTAGCAGTAGGAAGAAGAGATCATCTTACTGTTTACGGAGGAGATTATCCTACAAAAGATGGAACATGCCGTCGTGATTATATTCATGTAATGGATTTGGCGAATGGTCATTTAAAGGCAGTAGAATATGCTGCAGATCATAAAGGTGTAGAAGTATTTAACTTAGGAACAGGTACACCTTATAGTGTATTGGAGATTATCCATGCGTTTGAATCTGCTAACGATATTAAGATTAAGTATGAAATCGGTGAGAGAAGAGCAGGTGACCTTCCAGAATTCTGGGCGAATTCAGAGAAGGCAGAGAAGGTTCTTGGATGGAAGACAAAGAGAACATTAGAGGATATGTGCCGTGATACATGGAACTGGCAGAAGAATAATCCTCAAGGCTATAAATAAATACTAATTTGTTGGACTAAAGAGACGAAAAGCAGAAATTTAATATAGAAGAAAATGTGAAGATAGTCGCGGCGTAGAAAATGCCTAAACGGCATTTTTACTGGCTCCGACATCACATTTTCTTCTATATTAAATTTCTGCTTTTCTGCTTTTTGGCTCCAGAAGGAAATTAGTATTTGGATTTGAGGAAGAATAAGGGGATTGCCCAGAAGTCTATGGTTTTTTTCTGACCATTCTAAATCCACAGTTGTGAGAATCCCCTTCTCTTTTCAACAAAAATCACTAGTTTGCTATTTGTTATCAAAACCAGACAGCCGCTGAATCAAAATTTTATGCTGAATTGTAAGAAAACTATGATAAAGAAAAAAGAATGGTTATAAGTATTGCATTTTGTGACTTTGCGCTATGGAATTCTGACCATAGGAACTTGGGACTCGTTTTTCCCAAGTTCCTGTTTTTCTGGGCAGAATGGAATGCTTAGCGCAACGGAACAAAATCAAACTTATCACAATTCTTTTTTCTTTAAAAGGCTAACTACAATTCAGCTCAACATCTTCTACGAAAGCGGCGTCTGTGTCCCCAGCAAATTAGTATTTAATTTAATGTTTTTGATTTTAGAAAGTAGCGGTCTACGATGATCAGAATAGAGATGGCAATGATGGAGAGAAGGTTCTCGACTGCAGTAGTATGCTCGATGATCATATGTCGTGCGATTACGAACATGAGAACTTCTAACATTGTATCTTTTCGTGGTTTGCATAAGAGTTTGAAAAATTCGATGCCGATAACGATATCAAACACGCTTGCCATGTATTCAAGGAAGGAACCGGATTCCGTACGGGTATGCAGGAATTCTTTAAATGGTTCCCATAAGGAAGCAATAGCGATTACGATGGCGATGAGAACGATCGCGGCCATGATATGTTCTAACCATTCGCTTAAGTTTGTGTAACCCTGCTTCAGTTTCTCTAGTTTTTCTGTCATAATGTTCCTCCAATGTACATTATCCAAAAAAATAACCTCCATTCGATGTAAATGTACTCTCGAAGTCTTTCTCACAAAATCAAGCACAAAAAGATTCCGAGAATACATGTAAAATAACTGAAAACTTTTATAGTAATAATCCCAAAAAATATCATAACATAAGTTTACTTGTGGGTCACTTAAAAATGCAAGAAAAAAATAAAAAAATTCATTTTTCACTTGCATTTTGGAAGGAAAAGGAATAGAATATTTAATCTGGGAACAATTCATGAAAAGAAGGCGTTAAATGGAGTGAATCTTCATCTCGATGATGGCGATTTTATTACAATTATTGGTGGAAATGGCGCAGGAAGTATTTTTTCTAAACAGAGAAACGGAGATACACAAGAGTGAAAGAATTAATAAATTTACAGTTGATGATGTTTGCCCTGATTATTATTGGGTTGATTTTGAAAAAGACCAAAGTGATTGGCAAGGAAGGACAGAAAAGCATGACGAATCTTGTTATTGACCTTATTTTGCCATGTAATATTATCTTTTCTTTTATGATAAAGTTTTCATCGAAAATTGCACAGGACTTTATGGTAATTTTGATTATTTCTATATTAATTCAAGTATTTTGTGTTATCTTAGGCAGTGTATTATATAATAAATGTTCTGTAAAAAGAAAGAAATGTCTGCGTTATGCAACCATTTGCTCGAATGCAGGTTTTCTTGGCAATCCGATCGCACAGGGTGTATACGGAATGATGGGTCTTACACTGGCTTCCATCTATCTGATTCCGCAGAGAATCATGATGTGGTCAGAAGGTGTTTCTGTATTTACGGAAGCACCGACGAAAAAGGAAATGTTAAAAAAGATATTTAGTCATCCATGTATCATTGCCTGCGAGATTGGAGTAGTTTTAATGTTGACCGGATGGCGGCCGCCACATTTCTTACAGGAAACGATTACTTCGATAAGTAACTGTAATACGGCAATGTCCATGCTTGTAATCGGAATGATACTTGCCGATGCGGATCCAAGAACTCTGGTGGATAAAGATGTGCTTTTTTATAGTGTGATTCGTTTGATCTTTATTCCGTTCTGTGTATTTATTCCATGCTGGATGTTTCATATAGACAGTCTTGTTAAAGGTGTCAGTGTACTTCTTGCAGCAATGCCGGCTGGAGCGACCACAACGATACTTGCTTCTAAATATGACTGTGAAGAAGAATTTTCTGTAAAACTCGTTGTATTTTCCACAGCTGCTTCACTGCTCACAACTCCAATATGGAGCCTGATATTAATGAAAATTTGATTGTAGATTTCGTGTAGACGAAAAAAGAAAAAATACCATATCCCATCTGTTCTGTAGTCGCTGTGTTTAAAATGCTTGTCCGCATCTTAAACACACTCCGAAGCCGCATCTGGGATATGGTATTTTTTCTTTTTTCTGACTATCTAAATCCACAATTGGTGAGAATGGGGAATTAAATACGAATTTATTTGAGGGGCTAAAGAAACGAAAAGCAGAAATTTGATATAAAAGAAAATGTGAAGATAGTCGCTTCGTAAAAAATGCCTGTTCAGCATTTTTACTGGCTCCGACATCACTTTTTCTTTTATATCAAATTTTTGCTTTTCTGTTTTTTGGCTCCAGATGAAAACTAGTATTTAAATCTTGAATGGGAATAAGGGGATTGCCCAGAAGTCTATGATTTTTAATCAGAGGACTGTTTATCCATAAGAAAATAACAGTGACAGCCAATGCCTTCTACTTGATCCGTTTTCTTTCACTATAATGTCCTTACAATTCTGTAAGAAGAGATTTCTCTTCTGGAGATTTTCATTCCAAATAAAAATCATAATCTTCTGGAGAATCCCCTTCTCTTTCCAACAGAAATTACTAATTTGCTATTTTTTATTAAAAACAAACAGCTGCTGCAACAAAATTTTATGCTGAATTGTAAGAAATCTATGGTAAAGAAAAAAGGATGGTTATAAGTTATTAATTTCCATCTGGCACCAAAGAACAGAAAACCAGAAACTTTATATAGAGTGGAATGTGATGTCGGAGCAAGTAAAAATGCCGAAGAGGCATTTTCTACGCTGCGACTATCTTCACATTCCACTCTATATAAAGTTTCTGGTTTTCGTTTCTTTAATCCATTAAATTATTTAAACAGTGGAGCTAATGCAGCAGCTAATTCATCTTTGATTGCCTGCGCTTCTGCAAGATCCTTTCCAAGGGTGGTGAAGTAGGTCTTGATCTTAGGTTCTGTACCAGATGGACGAACAACAACAGTTGCGCCGTTATCGAGTCCATATGTCAGTACGTTAGCAGATGGAAGACCGGTAGTTTCAGTGTTCTTGTAATCTGTTACACTGACAACCTTTCTTTCTCCGATTGCTGCAGGTGGGTTATCACGAAGTCCCTGCATGATGCCAGCCATCTTATCCATACCTGTAAGTCCAGGGAATTCGAAGCTGTCTACAACATTTAAGTAACGGCCGTATTCTGCATAAATCTCTTCCAGTCTCTGTTTTAAAGAGCTTCCGATACTTCTGTAGTAAGCAGCCATCTCACAGATGAGCATGGAGCTGATTACAGCATCTT
>OLOM01001111.1_pt1 | contig 18913 bp, 19 predicted proteins | sample 1672531 | NCBI WGS metagenome assembly OLOM01 (sample SAMEA3136696, study PRJEB25190) | human gut metagenome | reverse complement strand
GACGGGAGGAACCCCTGCCCTGCGAGCGGGTGCGGGACGATCGCCCCTCGCTGCGAGAAGTATTCGCCCTCCCCTCTTCGCGCCTGCGGGAATAATCCCCGTCGCGCATGTCGCGTCTGCGGTCGGCCATATCCGCCCGCTAGCTCCGCGCGGCGGCGGCCAGACTCTGGGAAAGCGAGAGATTGCCCGAGCCGTCGGTCGCGACGATGTCTTCGGGCAGAACGATTTTGCTGGTCGACTCGGGCGCAGCCATGCCAAGGGCGGTCGCCTCGGATTTGATGCGGGAGGGATTGGAAAGGCTGCTCTGCGCCACCTCGAGGGAGCTGCCCTCGGAGCGCGCGGTGTCGATAAGACTGTCGTAGCTCTTCGACTCGATTTCGACATTGACGGCGGCGGCAGTAAGCGCGATGCGGGCGAAGGCCACGAGCGCAAGCACCACAAGGGCTGCCGCCACCACTCGGGCGAGCGCGACGATCGCCGGGGAAAGCGTCTCGACATGGGGCTTGCCACCAGGAACGACAGAGATGCGGGGGCGTTCAGGGTAACGCTCGGGCGCTCGCTCTGCGGCGCGCGTATATGCAGGAACAGCGCTCATGCCCCACCCCTTTCTTTCGTTTAATCGGCATTTCAGGCAACGACGCCCCCGAAGGGGCGACGTGGGTTCGCTATTCGGTTAGAGCTTCTGCGCGACGCGTAGCTTCGCGCTGCGGGCCCGAGGGTTGCTCTCTATCTCCTCAGGCGTCGGAAGTATGGGCTTCCGCGTGACAACCTTGAGTATCGGCTCTTTCCCGCACACGCAGACCGGCAGGTCCGGCGGGCAAGTGCACCGGTTCGCCATCGAGGCGAACGTGTCCTTCACAATCCTGTCTTCCAGCGAGTGATAGCTGATGACAGCTATCCTGCCTTTCGGATTCAGCCAGCGGATGGCGGCGTCCAAACCTCGACGCAGCACATCCAGCTCCGAGTTGACTTCGATCCGAAGAGCCTGGAAGGTTCGCTTCGCGGGATGCCCGCCTGCGCGCCTGGCCGAGGCGGGGATGGCGGCCTTGATGACCTCCACCAGCTGGCCGCTGGTCTCGAACGGCTCCTTCTCGCGCTCGCGCACGATGAAGTCGGCGATTCTCGATGCCCACTTCTCGTCCGAATAGGCGCGGATTATCCGAGTGAGATCTGCTGCGTTGTAGGTGTTGACGATCTCTGCTGCGGTTTGAGTTTGTGTACTCGGATCCATCCGCATGTCAAGGGGGGCTTCTTCTTTAAAGGAGAAGCCGCGTGACGGCGTATCGATCTGCACGGAGGAAACACCGAGATCGAACAGGATAGCGTCGATTCCAGGCACCTCGGCAGAAGTGAGAAGTCCATCGAGCTCCCCGAAGTTGCCGTGAAGCAATTCGAGCGCGGGGCGGGTTTGCTCCGGCAACGACACAAGCTTCTTACGAGCGGCGGCGAGCGCCACTTCGTCTTGGTCGATACCAATGAGCGTCCCCTCGTGCCCGAGCCGCTTCGCGACTTCGAAGGAATGCCCTGCCCCGCCGAGCGTGGCGTCCACGAACGTGTGCTGTGTTTGTAGTGTAAGTTGTTCGAGGCACTCGGCGAGCAGGACCGGTGTGTGCCGATATTCGCTTGTCATTTCGCTCACGTCTACTCCGCAAGGTCGAGCAACATCGAGATGTCGGTGTCGTCGATCACTTCGTCGTAACGCTTCGCGTCCCAGATCTCGAATCGACCGGTGTTGCCGATGACGACGACGTCCTTGTCGATTCCGCATTTCTCGCGGGCATCGGCGGGAAGCATGATGCGGCCGGTCTTGTCGACCTCCACGTCCTTCGCAAGCGACTTGAGCTTCAGCATGATGTGCCGGCACTCGCGCTTGGTGGGGTGCTTCTTCTCGACGAACGAATCGAACAGCTTGGTGATCCATGCCTCGAAATCGGGCGTTTCGAACACGTAAAGGCATTCGTTGTCCAGATCCCTGGCGACGACGAGCTGGGTTGAAAGCACTTTGCGGAATTTCGCGGGGAGAGACACGCGGCCCTTGCCGTCGACCTTGAAGCGGTATTCGCCGTTGAGAACCACGTCGCGACGCGGCGCGACCTCTTCGGCTACCTCCTCGATCTGTTTGGCATCGTCCGTCATCTGTTCCCTTCGAAACCCTGCAGTGGCTTCCAATGCATTGCATTCTATCCCACAATCTCCCACTTTTCAATCATTTCATGGGATTCGATGCTCATTTTGAACGCTCTGAGCTGCACCGTCTTCATTGGACGCGTCGTGCAGCGCAAGATATTGGGCGGAAAAATAAAAGAGCCCAAGATATGGGCTGTGCATCGCGGTGGGGCGATGTGGGGGGTTTGTGTGGGTGTGGGAGAAAGTGGGGCGAGCGGCAGAGCAGCGAAGCGCGATGGGGCATCCGCCTATGCGCGCGGGTGCGCTGCGAGATATTCCTCGCGGATATGCGAGCGGTCGACATGCGTGTAAATCTGAGTCGTCGAGATATCGGAGTGGCCGAGCATCTCCTGGATAGCTCGCAGATCGGCCCCTCCCTCGAGGAGATGAGTCGCGAAAGAATGGCGCAGCGTATGAGGATGCAAGTTCGTGACGCCAATGGAAAGCCCGGCGCGTGCGACGATCTTGTGCAGACTCTGCCGCGTGATCCTCCCGCCGCGCACATTCAGAAACACTGCACCGCTCGATTTCCCGCGCCCTCCGTCGAGAATCCGGCGCGCGTCGTCGAGATACATCGACAGCGTGCGCAGCGCGGCACCGGAGATGGGGGCAACACGCTCCTTGTCGCCCTTCCCCCGAATGCGAAGATACCCCTCGTCAAGCGCGAGGTCGGCGAGGTTCAAACCGCATGCCTCGCTCGCGCGCAGGCCGCACCCGTAGAGCACCTCGAGCAGGGCGTGGTCGCGCAAGGAGGCGGGCGTGGAATCATCAGTGCGCTCCATAAGCGCGCTCACCTGGGCGATCGAGAGGACATCAGGCAAGCGGTCGGGGGTTTTGGGCACGGCGATCAGGTCAGCAGGGCTCGTGGCGATAACCTCTTCCCTCACAAGATAGCGGTAGAGCCCCTTGATCGCCGAAAGCCGACGCTTCACCGACGTGGGAGCGAACCCACGCTCGGAAAGGTCGGCTTCGTAGGCAGCGAGCGCCGCACGATCGGCATCGACAACGGACCCCAGCCGATTGCGCTCCAGAAACGACGCGTAATCAGCGAGGTCGCGCCCGTATGCCTCGATCGTCCGCGGCGAGCGCCCGCGCTCAATGCGCAGACAGGTCAGGTATTCCGAAATCGGATCAACCACGATATTTGCCGATCGCGGCGGCGTGCACAAAAGCGCTGAACAGCGGATGAGGACGCGTCGGGCGGCTCTTGAACTCGGGATGGCCCTGGCTCGCAACGAACCACGGGTGATCGGGAAGCTCGATCATCTCAGTCAGGCGGCCGTCGGGCGACACGCCGGAGATGACGAGGCCGGCATCCTGAAGGCGATCGCGGAAGGCGTTGTTCACCTCGTAGCGATGGCGATGGCGCTCGTAGATGATCTCCTCGCCGTACGCCTCGAACGCGCGCGAGCCCGGCGACACCTTGCAGGGGTAGGCGCCCAGGCGCATGGTGCCGCCCTTGTCCTCGATGTCCTCCTGCTCGGGCATAAGGTCGATCACGGGGTATTCCGCCTGCTCGTCGAATTCGGCCGACGTGGCGCCCGGCATACCGGCAACATCGCGGGCGAATTCGCATACCGCCGCCTGAAGCCCCAGGCAGATGCCGAGGAACGGAACCTTGTGCACGCGGGCATAGCGCGCTGCGGCGATCTTCCCCTCGAAGGCGCGCTGACCGAAGCCGCCCGGCACGAGAATGCCGTCCATCGAGCCGAGCGTCTCCTCGGCGTTGTCGTCGGTGAGCTCCTCGCCATCGATAAGGTGCACTTCCACATGGCGTCCCTCGTGGACGCCCGCATGCCCGAGCGCCTCGATGACGGAGAGATACGCGTCCGGAAGCGAAACGTACTTGCCCACGACCGCAATGTCGACCTGGCCTTCGCAGTTGTCCGCCGCCTCGAGGAACGACTTCAGCGGCGTCAGGTCGATCGGGCGCACCTCAAGCCCAAGCTTGTCGAGGACCTTCACGTCGAAGCCCTGCTCATCGAGGGCAAGCGGCACCTCGTAGATGGACGGCGAGTCGACGCAGGCGAGCACGTCCTCGGTCGCCACGTCGCAGAACAGCGCGATCTTCTCGCGCACCTTGTCGGTAATCTCGTGGTCGGAGCGGCACACGATGAAGTCGGGCTGCACGCCGATGGAGCGCAGCTCCTTCACGGAATGCTGCGTCGGCTTGGTCTTCACCTCGTGGGCTGCGGCGATGTAGGGAACGAGCGTCACGTGCACGAAGAGCACATCGCCCGGGTCCTTCTCTTTCTTAAACTGGCGGGCAGCTTCGATGAACGGCTGGGACTCGATGTCGCCGATCGTGCCGCCGATCTCGGAGATGACGATGTCGGCGTTCGATTGGGAAGCAATGCGGCGCAGACGTTCCTTGATGGCCTCGGTCACATGCGGGATGACCTGCACGGTTCCGCCGAGGAAGTCGCCGCGGCGCTCGCGCGCGATAAGCGTCTGGTAGATGGAACCCTGCGTGAAGTTGGACTCGCGCGAAAGGGACTCGTCGATGAAGCGCTCGTAATGGCCCAAGTCGAGGTCGCCTTCGTGGCCGTCATCGGTAACGAAGACCTCGCCATGCTGGAACGGGCTCATGGTGCCCGGATCGACGTTCAAGTACGGGTCCATCTTCTGCATGGTCACCTTGTAGCCGCGCGCCTTGAGCAGATGCCCCAAGGATGCCGCAGTGATGCCCTTGCCCAGGGATGACACGACGCCGCCCGTCACGAAAATATGCTTGGCCATGATTCTCCTTCTGCTGCGCAACCGAAATGCTATCCAACCTCATGAGTTACGGCCTCAGGCTGCGCGAGCCGATACGCTCGGACGCGGCCAGGCGAACTCCAAACGTTCGTTCATTTTACTCGAACAGAAAAATCGCGCGGGGAGCGCGCCTGGCATTTAACACATCAGTAACGAAGAAGAGCGGCGCACTACCCCAGTGCCAGAACGTCGCGCGCAAGGACGGTGACCATCTTCGCCGTCGCCGCACGATTGGCCACGAATTGCGGGAGCGCATTGTTCGAGCCGTTCGCGGGCGAGCCCGTCAAAACGCCCGCCTGGGCGCACCAGGCAACCGCATCGCGCGCCCAAGGCGAGATCGCGTCCGCGTCATCGAAGATGTCCAGGTTCGACTGGTCGGCTGCGGTGTTCGCACCTGCAATCTTGTTCGCGTAGTTCGCGATCATCTTGGCGAGCTGCTCGCGCGAGACCTCCATGTCGGGCGCGAAATCGTTCGTCCCGTCCCACCCGTTCACGACGCCGACCTCGCGTGCCCAGGTAAGCGCCTGGCCGTAGAAGTCCTCGTAGTTCGCATCGTCGAATTGAGGCTTTTCAGAAGCGATCTGGGGCTTGCCCGCCACGCGCCAAAGAATGGTTACCGCCTCGGAGCGCCGCAAACCGTTCGCAGGCCCGAACAGGGTCGTGCCCGCATAGCCGGTGATGTAGCCGTGGTCGAAGACGTAATCGACGACGCCCGAGTCGACGAACCAGTCGCCGTAGAAGCAGTCGCTGAAATGCTCGGAGGGAACACGCCCGTCGTCGACGTCGGCCGACGCATAGGAAATGCGCACGTTGCCCATCCAATCGCCGTAGCGCAGCGTGAGCCCGCGCGAGGAGAGAGACTCGGGCTCGAGACCGGAAGTCCTATCAGGGTCTAAAATGATGAAGTTGTCGGTGGAGAGATTGTCCGGGTTGTCCACGCCCTCGTAGCCGATGACAGTGACCCAGTGCTGTGAGCCGCTTCCCGTGGTCACGTAGAGGACGACCGGGTGACCATCGTTGATGGCATTATAAAGCGTGCGGAGCACCTCGGACTCGCTCCCGATGACGCGGCAATCGAACTCGTCGGTCATGTTCTTGCCGTAAAACCCGCTCTCGCCATAGGCGCCGCCGTTGTAGTCGAACTCCGCCCACGTGTGCACCGTGCCCGTCGTGATGGTCTTCGCGTACGCCGCGGCATAGCCCAAACACGACCCGCCCGTGTGCTGAAGCCCCACCTGATTGATGAGGGCCTGGTCGAACTTGAGCATACGCCCGTTCGACTGCAACGCGATGCGAGCCTCGCCCGCGTTCAACGAGGAGCCATCGCTTGCCGCCAGAGCGACAGGCGGAAGGGAGAGCGCGGAAGCGAGGGCTATCGTGCAGGTGACGGCGACGGGGCCCTTGGGAAAGCGAGACGGTCGAGAAGCCATGAAACCTCTTATCCGGACGAAAGGCCGCGCCCCTCGTCCTGCAGCGGGAATTCGCAAACCCGCCGATCGCGAGAACATAAAACAGCGTCGATTGTAGCATGAGAGCCCCACGCCACCGCCCGCGCCTGCGTGCCCCCTCCATAACGCCAGGTGAAAACCTCTTCACCCCGCAAGGACCGCAAGAAAGGCCGCGCTCGTGCGTCCCATTCCCGACCATCGACACCCCACGACGGAGGCGAGTTTCTTCGCATCTTTGAATCTTCGATTTAGAGCGCAAGCCCGCGCGCCGAGCGTCGCGGCCATCCTATATAATGGTTCGGTTCATGGGTATGCAAGGGTTGCGGAAAGCGAAAGGTCTCAATCATATGCGCCAAGGATTCGACAACGACAAGTACATCGCACTTCAAGCGGAGCACATCAGAAGCCGCATCAACCAGTTCGGGGGCAAGCTTTACCTCGAGTTCGGAGGCAAGCTCTTCGACGACTACCACGCAAGCCGCGTGCTCCCCGGGTTCGAACCCGACAGCAAGTTCCGCATGCTGAAGACTATGGTCGACGAGGTCGAGATTATCATCGCGATCAACGCGAACCACATCGAGAAATCAAAGACGCGCGGAGATCTGGGCATCACCTACGACGAGGAGGTCCTGCGCCTGCTCGACGTGTTCCGCTCGCGCGGGTTCGCCACCTCAGGCGTCGTAATCACCCACTTCGAGAACCAGCCTTCCGCCGTGGCGTTCCGCTCGCGCCTCGACGGCCTGGGCATCAAGAGCTATCTGCACTACCCCATTGCCGGGTACCCCTACGACACCGCGCGCATCGTCTCCGACGAGGGCTACGGCAAAAACGAGTTCGTGGAAACGACGCACCCGCTCGTCGTGGTGACCGCACCCGGCCCTGGATCGGGCAAGATGGCCACCTGTCTCTCGCAGCTCTACCACGAGCACAAGCACGGCAACCTGGCGGGATACGCAAAATACGAGACGTTCCCCATCTGGAATTTGCCGCTGAAACATCCCGTCAACATCGCCTACGAGGCCGCGACAGTCGATCTGGACGACGCGAACTGCATCGACCCCTTCCACCTGGAGGCCTACGGGAAGACCACGGTGAACTACAACCGCGACGTGGAGATCTTCCCCGTACTTAAGACCATGATGGAACGGATCGCGGGAGAGAGCCCCTACCAGTCGCCCACCGATATGGGCGTGAACATGGCGGGGCTCGCAATCGTGGATGACGACGCCGTGCGCGAGGCCGCGAAGATGGAAATCGTGCGCCGCTACTTCCAAGCCGCCGTCGACGCGCGCCGCACCGGCATTCACGAGGAACGCGTCGAGCGCCTCGAGCTTTTGATGAACCAGGCGGGCATCGACTCGAGCTTCTCGCCCGCGCGCTCGGCCGCTCTTCTTAAAGAGGAGACGACAGGCGGCCCGGCGGGCGCTATGGTGCTCGCCGACGGGCACGTGGTCACCGGCAAGACCTCCCCGCTTTTGGGCGCCGCATCCTCCCTTCTGATGAACGCGCTCAAGGCGGTCTCGGGCGTCGACGACGACATCTACGTCATCAGCGACGACGTGATCAAGCCCATCTGCACGCTCAAGACCTCGACGCTGCACTCGAAGAACCCGCGCCTGCACTCAGACGAGACGCTTCTCGCGCTCTCGGTGAGCTCCGCGACCGACCCGCTCGCCCAGCAGCTCCTCGACCACGTCGACGACCTGCGCGGATGCGACGCCTTCTTCAGCGTGATCCTCTCCGCCACCGACGAGAGGCTCTATCGCACCTTGGGCATCAACGTCTGCTGCGAGCCGAAATACGAGCAGCGCCGCTACTACCACAAGTAAGACGCCCGCAAAGCCCCAACGACCGGCGCAAGGCTTCTTCGGAATGCGCTGGCGTCCCACGAATAACGAGAATCGCCTGCAAAATCACGTGTTTTGCAGGCGATTTCTCTTTTTCCCTTTCCCATGCCAGCTGCACGGCCTATACTGTCCAGCTGCACAAGGAGTGCGGGTGACCCGGCACACGGCCAGGCATCCAGCCTCGAAGCATACAAATGAAAGGGACGGCTATGCCTGTTTCCAAGCAGACCGTCGCCACGTTCCAGCGCGCGAAAGCCGAGGGCAGAAAGTTGGCAATGCTGACCGCCTACGACTACTCGACCGCGAAGCTTCAAGACGAAGCAGGCGTTGACGGCATCCTCATCGGCGATTCCTTAGGGAACGTCATCTTAGGGTACGAAGATACCCTCTCAGTTACCATGGAAGACATGATCCACCACAGCCGCGCGGTCGCGCGCGGAGCCTCGCATGCACTCATCGTATGCGACATGCCCTTCCTCTCCTACGAAGTGAGCGTGGAAGACGCGGTGCGCAACGCCGGCCGTCTTTTGAAGGAAGGCCGCGCGAACGCCGTGAAGCTCGAGGGCGGGCGCGAAGTCTGCCCGCAGGTACGCGCCATCGTGGCCGCAGGCATCCCCGTGATGGGGCATCTGGGCCTGACGCCGCAGTCGGTGAACGCCTTCGGCGGCTTCAAGGTGCAGGGCAAGACCGAGGAATCCGCCCGAGCGCTCCTCGACAACGCCTGTGCGCTTGAAGAAGCCGGCGCCTTCGCCATCGTGCTCGAGTGCGTGCCCGCCGCCTTGGCCGAGCTCGTCACCAGCCGCGTCTCGATTCCCACCATCGGCATCGGAGCCGGCGCGGCATGCGATGGGCAGATTCTCGTCTACCAGGACATGCTCGGCATGACGAGCGGCTTCTCCCCCAAGTTTGCGCGGCGCTTCGCCGCGGTGGGCGACGTGATGCGCAAGGGCTTCTCCGACTACATCGAGGCAGTCGGTGCCGGCACCTTCCCCGCCGACAGCGAGACCTTCCACTCAGGTGACGACGTCATCAAGAAACTGTACTAATTGAGCAAGAAAGACAACTCTCCTATGAATATTGCAACAACCGTCGAGCAGGCGAAGCAGACCGTGCGCCAATGGAAGGCCGAGGGGCTGACCGTGGGCCTCGTCCCCACGATGGGGTATCTCCACGAGGGTCACGAGAGCCTTATCAAGCGTGCCGTCGCCGAATGCGACCGCGTGATGGTGAGCGTGTTTTTGAACCCCATTCAGTTCGCGCCGAACGAGGATCTGGCCACCTACCCGCGCGACTTCGCCGCCGACACTGTGCTCATCGAGAACGCCGGCGCCGACCTGGTCTTCCATCCCGAGCACTCCGAGCTCTATGCCCCCGATGCGTGCACGTTTGTGAACGTAGAGGAAATCACCTCCGAACTCTGCGGCAAGACGCGCCCCACACATTTCCGCGGAGTGTGCACCGTGGTCTCCAAGCTCATGAACATCTCGCAGGCCGACCGCGCGTACTTCGGCCAAAAGGACGCGCAGCAGCTCGCTGTCGTTCGGAGAATGGTTCGCGACCTGAACATGAACGTCGAGGTCGTCGGGTGCCCCATCGTCCGCGAAGAGGACGGCCTTGCGAAAAGCTCGCGCAACACCTACCTCTCTCCCGCCGAGCGTGAAGCGGCGCTCGTGCTCTCCTGCGCGGTGCGCGAGGGGCATCGTCTTATGGAAGAAGGCGAGCGCGACGCGAAGACGATTCTAGGCGCTATGCGTGCGATCATCGAGGCAGAGCCGCTCGCACGTATCGACTACGTCGAGATGGTGTCGTGGGACGGCATCAAGCCCGTCGATGTCGCCACTTCCTCGGTTCTCGTGGCGATGGCGGTCTACATCGGCAAGACGCGCCTGATCGATAACTTCATCTTCGAGATGTAGCGCGCGAAAAGGAGAAGACCCATGCTCTTGCATATGCTGAAGGGAAAGATCCACCGCGCGACGGTCACGCAGGCCGAGCTCAACTACGTCGGCTCGATCACCGTTGACGAGGCTCTCATGGAGGCGGCCGACATCCGCGAGTACGAGAAGGTGGCGATCGTCGACGTGAACAACGGCGCGCGCTTCGAGACCTACGTCATCGCAGGCGAGCGCGACAGCGGCACCATCTGCCTGAACGGCGCTGCCGCACGCTGCGTCTCGGTCGGCGACAAGATCATCATCATGTGCTACGCGATGATGGCCGAGCAGGAGGCGGACGCAAACCCGCCACGCGTCGTGCTCGTGGGTGCGAATAACAAACCCGAGCAGGTTGCCCGCTACGAGCGCCACGGGGTGCTCGAGCAGTAAAACCATTCGAGGGCGGTGCTTATTCCGAAGCAGGCACCGCCCTTTCTGCAAGAGGTGGCTCTCGGCACTCGGAGCTTCGTTTCCGCCCTCTCAACCAGCGACGCCGCCTCTAGAAGAACACCGAGGACGCGTATTCGTAGAAATTCTCGCCCTTGTAGCGCAAAAGCGTCGTCGGCTCGGCGCCGCGGCGCACGTACATGTGCTTGATGGGCGACGGGAGCTTTGCCATGTCGCCGTCGATGAACAGCGTCGCCTCCCGCCCCGCCGCATTCTGCGACAAATCCATTTCCACCACATCGTTCTCCGAGGTGAGCATCGCGCGGGCGCGAAGCGAGTGCGGGGCTATCGGCACGGCGATCAGCCCGTTGAAGCCGGGTGCCACAAGCGGCCCGCCGACGGAGAGCGCATAGGCAGTCGAGCCCGTTGCCGTAGCAACTACAAGCCCGTCGCCGCGCATGTCCGCAATGTGAACATCGGAGATGGAAAGCGAGAAATCGATGATGCGCCCGTTCGCACCGCGCGTCACCGCCGCCTCATTCAGCGCGAAGAAGGTATGGCCTGGGGCGTCCTCAGCCGAGAGGCCCACACCCGCATCTTCCTCTTCGTCGAACCAGGCAGAAACCCTCTCGTGAGGCAATATGCCAAACAGCCCGTCCGCATCGCTTGATGCCCACGGGTCGGCCTCCCCTTCGCAGACGATATCGACGCGCAGATTGCTGCGCCGCTCGCTCACCGTCTCTCCCGCGAGCGCCGCCGCTACGATAGCGACCACACCGTCGTCGCTCTCGTTCGCGAGAAAGCCCAGTCTTCCAAAGTTGATTCCCAAAATCGGGACACCCGAGGTGCCGATGGCGCGCGCCGTGCGCAGGATCGTTCCGTCCCCGCCGAGGACGACCGCCAGATCGACGCCGCGGGCAAGCTGCTGCGAAACGAGAGGATTGGGATCGAGCCCCTCAAGGTCGGACGAATCGAATATCGCGTAACCGATTCCCTGTGTTCCCAGGTAAGTGGCTAAAAGCAGCGATGCATCTATCGCTTGCGAATTGGAGTTATTGCGTACGATGAGCAGGTTCATGAGAGCGCTTTCGTTGTGTTTGCTAAGATGAGATGATTATATCCGAAGAGAATTGGTCGTTTGCATGTCAGACAAGCTCGCACGAGCTCAACATAGGCGCGCCCCTGAGCAAAACGGCGCCCATCGTGCAAACGAGACGCAATCAGCACAACCTCGCACCTGGGAAGCAGGCGAGACTGGCCGCATCCCCGTCATAGGCAAGCACGCCGGCACCGATAAGGCGGCCGAGCTCGATGCCCGTCGCGAGCGACAGGCCCTCATGCGCAGTGCGGCCCCAGGCGAAACCTCGTCGATTCCCATCGTGAGCAAACACGCAGGCGCCGACAAGACGCTTGCTGCATCGTCGGGCGCCCGCGCGAACGCGCCCACCCAAGCGCGCGTCAAAGCGGGCAACACCGTACGCACCCCCGCGCCCGCGCCCGATGTCACCATCGTCGGCGAAGAGCCCGAAAGCAAGGCATCTTCCGTCGGCGCGTCAGCGGCGCTCATGAGCGTCTGCGTACTCTTCTCCCGCATCACCGGGTTCTTGAGAACATGGGCGATGGCCTTCGCGCTCGGCTCGTCGTTCCTCTCGAGCTCCTATCAGGTTGCGAACAATCTGCCGAACATGCTCTATGAGCTCGTCATGGGCGGCATGCTCGTCACGGCGTTTCTCCCGGTCTATATCTCAGTCAAGAAGAAATCGGGCACCGGGGCGGGCAACGCCTACGCATCGAACCTGCTCACGCTCGTAACTATCTTCCTCGGCATGCTGTCTATCCTCTGCATGATCTTCCCCGCCCAGGTCATCTATACACAGACGTTCTACTCCGACCAATCGTCGAGCGCGCTTGCGACGTTTTTCTTCCAGTACTTCGCCATTCAGCTCGTCTTCTACGGCGCCTCGTCGATCGTGTCGGGCCTTCTGAACGCAAACCGCGACTATCTGTGGTCCTCGATCGCTCCGGTGGCGAACAACGTCATCGTCATCGCAACCTTCCTCATGTATGCCGCAATCGCGCCCATAAACTCCGACGTCGCGCTCTTCGTCATCGCCATCGGCAACCCGCTCGGCGTCTTCGTGCAGATGGCCATTCAGCTCCCCGCGCTCAAGCGAAACGGCATCCGCCTGCGCCCCCGCATCGACCTTCACGACCCCGCACTTCGCGACACCCTTGCCATCGGCGGGCCGACGTTCCTCGTGATGATCATCTCGTTCGCGACCGTGTCGGTCATGAACGCGGCCTCCTATTGCTTTGCCGTCGACGGCCCCTCGATCCTCGCATACTCCCGCTTGTGGTACACGCTGCCCTACTCCTTCCTAGCCATCCCCATCACGACCGCCATGTTCACCGAGCTTTCGGAAATGAAGGCGGAAGGCGACATGAAGGGCGTCGTATCGGCCATCACGAACGGCACGGCGCAGATCATGTTCCTGCTCGTACCCTTCGCGCTCTATCTCGCCGTGTTCTCTGTCCCGCTCGTCACGCTCTACCATGTCGGCGCCTTCACGATGGAGAACATCCAGTCCATCTCGAGCTACCTTGTGGTGCTCGCCTTTGCACTGCCGTTCTACGGCGTCAGTTCCTATCTGCAGAAAGTTTTCTCGAGCCTGCGCAAAATGGGTGTTTACGCGGCGCTGAACTTCCTTGCGGGCATCGTGCAAGTCGCGCTTACGGCCTTTTGGGCATGGACGACCTACAACGGGGACCCGAATCCTGCAACCATCGAGTCCATAGCACTCGCCTCGATCGCGTTTTACGTGGTGGGAGACGTAGCAATGTTCATCTACCTGAGGATGCACCTCGGTCATGTGGGCGCACGGAAGATCTTCGGCGCCTCATTTGCCGGCCTTCTGCTCGGAGGCATTGGCTCGCTCTGCGGCTTTGGGACCTTAACTGCACTCGAAACCTTCGTAGGCCCGCTTTCCGGGTCCCTCCTCCAAGCATTCGGCTACATCGTCGCCGGTGGGCTTGTAAGCCTTATCGTGACCTTTGGCCTTGCCCATAAGCTGCACATCCCCGAAGCGTCGTTCATCACCAACATCGCCGGGAAGGTTTTCCGCAAGCTGCGCCGCCGTTAGCGCATGCTCACTATGAAAAGGAACGTCATGACCAACTTGAAACCTCGCATCGCGTACAAAGAAGAAGTCGGGAAGCTGCTCAAGCCCATCGTCGTGGGAGGCGACATCCTCGCTTACAGCTACGTGCGCGAGCTCAACCGGGCATTCGGCATCGAACAGACCATCGTGCTTGCCGCCGCCGACATCAAGATGCTCTCGACGAGCCGCTTCACCGATTACCGCCTCATCCCCGACGTGCACGACGCGGAAGTACTCTATGCGACCCTCGAAGGCATCGCCGCCGAATTCGCTCGCGAAAACCCCGACATCGTCCCGATGGTGTTCGGCTGTGACGATTGCCATGCGCGCATGCTCTCCGAGGCAAAACCCCGCCTCGAGGCTGCAGGCATCGTCGTCCCCTACATCGATTTCGACTTGCTCGACAACATTACGCAGAAGCGCCGCTTTTACGAACTGTGCGAGGAACTCGACATCCCGTACCCCAAGACTTGGTACTTCGACTGCAGCGATGCCGGCCCCGACGAGCTTCCGCTTGACGAGCTTCCGTTTCCTCTCATTGCGAAGCCGTCGAACTCGGCACAGTTCCAGGACGCCGAGCCAACGGTGCGTGGATGGCGCAAAATTTACGAAATCGAAGATGCTGCCGAGATGGCCGAGGTTTGGAAATCCCTGCGCGAATCGAGCTACAACAACCTCATGGTGCTCCAAGACTTCATCCCCGGTAGCGATGATGCGATTCGCACGCTGACAACCTTTTCGAATACGGAAGGCGAGGTTCGCTGCGTGTCGGGCGGCGTCGTATGCCTGCAAGACCACGACCCGACGGCTATCGGCAACCCGCTGTGCATTCTTGGCGAAAGAGAGGACGCCATTGTTGAGTGCGCAAAGCGATTCGTGAAGCGCGTCGGGTACTGCGGCATGGCCAACTTCGACATCAAGCTCGATGAGCGCGACGGATCGTTCCGCTTCTTCGAGGTAAACACGCGCTGCGGCCGCAACACGTATTACATGAGCCTTGGCGGGCAGAACTTCGTCGAGCTCATGGTTCGGCAGTTCGTTCTCGGCGAGGACATTCCCTACCATGAGGCCTACGACCCGTTTGTCTACTGCTGCGTTCCCGCATACGTGTTGAAGCGCTCGATGGAGAACAAGTCGCGTCTCGCCGAAGCGCTCGGGCGCCTGCGCGTGAACAAGGAGTCCTATCCGCTGCACTATGCGCCCGACACCGCGTCACACAACCTCTGGGCGAAGATCATGTTCATGAACCAAATACGCAAGTTCAAGAAATTCTATTGGGATACAAAAGGCAAGCAGCTGAAGTAGCTATTCACTCTCAGTCGAGACTGGCCGCTTGAAATCGGGTTCGGTCGTCAAAACGACGGGGCCGTCCTCGGTGATGGCCACAGTCTTCTCGAAATGAGCCGATGGTTTACCGTCCTTGGTACAGACAAGCCATCCGTCAGGCATGGTAACGAATTTATGCGTCCCCGCGTTGATCATCGGCTCGATAGCAAGAACCATACCTACACGCAACGTGAGCCCCCAGTGACGAAACCCATGGTTGGGAATATGCGGGCTCTCATGCATATCGCGACCAATGCCATGGCCTCCGTAATCGCGTACAACGCCGAAGCCCGCCCCTTCGGCAATGCTTTGGATGGCATGACCGATATCACCTAGATGATTGCCCGCGCGAGCGGCATCGAGACCAGCCCACATGCATTTCTCAGTCACGCGCAACAGTTTCTTCTTTTCTTCACTGACCTTGCCGATTGGGAAGGTCCACGCGTTATCGCCAACCCATCCGTCAACCGTGGCGCCCGTGTCGATCGAAAGGATATCCCCATCGCGAAGAATCGCTTTCGCGGAAGGAATGCCGTGGATAATCTGATCATTGATCGAGGCGCAAATCGAACCAGGGAATCCGCCATATCCCTTGAAAGCAGGGATACCCCCTTCAGAGCGGATGGTCTCCTCCGCAAGCTCGTCAAGCTCAAGCGTCGAAACACCTGGCTTCGCATGCTCGCCCAGGATTCGAAGCACCTTCGCAGAAAGGCGCCCCGCCTCGCGCATCGCATCGATTTCGTCAGGAGACTTCAAGATCACAGCATTAGCTCTCATCGACAACTTCCCTTTCATTCGGCTACAAGCAGTATAGCCTGCAAAAACAAAAAAGAGCGCGGCACGAATGCCACGCTCTTCTATCGATAGATTGAGTAGCCTAATAAGCTATTCAGCAGCTTCGGTGTACGCGCGGGTCACGGAAGAATCGACCGCGACGCCCGGGCCCATCGTAGAGGAGACGGAGATGGACTTCACATACTTGCCCTTGGCAGCAGCCGGCTTCATGCGAAGAACCTCGTCATAAACGGTGCCGTAGTTCTCAGCGAGCTGCTCAGCAGTGAAGCTGGCCTTGCCGAGAACGACATGAGCGATACCGTAACGGTCGGCGCGATACTCAACACGGCCGCCCTTGAGCTCCTTGATAGCCTTGGCAACATCGGTAGTCACCGTGCCGAGCTTGGGGTTCGGCATGAGACCGCGGGGGCCGAGGATCTTACCGAGACGGCCAACCTTGCCCATCTGGTCCGGAGTAGCCACAGCGGCGTCGAAGTTGAACTCACCAGCCTGGATCTGCTGGGTGAGCTCCTCGGTGCCCACGATGTCGGCGCCAGCTTCCTTGGCAGCCTCAGCCATGGCGCCTTCGGCGAACACGGCAACGCGGACAGTCTTGCCAGAGCCGTTGGGCAGGGACACCGTGCCGCGGAGCTGCTGGTCAGCCTGGCGGGTGTCGATGCCGAGACGGAAGTGAACTTCCACGGTCTCGTCGAACTTCTTGGTGGCAACCTCCTTGACGACCTTCATAGCCTCAAGCGGGGCCACGGCCTCAGAAGGAACCTTCGCGATTGCCTCGCGATAAGCCTTGGATTTCTTAGCCATTCTTTAAATCCTTTCGTGGTATTGGCGAGTTATTAGCTCTTCCACTTAAACAAACAGGTAGGTGCGATTAGGCATTGCCCTGAAGCATTGCGGCGACCTTGCGAGAAGGAACGTACTTGATCTTCATCTCGCGACCCTCGATGCGAACGCCCATGGAACGAGCGGTGCCGGCAATGATTTCCTTCGCGGCATCGATATCGTTGGCGTTCAGGTCGGGGAGCTTGATCTCGGCAATTTCCGTGAGCTGAGCGTCGGTCAGCGTGCCGACAGTCTTCAGCTGAGGGATGCCGGAGCCGCTCTTAATGCCGAGCTTCTCCTTGATGAGCACGGCCGCGGGCGGGGTCTTGCACACGAAGGTGAAGGACTTGTCCTCGTAAACCGTAATCTCAACAGGGATGATGGTGCCGGACTGGTCCTGCGTCTGAGCGTTGAACGCCTGGCAGAACTGCATGATGTTGACGCCCTGCGCACCAAGAGCAGGGCCTACCGGCGGAGCCGGGTTGGCAGCGCCAGCCGGAATTTGCAGCTTGACGAAGCCGGTTTGCTTCTTTTCAGCCATCTGTACTACCTTTCAGATGAATCGCTTACTGGTTACTCTCTATCGCAAAGCATATACACGGTGAGAAGCCCCGGTCCACGCGGGCACCGACGCATACGCTAGTGCACTCAACTTAAATGCGAGCGACCTGATCGAAGGAAAGTTCGACCGGCGTTTCGCGACCGAAGATGGATACCATAACCTTCACCTTGCCGGATTCAGGCGCAACCTCGGAGATAACGCCATCGAACTCGGCAAGAGGACCGGAAACCACCTTGATAGTCTGACCCACTTCCAACGTGGTGGAAGTCTTCTTCGGAGCCTCATGGCTCGTGCGCTTCATGATCTTGTTGTACTCATCGCGCGTGAGCGGAGCGGGCTTACCATCACTACCGACAAAACCCGTAACACCAGGGGTGTTGCGAACCGCAGCCCAGCTACGGTCGTCGAGCTCCATACGGACGAGAACATAACCGGGGAAAACCTTCTTCTCGCTTTCCACACGGCGACCGCCCTCTTTGATCTCAGTCACCATCTCCGTGGGGATCTCAATTGCGAACACGTTGTTCTCAAGCCCCATGGTCTCGACACGAATCTCAAGATTGGTCTTGACCTTATTTTCATAGCCAGAATACGTGTGCAGCACATACCACTTCTTCGACATGACTTAAGCTCCCAGCCCCGAGACAAAGACGAGCAATGGCGTGGCGATCAAGTTGTCGAGAACAGCAACGTAAACACCGAAGAAAATCAAAGCGCAGACAACAACGACGCTCCAACGCGCAACATCCTGCTTCGTCGGCCACGTAACGCGTTTCATTTCAGCCTTCACATCGCGGAAGAACTGGAAACGCTTCTTTTTGGGCTTCGCGTCCTTTTTGTCCTTGGAGACAGCTTTAGCCGCCGATTTCTCAGCGGTTTCCTTTGAATCCGTATCCTTTTTAAACAAAGAACGCTTCGGCTTCTCCTCGGCGACCTCTTTCACATTCTCAGAGGCTGGCGATTCGTTTCCGAGCTGCTCGCGCGCCTGCTTGCGCTGGGCACGAGCAGCGGAAGCCTTCGCTCGTTGAGTCTTAGATTTCTTTGCCATGTGCTTCCTTTATTCGGGAATTTATCATTCCTTCTAAACGCCAAACAAGCAGCCTTTCAAGGCTGCTCGCATACGACAAGCTGGCAGGCCAGGAGGGACTCGAACCCCCAACAAACGGTTTTGGAGACCGCCGCTCTACCAATTGGAGCTACTGGCCTGTACCTGATTCTAGACCGATCCTCTATCGAGTTTCGCGATGCACAGTGTGCTTACCGCACCACTTGCAATACTTGTTAAACTCGAGGCGGTCGGGGTTGTTCTGCTTGTTCTTCTTGGTCGTGTAGTTGCGGCGCTTGCACTCAGTGCAGGCCAGGGTGACCAACGTACGCATTAATAACTCCTTTTACCAATCACTTCTAGCAAGCTGTCGCATACACATGAATTCGAACAGCGAGGGGATACTATATCGCATCCCCTCGCCATAAGCAACTACAAACTTAAGTTACTTGATGATCTTGGTCACGCGACCGGAACCAACGGTGCGGCCACCCTCGCGGATAGCGAAGCGGAGGCCTTCCTCCATGGCGACCGGGTGGATGAGCTCAGCGGTAATGGTGACATTGTCGCCAGGCATGACCATCTCGGTGCCCTCGGGCAGATGCGCAACACCGGTGATGTCGGTGGTGCGGAAGTAGAACTGCGGACGATAGCCATCGAAGAACGGGG
>OLOM01001095.1_pt1 | contig 19096 bp, 13 predicted proteins | sample 1672531 | NCBI WGS metagenome assembly OLOM01 (sample SAMEA3136696, study PRJEB25190) | human gut metagenome | reverse complement strand
GAGTAGGGGGAAGATACGTTTCGCGGCATTAATTTCCGCAATATTTGTTTTATTTATAAATATTTGTGCGTTTGCGAAGGTTGATATACCGAATCATACGGATAGATTTTTTATAAATGACTATGCGAATGTTATTGACAGTGAAACAGAGGATTATATATTTGAAAAAGGTAAGGCGTACAATGCTAACGGCGGACCGCAAGTTGTTGTTTTGACAATGGAAAGTATAGACGGAAACGACCTTGAAGACTTTTCGATTGAAACGGCGAGAAAATGGGGAATTGGCGATAAAGACGCGGATAACGGAGTCCTTATTCTCCTTGTTATGGATAGCCGTGATATTCGTATCGAAGTCGGCTACGGACTTGAGGGCGTTTTAAATGACGGTAAGTGCGGTCGATTTATCAGAAATGCAACAGATTCTTTGTCGGCAGGTGATTACAGCGAGGGTATTAAGCAGATTTATGATTCGGTAATCGGCGAACTCGAAGACCCGACACCCGATGAAGAAGATGATGATGACACTATGGTTGAAATAATGACATATGTAGTGTTTTTCATAGTTTTAGCGATTGTGGTATTTATCACTAATATCAAAGGACGTGGCGGACGTGGCGGACATGGCGGCTATCGTAGCGGCGGCGGTTACTATGGCGGTGGCTTTTCCGGCGGAAGCAGCAGCGGAGGAGGCGGATTCTCCGGCGGCGGCGGAAGTTTCGGCGGCGGAGGTGCCAGCGGTAAATTTTAAAATATAAAAATCATATCTTGCACGTTCCGGATAATTTGTCGACAGTCTGAAAGGGTGTTGTGTTAAAAACAACACCCTTTTGTGTAAATAAAAATTTTTTTAATTTAATGCAACCTTTCGGTGTGCTGAAAAGTATTATATATGAAAGGAAAAATAATCCGATAAATTTAACAAGGAGGAAAAAATTATGAAAAAATTATTAGCGGTAGCGTCAGCGTTGGCTCTTACTGTATCGGCAGTATCACCGGCAGTTTTAGCCGATGAAACATTAGCCACACAGCAAACAGAAACATCTGCAAGAGAGAATATGCAGAAAATATTGGAAAGCGTTAAACAGAGAGTTGAAATTCCGAGTGAGTGCAGTGAATTTTCGAGCAGAACAGAGGAACAGTACGGCGAAAAAGTTTATAACTTTACATGGAATGAAAAAGACGGAAACAAGAGTGTTAATATAACTTGTACGGCAGACGGAGTTATAACCAACTATTCAATTCACGGTTTTAAATCTGATGATAAAGATAACACGCCGAATTTACCGAAAATTAGCGAAAGTGATGCAAAAAAGACGGCGGAAAACTTCTTAAAACAAATTAATCCCGATTTTCCGTATGAAATAAAAATTTATGGAAGCAACGGCAGTATTTTTGGTAACGGATATACATTCTATATTAAAACGTATGTAAACGGTGTATTGTTCACGAACGGAAACGGCTCGGTTAATATTGACGGTACAGACGGATATGTAATGGGTTTTGATTTGGGCTATATACAAGCGGATTTTCCGTCAATCAATAATGCGATAAGCGTTGATGAGGCAAAAAAAGCGTACAGTGATAAACTCGGACTTGAGTTGGTTTATCGTACATATGTTGACGAGGACGGTAACGTGGTAGCTTATCCTGTATACACACAGGAATACGACTACGACAAATACATTAATGCACTTACGGGTGATGCGGTTGATGTTACAAATTACAGATATTTCATCGGCAACAAATCTGAAAGTGCAAATGATGCAGCAGCAGACGGCGGACTTACCGAACAGGAAATAAAAGAGCTTGACAATATAGACGGACTTATTTCAAGAACCGCTTTGGAAAATAAATTAAAGTCGAACAAGCTTTTGTCAATCCCTAAGAATATAAATACAGACAGCATTTCTTTATATAAAAATTATGACGATGAATATACATATGCTGTATCAATGTCAAATGACAAGTGCAACATATATACTTCTGTTGATGCTAAAACAGGTGAAATAAAGTATTATTCACGTTGGGGTGAAGATGACAGTGAGGTAAAAAATAATGATGATTCGGCTTTAAAGACACTTGCAGGTGATAAGGCAAAAGAATACAAATATGATGAAAATTCACATCAGTATATCAGATATGTAAACGGTATTAAGGTAACAGGCGACTATGCCAACGTGACAACAAACAACGGCGTACTTACTGATTTCAGGATGAATTATACCGACACCGAATTTCCGTCAATCGAAAATGCAATGAGCAAGGAAGACGCTGAAAAGATTTTATTTGACGCAAAGGATTACAGCATTGTATATATGCAGAATTATACTGACAACACAAGAGAGATTATCCCTGTATACACAATAGATACAGAAAATATCAATCCGTTTACAGGTAAGTTTGTTGACTATCAAAACAAAGAAATTACGGAGAATGCAAGCAGTAAACTTGAATATTCGGATATAGACGGTCACTATGCCGAAAAGTATATCAAAGAGCTTGCTTATTACGGAATTGGCTTTGAGGGCGGCGAATTTAAGCCTGATGAAAAGATTACTCAAAAGGATTTTCTTGCACTTTTGATGAGCATAAACGGTAACGATATAATAGTATTGAAAAACAATTTGGAACAGGCAAATTGGGTGTACAGAAATTCAGCACAAAACAGTATTATTTCGGAAGATGAACGTGATGACGAAGCGGCAGTAACTCGTGAGGAGGCTGCTGTGTATATGATTCGTGCAATCGGTGCTGAAAATTACGCGAAATATAACGATATTTACATTACACCGTTCAATGATGTTACGGAAAATAAGGGATATATCGCATTGCTTTCGGCTATGGGCGTGTTAAGCGGTGACGGTAACGGTAATTTCAATCCAAACCGTGAAATGACAAGAGCGGAAAGTATAATTATGATTTATAATTATTTAACCAGATAAAAAATAAGAAGTGGCAAAATATTTTTGCCACTTCTTTAGTTATAATTCCTATTTGTTATTTTGATGACGGTGTCGGAAGATACGGGATAATTTTATTTGCAAATTCAGCCATATTCATTGTTTGCAAATATACCTTACCCGGACCGGTAAGCGTTGTAAGGAATAGTCCTTCACCGCCGAACAACATATTTTTAAAGCCTTTTACTGTTTCAACGTCATATTTGACGGTTGATTCAAAAATCGCAACACTGCCTGTATCGACTTTAAGTTTTTCGCCCGCAACAAGGTCGATTTCTTTTACTGAACCGTCAAGCTCAATGAAAGCAGTACCGTTTCCGGAAAGCTTTTGAAGTACAAAGCCTTCACCGCCGAATAAGCCTTTCTTTATACCACTTGTCACATATGTTGAAAGTTCAACATTTTGCTCGGCACACAAAAAAGCTGATTTTTGACAAATAAATTCTTTGTCGGAAGAAATGTGAAGTTCTTTGATTTCTCCGGGAAAAGATGAGGCGATTGTGATAGATTGGTTCGGTGCCTCGGCGGTGTATGTAGCCATAAACAATGACTCACCGCTGAACATACGGCCAAGACCTTTCATAAATCCGCCTTTCATATTGGTGTCCATTTTTACTTTGTCCGACATCCATGTCATACCGCCTGATTCGGTATAAATGCTTTCGCCTTGTTCAAGGTCGATTGTTACGGCAGGAAGAATATTTCCCCAGATTGTAGTTTTCATAAAAATTACCTTTCCTTTCTGTATGAAATAGCTCAGTGACTTTAGTGATATTTAAATTATATCATAATATTCCGATTTTAAATATATCTTTTTTATTACAATTACACAAAGCGAGTTTTGTAAAATTGTCGTTAAAACTTGCAAAAGTAACGAAAAAGTGATAAAATAGATTATATACATTATGTTGTAGTTTATATATTAAAAAAATACAAATTGTAGTTACGAATGGAGATAAAAATATGCTTAGATATTTCACAGCGGGAGAGACACACGGTAAGTGCCTTACAGTTATAATCGAAGGTATGCCGTCAGGTGTTGAGATAAGCCTTGATGAGATAAACGAACAGCTTGCAAAGCGTCAGCAGGGCTATGGCAGAGGCGGACGAATGAAGATTGAAAAAGATACTGCCGAAATTCTTTCGGGTGTGAGAGGCGGAGTGACTCTCGGAAGTCCTATCGCAATAAAAATCGAAAACAGAGATTGGGCGAATTGGGAAAGTATAATGGGTACTGAAACGGCGAATAACGAAAAGTCTGTCGAATGCCCAAGACCTGGACACGCAGACCTTACCGGAGGTATGAAGTACAATCACAGAGATTTGAGAAACGTGCTTGAAAGAGCAAGTGCCCGTGAAACTGCAGCAAGAGTGGCTGTCGGCGCACTTGTAAGACAGGTTTTAAAACCGTTTGGAATAGAATTTTTAAGCCATGTTAAGAGAATAGGTGAGGTTGAAGATACAGCCGATTTTACTGCGGCAGATTTCTTTGAAAAAGTACAAAATTCACCTGTTGGGTTTGGCGATGAAAATGCCGCTCAAAAGGCTATGGAATACATAGACAAAATTAAGTCAAGCGGTGAAAGCGTAGGCGGAATAGTGGAAACTATCGTAAAAGGTGTGCCTGCCGGGTTGGGAAGTTATGTTCATTACGACAGAAAACTTGACGCAAACCTTGCTTTCGGTGTTATGAGTGTACAGGCTATCAAGGGCGTTGAAATCGGTATGGGCTTCGGTGTGAGCGAAATACCGGGTTCAAAGGTACATGATGAAATCGAATATTCGGACGACTTCCACAGACTTACCAACAATGCCGGCGGTATTGAGGGCGGTATGTCAAACGGTGAGCCGATTATTGTTAAGGCGGCAATGAAACCGATACCTACTTTGTATAATCCGCTTAGAACAGTCAATATTGACGATAAATCGGAGCATAAGGCAACTGTCGAACGTTCCGATGTGTGTGCCGTACCGGCTTGTTCGGTTGTCGTTGAGGCGGTAATCGCATTTGAAATCGCAAAGGCGTTTTTGGATAAATTCAGCGGTGACTGTATGGCTGACGTAAAGGCATATTACGATGTATATATGAACAGAATTAAGAATTTCTAAAATCAAACGTAGGGCAAATAAACCATGAGAGGTGGTGAGGGATTTTTGACCGAAAATGATTTGATTAAAAAGTGTAAAAAAGGTAGTCGAGAAGCTTTTAATATATTAGTTTCAAATTACCAACAGCAAGTTATAAATATCGCTTACGGAATGCTTTCCAATCAAGAGGATGCATATGACGCGGCACAGGAGGTATTCGTAAGGGTGTATAAAAGTATAGAGTCATTTAAGGAGCAATCTTCCTTTACCACGTGGCTTTATAGGATAACTACGAATGTTTGCTCCGATATTCTGAGAAAACGTCAGAAACATTCGGGTGTAATAAGTATTAATCAGGCGATTGACGAAAAGAAAGATATGGATATTAGGGACGAAAGTCCTACACCGGAAGAAAATATGGAAATATCGGAACGTCAGAGAGCTGTACGTGAGGCGATAAGCGAACTCAAAGAAGAATACAGAACTGTAATAACACTATGCGATATTGAGGGATTGAGTTACGATTACATAGCCGAGGTACTCGGAATACCGTCGGGAACGGTTAAGTCGCGAATTAATCGTGCGAGAAGTGCATTAAAGAAAAATTTAATGAATAAACGGGAACTTTTTTGATATTTCTTACGTCTAATATATTGTAAAAAGAAATTAATAAAAATTTAAAGAAAGGGGGAGTAAAAATGAATTGTGATAAATTTAACGAATGCTTGGACAACTATGAAAATTTGAGTGACGAAACAAAGCAGAAAATGGATAAACACGCATTGGAATGTGCAAATTGCAAAAGTGAACTTGAATTTATGCGTTCAATTATTTCAACGGCTAAATCTCTCCCTGACATAAATGTTCCTGTGGATTTTATGGAGAAATTAAATGTCCGCATAGATGAAGAGGAAAAGAAAAAAGCACGAATAACAAGACGTGTAATGCGTAATGTTCGCCGTAATTGGAAACAGTATACTGCGGCAGCGGCTTGCTTTGCGTTGGTAGCTGTTGTAACGGCTAACAGCAATATGTTCGTCGATAAGATGAACGGAAATGATGACGGTGTTATTCAAGAGGAAACAGTCGTGACTGACAGTGACGGAAATACTGCCGTAAGTACGACAGCACCGACAGTGGCTGCTCAAGACAATGCGGAAGAAAATCAACCGACAGTATTTGAAGAAACGGTTGAAAACACTATTCCTGAAAATAAAACAGCGAAAAGTACATCATCGCTTGCAACGGCAAAGCCGCAAACAAGTACGAGTACAAATTCGGTAAAAAGCAGTGTGGTTGCAAATAACAGTAAATCCACATCTGCTCCGTCTGTAAGTCCAAAGGTGCAAAATAATGCGGTACCGTCTGTTTCTGCAGAACCTGCAAAGTCGGACGAAGGTGCGGTTTCGCAGAAAACAACTGCTGAGGTTGCTGATAATTCAAACGATATTCAAGCTTATTCACAAGATGACGGAATAGCGATTGCAAGTATTGATGTTCAGTCGGATGATCGTCCCATATATGACGGAACTGCTGACAATATCAATAATTCAAGAACAGTAAAATCAAGTGTTGAAGATGATTATTCGCTTGCGGGCGGAGCCCAAATCGCATACGGCAGATACTATAAGTTGGATAAAGACGGCAATCCGATTGAAGCCCCAGAAGAAAATAAACCTATCGGTTCAATCGTAATTTCCGCAAAAGACGCAGACGAGGCGTTAAGCGTTATAAGACAATATTCATACGATGAAGACGGTGAATTTTACACAACGAGTTCTGACAGATTGACTTCAATGCTTTCAGTATTATCCGTTCAGGGAATCGGTTACAGTAACTATACACCTGCTTATGAGGGTGAAGTAACATTTAAACTTGTTATAAGTTAATATAAATGCCTTTCACGACAGCATTATCTGTTGTGGAGGGCATTTTTGTTTGGAAAAACAGAACAAAAAAATCGGACTGTCAGTCCGATTTTTTGATATGTCTAAGAAATAAGTTGTTTTAAAACGCCGAATGATAAAAGCGACATTATAAGTCCTGCAGTAAGTACACCTAAAAAGATAAACAAAAGTGATTTTTTAGGTTTCATACCGAATAATACTGCGATAAGACTTCCTGTCCAAGCACCTGTACCCGGCAGCGGAATGGCTACAAAAAGGAATAAGCCGAGATAGCCGTATTTTTCGATTTGAGCCGATTTTGAAAGTGCTTTCTTTTCAAGCCAATCGGGAATTTTGTGAAGGTGTTTACTTTTTTTCATCCACGCAAATATCTTTTCAATAAACAGCAATATGAACGGTATTGGGAGCATATTACCCAGTACTGCGGCAATGTATGATGGGAAGAAACTCATTTTCATAAGTCCTGCCGCAAGAATACTTCCTCTAAGCTCCAACAACGGTACCATTGATACAAGAAAAACAATTAATTCCTTTGATATTTTTCCTGAAAGTGCTGTGACAATAGATTGTACAATAGAATCCATAAAACTTCTCCTTAAAATAAAAATTACAGAATTCATTATACACTATATTTTTCTAAAATGCAATTATTACTATATCAAATTAATGTAAAATCTTTGAAATTTGTTTGTATAGTACGAATGTTATGATTGATAACAACAGTGCTTTTATTAAATTAAACGGAATTGCTCCGTATAAAACATATCCCAAAGTGTTTGTTATAAGCGGATTAGCCTTGCCGCAAAGTGATATAATTTGCTCCATAGGCATAACGTTTGTATAGAACGGTATCAAGATAAAGTAGTTTGCAAGTCCGCCTACGATTGCCATTGCTATTGCACCGAGAACAAGACCTAAAACAGCACCTTTTCTTGTTTTGATACGCTTGTAAATAAGTGATGAAACAAGTACAAGTGAACCGCTTGCAAGGAAATCGGCAAGTTCACCGACACCGCCTGTGTCTGTTCTTAGCAGGTGTAGAGCCGCTTTGATGAATGCTATCGCAATACCCGTAACAGGACCGTATGCAAATCCGCCTATCAAAGCAGGTAAAGTTGAAAAATCAAACTTTAGAAACGGCGGCATAAACGGGATAGGAAATTCTAAAATCTGCATAAGTACAATAGATATACCCGACAGTATTCCTACACTTGCGATAAATTTCGGTGTAAACCTTGTTTTGTTTTGAACATTGTTGATTGCTTCCATAATTAAAAAGCCTCCTAAAAATTTATTTTGTATCTTTAGGAAAAGTTCTTCGCATAAATTTTGTCTTGACGCTATGAATGGGAAATAAAAAAGCCCCATAGCATAGCTACAGGGCAAACCATACACAAAAAAACATCTTCTTCCGTCCGGACTTTAACCGTCGGTTTTGGAATTTCACCAAATCAGCCTACTGTACTGAGTAGGGTCGTGGACTTTAACCACCGGTAGGGAATCACACCCTGCCCTGAAGATACACTCATTTATATTATACACGTTTTTTTCAATTTTGCAACTGTTTTTTTGAAATTTATCGGTTTGCCTACTCTGAAAATACTCAAAAATCACATTGTAAAATGTGATTTCGTGAGTTGCTGACAGGTTCAAACATCCACGCTCTGTAACAAAAATGTAATGTCGAAAAGGAAGAAAAATACTCAAAAATTATTGCATCGTACATCGGTGTACGGTGTATAATTTAAGTATGAACAGATACATAAATATAATAAATTCTTTAGAAAATATTTTTGTGGGAATAATATAATTTCAGGAGGGAAAAATCATGAAATCTAAAAAATTATTATCAATCATACTGGCGTTGGCAATGATGTTCTCTGTGTTGCCTGCAAGTACCGTTTTGGTATATGCCGATGTAATTACGGAAACAATTTCCGCAGACACAACATGGAATGACGGTGATACGGTAGGCGGTGTTACAATATCAGGCGGAACCGTGACAATAAACGGTAATGTCGGTATCACGGCGGCAATTACTATCAAAGGTGATGTTACATTCACGGGTGGCGGAACGCTTAACAGAATGAGTACATCGGGAAATTTGATAAAAGTTGTAAGCGGTAGTCTTACACTTAACAATGTTACAATAGACGGTAACAACGTGACAATTTCTGACAGTGGAGCGGCAGCTGCGATTAATATGGCCGACGGTACTGTTATAATGAATGATGGGGCAAAGATTACAAATCATAAAAGAACCAGCGGTTATGGACCCGCAGTGTATATGGACGGCGGTAATTTTAAAATGAACGGTGGTACAATTTCAGGTTGTGAAAGCAGAAATTACGGTGGTGCTATATATTTAGATGGCGGTAGCTTTGAAATGAACGGCGGTATTATTGAAAATAATAAGACGACACTTTCAAATGCCGGATATGGTGGAGGAGCGTTTTATGTAAGAGATGCTACTCTTATTATAAATGACGGTCTTATACAAAATAATTCGTCAAATTCCGGTGGCGCAATATATAATACATCATTCGGTACAACGATAATAAACGGCGGTGTGATAAAGGGTAACACTGCGGTAGGCGATTCACCAAGTGGTTCTGCAATTTTTCATAGTTGTAAAACAACAGGAGAGGCTACATTGCAAATAGGCGGTAATGCAAATATTAATGTAGGAAATGATATTTATTTGATGTCAAATACCTCTGCTACTAAATATGTTGAAATAACTTCTTCAATAAAAAATCCGTTAATACTTACGGTAGAGGGCGAATCAGAAGGCAGAGTTATTGCTGATGCGGCAGACGGTGTTGTGCTTACATACAATGATATGGCAAAGATTAGACTTAGCAACAGCTCTTACGCATTGAAACTTGAAGATAATAAAATAAAGCTTACTCAAACATCAAGCGGAGTAACAACATTTCCTGTTTATCTCGGTTATGACGCAAACAACGGTACAAATGCACCGGACGGTAGCAGTGCCGAAATAGTTGCGGGCGACAGTGCAACTTTTACAATAAGTAACAGTGTACCGACAAGAACAGGATATGATTTTCTTGGTTGGTCGACAAATAAAGACGCAACATCAGCAGAATACAGTTCGGGTGGCAGTATTACAATAAGTTCCAATACAACGCTATATGCAGTTTGGAAAAAAATATCGACTTTTGAAACAAATGAATTTACACAACCGCTTGCAATAACAGGTTGGACATACGGTGAAACAGCAAATACACCGACAGCAGAGGCAAAATACGGAACAATAAAATACACATATTCAAATACGGCAGACGGAACGTACACCGAAGAAGTTCCGGCAAATGCAGGTACATATTATGTAAAAGCAACAGTCGAAGAAACAGCAGACTATTCGGGACTTGAAAGTAATGCAGTTGAATTTATAATATTGCCGAAAACAATAGATACAGCAATAACACAACTAACTGCACCTGTTAAAAATGAAGTACCGCAGACAGAAATAGAAACAGACGAATATACAGCAACGGTAGTTTGGTCACCGGAAGTTACGGATAAATTTGGATATGATACCGTTTATACGGCGACAATAACAATCACACCGAAAACAAATTATACTGTAAAAGGCATTGCGGAAAACGGTTATACCGTAAGCGGTGCAGAAACAGTCACAAATGAGGCAGACTCTGCTACAGTAACGGCAGTGTATTCTGCGACAGGTAGTTATGACACAGTTGATACAAACGAATTTACCAAACCGCTTGAAATAGTCGGATGGACATACGGTGACACACCAAATGCACCGACAGCTACGGCAAAATACGGAACAATAAAATATACATATTCAACAGCGGCAGACGGAGAATATAGCGAAATTGTTCCGACAGATGCGGGAACATATTATGTAAAAGCAAAGGTTGAAGAAACAGATAAGTATACAGGGCTTGAAAGTGACGCAGTTGAATTTGTAATAGGAAAGAAAATACTTACAAATGACAACATAACAAAAATAGCAGACCAAACATATACGGGTGAGGAGATTAAACCTGTTATTGAGGTCAAAGATGGGGATAAAATTCTTGTACTTGATACAGATTATACAGTGGCATATGAAAAAAATATAAAAGCATCTGAAGAGGCAAAAGCTAAAGTTGAGATGATTTCAAATAATTATAAAGGAACACTTGAAAAATTATTTACAATATTGCCGAAAACAATAAATTCTGCAATAATACTGACTGCACCTGTTAAAAACGGAGTACCGCAGACAGAAATAGAAACAGACGAATATACAGCAACGGTAGCTTGGTCGCCGGAAGTTACGGATAAATTCGGATATAGTACGGTTTATACCGCAACAATAACAATTACACCAAAAGCAAATTATACTGTAAAAGGCATTGCAGAAAATGGTTATACCGTAAGCGGTGCACAAACAGTCACAAATGAGGCAGATTCTGCGACAATAACTGCTGTATATGCGGCAACCGGTAGTAAGAGCAGTGGCGGTAGCGGCAGTACAAAACGTTATACAGTTTCGTTTAACACAAACGGCGGTAATAAGATAACGAGTCAGACTGTTGCAAAAAATAATTCAGTCAAAGAACCGACTGCTCCGATAAAAGAAAACTTTGAATTTGCGGGATGGTATACTGATAAGGAACTTACAACAAAGTATGATTTTACGGAAAAAGTAACAAAAAGTTTTACACTTTACGCAAAGTGGACTGAACAGAAACAGGAAAACGGCGGAAGTGAAGATGTCGTAAATAATAATAGCGGAAATGAAAATAAAGAAAGTTCAAATACAATAGTTTTGACAATCGATGAACATGACGCACTCGTTTACGGAACAACAAAGACAAATGATGTTGCTCCAAAGGTTGTGAATGACCGTACAATGTTGCCTGCTCGTTTTATTGCGGAAAATCTTGGCGCAACAGTTGAATGGGACGGCGAAAAACAACTTGTAACAATCACAGGTAAGAATGAAAAACAAGAGGATGTAACAATTCTTATCACAATCGGATCGGATTATACAAAAGTAAACGGTGAGGACGTTAAACTCGATAGTCCTGCTTTTGTTGAAAACGACCGTACATATACACCGATACGTTTCATCTCGGAAAATCTGGGTGCAACGGTTGAGTGGAATGAAACAGAACAAACAGTTACAATTCAAAGAGTTAAATAAATAAGAAATAGCAGCTGATTTTTCAGCTGCTATTTTAATGTTGAAATATCTTACAATGAATGAGGTGACAATGCAATGTCAAGCACTTGCTGAACAGTGAGTGCTTTTTGTATGAAATAAATAAAAAAAGCGATAACCGAAGTTATCGCTTTAATTGGTACAGACGACGCGCACCTTAATCTAAACAATACAAAATTGTGGGTATGTGTTGTTGTATATCGTGCAGTTAAATTTGTTGCAGGACTGATGAAAATCAAGATTTGATAAGGAGTAAATGACTATGGGTTTGACAGATACAATAAGAAATAAGGTAAACAGCCTTTTTAATTTCGATTCACAACAACAGAGTAATCAATTAAAAAACAAAATTGATACATTGTACGGAAAGCAAAACACGACAACGGCACTGAACATAAATGGTTATTCTAACGAGCTAAGCGAAAGTGACTTTACGGTAAAACAAAAAAACGGAGAGTACGGAACAAGAAACGGAATTACATACGGTCATTTTGGAATGCACACAAATTCAAAAGGTGGTATAATCATTACATATTTACCGATAGGAAAAGCGGTAGCAGTTGTACCTGACAGACAACAAGCTGACAAATTTGTGATTGAAGCAGAAAAAAGCACAAAGAAATATCTGCTTTATTTATACAAAACCGAAAACGGCGAAATTGCAGTCGGCGGTGATGTTAATTCTTTTATGAACGTGATAAAGAATATACAAAGTGATATTGAGGATAAATATACCGCAGATGATGTTCAAAGTAATGAGCTTCAAAACAACGATAGTGTCACAGAGAATGATAACGCAGTCCAAACAAATGATAACACAGCTCAAACGACAGAAACAGAGCAAAAGGAACAGCATACCGAGGGCGTATCTGATGATAATGCTATATCAAAGGTTACACTTGCGCCATTGACAGGTTCGCAAAAACAAATTAATTGGGCAGAAGCCATAAGAAAAGATTTCTACGATAAGTGGGTACATAGAACAAAAACACCTGAAGAATTTGATTTTCTAAATTATATTTTCCAAACTAAAACGGACAGTTCGGAATGGATTGACAACGAAAGCCGTTCTTCACAAACAAAATGGTTGAGAGAAATACACGAAGAATATCAAAAATCAAAAAGCGGTATGATAGATAATTTAAGCAACGACGTACCAAACAATGAAGTGCAGAATAATTCAGAAGCCGTAAATAACGAGCTACTTGCTGACAAGTGTAGTGTCATAAAAACTCAACATACAAAAAACAGGTGAGGACTTATGGGTTGTCGAATTAAAGGATAAGATTTCAGCAGATGAATATAAGAAATTAAATGCTAAAGTAAAGGAAGTCGGCGGTTATTATTCAAGATATGCAAAAACACCCGATGGTAAATCGATACCTGGTTTTATTTTCAAAGCTGAACCGACAGAACAAGTTTTTGATGTGTTTAATGATTTCTTTGGAACCACAGGCACTTTAAAAGAAACAGATGATGTACAAGCAGATGAAAATATCAAAGATAGTAAATCAACAAATAATAATACAGAAAGTGACGAAGAAAACGTTTCAGAAAACAATAAAACTGTATTGAACAGCCAATCCGAAAATGATACAATAAAAGAGATACCTGACTTGGAAACTGGCGGTGTAATCGAGTATGATGGCAGGCAATGGGGAGTTACACAAACGGGCTTAAATATGAGTTTTAAAAACCTTGATAAGAGTGACAGCAAACAGACATTCTCTCATATTGGCGCTATGGAAAACTTTAAGCAAACACACGATTACAAGATGATTTCAAAAGCAGATAATTCAAAAAATATTAATGAGGTGAAAGATGATGACATTGACAAAAGCAGAAAGATACTTGAGGATAGTAACAGAATTGACAAAAGCAAGACCAGAATCGAGGCAAGAGAGATTTTTCAAAGACGAAATAGCGACAATAATATCTCAGGCGGATTATCACGGATTGACGAAAAAGGATGTACAGTTCTTGAAAAACGCAAAATTCAAGAAGTAGCAGAACTTGATTCGTTTAAAAAATTATCATGGTTTGTAGTCAATGAAATATCAGCTGATAAAAATAAAAATCTTTATAAAAAGTATGAAAATGACAGCCGTTGGGACAAAGGATATGATTTTAGAGAAATGGTAACATATGATATGCTTACCGATTCACAAAATGAACTTAGAGTGATTTTCGGTGATAATATTGCAGAATACTTTAATAAATATATTGACCCTATAACAGGACATAACAGGAAAAAAGCTATCGTTCTATATAACGAAAGGCACCAAGAACAGCATTGTAAAAAACAAACATGGTCAATTAATTCCGTTATATCACGGAACCGGTTCAAAGTTTGATGAGTTTAAATGTGGTGATATCGGTATACATTTTGGCAGTTATTCTCAAGCAATTCAGCGTGTGAAAGATAAGGGGATAACAAATCCAATATATATTAAAGCATATCTACATTGATAAAGATTTTTTGAATTGGAATGCAGACCAAGTGGTGGCTGATTTAGATAAACAAGGAATTATATCGTCCGAAGATGGGTTAAAAATACTCAATATTGCAGATTTAGAATTAAAAAATTCCAAACTAAGAGAAATTCTAAAAAATAAAGGGTGCAACGGTATTGTGTACAATAACGAGATTGAAGCTATATCGTTTTTGATGACAAACAAATTTTTAGGACGAACACAGATACAATCAAGTAGGAATAAAAAAAGTAGATAATCAAAAAAATGGAGGTAAAGAAAATGGCATATCGCAATAAGGAGTATTGGACGGAAAGGTAGAAATGATGATAGAGGACTACACGCCCGAACTAAAGAAAAATTGACAGAGTTCATACGTCACATAGCGACGATAGCAACGAAGGACTGCAACAATCAGTTGGAAAAGAAAGAAACAGACCCGATGTCAGAGATGATAGCGAGGGAATACACGGAGGAACTGATAAAAGAGAAACTACATCAGAAACTAAAGGAGTATCATACTCTGTTTTTGACTAACTTTTGACTAAAATCTGACTAACTTTTGACTAACAGACTAATAAAAAAGTATAACATTTTATCACATTGATTTTATTTATAAAAACACTAAAAAACCGCATAAACACTTGATATTCAAGCATTTATACGGTTTTTTGTGATTTTAAAATTTGGTGACTCGTGAGGGAATCGAACCCTCGTTGCCGGCGTGAGAGGCCGGAGTCTTAACCGCTTGACCAACGAGCCATTAACAGATACTATAATACCACATTAATTTATATTTGTCAATAGAAAAATAGCGGATTTTGAAAAAATATCAAAATCCGCATAATAATCTTTTGGAGCTGTCGATATTTTTGTGACAGGCTCGATAGGTTTATCTGTAAAGTGGGTATTTATCGCAAAGAGCCTTAACTCTTGTCTTAACTTCTTCTTTATTATTTTCAAAGTCTTTGATTGTCATAGCGATAAGTTTACCGACTTCGACCATATCTTCTTCTTTAAAACCTCTTGAAGTTGAGGCAGGAGTACCGATTCTGATACCGCTTGTAACGAACGGACTATTTGTATCAAACGGAATTGCGTTTTTATTTACTGTAATACCGACTTCGTCAAGCATTTTTTCAGCTTCTTTACCTGTAACGCCTGTATCTGTAAGGTTTACAAGCATAAGGTGGTTATCAGTACCGCCGCTTACAAGTTTAAAGCCTTCTGCCATAAGTGTATCTGCAAGAACTGATGCATTTTTAACAACCTGTTCTGCGTATGTCTTAAAGCTTGGGTCAAGTGCTTCTTTAAAGCATACTGCCTTAGCTGCGATTGTGTGCATTAGAGGACCGCCTTGAATACCCGGGAAGATAGCCTTATTAATCTTAACAGCGATTTCTTCGTTATTTGTAAGAATAAGACCGCCGCGAGGACCTCTTAGAGTCTTGTGAGTTGTTGTAGTAACAACGTCTGCATACGGCATTGGTGACGGATGGCAACCTGCTGCAACAAGTCCTGCGATATGTGCCATATCAACCATAAAGTATGCACCGACTTCGCTTGCAATATCGGCAAATTTCTTGAAATCAATAATTCTTGGATAAGCTGACGCACCTGCAAGGATAAGTTTTGGCTTACATTCAAGTGCTATACGTCTTACTTCGTCATAATCTATTGTGTTAGTATCTTCTGTAACACCGTAAGGTACAATGTTAAAATACTTACCGGACATATTAACAGGACTTCCGTGACTAAGGTGACCGCCGTGAGCAAGGCTCATTGAAAGAACTGTGTCGCCCGGTGTAAGAAGTGCAAAGAATACAGCCATATTAGCCTGAGCACCTGAGTGTGCCTGAACATTTGCATAGTCTGCGCCGAATAATTCTTTTGCTCTTTCGATAGCAAGTGTTTCTACAACGTCAACGTGTTCGCAACCGCCGTAGTAACGTTTTCCCGGATAACCCTCTGCATATTTGTTTGTAAGCGGTGAGCCGTTAGCCTCCATAATTCTTTCCGATACAAAGTTTTCAGACGCAATAAGTTCAATTTTATTGTTCTGACGATTTGTTTCATCTTGAATTGCCGCATAAATTTCCGGATCAAAAGATTTCATCTTTTCGTATTTTTCCATTTTCCCATTTCCTTTCGTATAAAAAGTGTTGAGTTGAAAACAACTTTATGTAATATTATATATGTTATTTAATAAAAGTGCAAGTCTTTGTTGCAAATTTTTACGAAAAATTATATAATGTACTTATCAGAAAAATTGAATTGAGGTGATTTCTTTGACGAAGAAAGAACGAGTTTTGAAATTGCGAGAGCTTTTGGACAAGGCATATCCCGATGTCAAATGTTCGCTTAATTACACAACACCGCTTGAAATGCTTATTGCCACTCAAATGTCGGCACAATGTACCGACGCAAGAGTTAATATAATTACCGAAACACTTTTTAAAAAGTATAGGAATGCAGAAGATTTTGCAAATGCGGATTATGACGAGCTTTGTGAAGATATAAAATCGGCGGGATTTTACCGCAACAAGGCGAAAAATATAATCTTGTGCTGTCAAAGGCTTATTGACGTTTACGGCGGGGAAGTACCCGATACAATGGAGGACTTGACAAGTCTTGCCGGAACGGGCAGAAAAACAGCAAACCTTGTACTTGGCGATATATTCGGTAAGCCTGCTGTTGTGGTTGATACACACTGTAAGCGGATTGCAAAGCGTATAGGTCTTACAACGAACGACGATCCTACAAAAGTCGAAATGGACTTGAAAAAGATTGTACCGTCCGATTATCAGCTTAGAATGTGCCATCAGTTTGTGGCACACGGTCGTGCGGTATGTACGGCAAGAAACCCTAAATGTGCGGTATGTCCTATTAAGGAAGTTTGCAAAAGTGCGGGAAAATACTGAATTGTTAAAAATAAAGCAGACAAAATCATAAACGATTTTGTCTGCTTTTGCATTTATTTTACTTTATATATCTGTATTGAATTTTCATCATATATTTTTTCAAACTGTGAAAGTGAATTGTAATTTATATTGAAATCTTGTTTTTCGTTGTTTCCTACATAAATATATGAAATGTTGTTTTCATCTGCAAATGACTTTAACTGTTGAGAAGAACCCTCATATGCCGTTTTTAATTCTTCACTTCTCTTAGTATATTCTTCTCCGAATCCGTGGAAATGCACATACAACGAAGAACCTACATATATTGTTCTTCCGGCAAGTGAAACTACAGGGTTAATGTGATTTGTACTTGTCATAAACACACCGTTTGCGTCGGTGTTGTCTTTAATATATTCAGAAACTTCAATATCAGCGGCACTATATGTCTGATACATTGCACCTGAGTGATATTCGCGGATAATTGTCATAACTCCTGACAGAGTAGCGGAAATAATAACCAATGCCGCAAGGAAACCGCGTAAATTGATACCTTTAAGTTTATTATAAATAAGTACAAGATATTCCGAAACAATGATTACCGCAATCATATATGCTATGTAGAACAGTTTGTTGTTATCATATTCGTTAGGCTGGAACAATATAAGTTCGGCGATTAAGAACAACAATCCGCAGCTAAGCACTAATTTTTTATTATCCTTTGCTGTATTGAAAAACGCAGGGATAATGAACAAGAAAGGAATTCCCCAATTCTTGATATAGAACCATAAATACGGATCAGCCTCATTTACCCAGTTAAATGAATATCTTAGGAATGAACTGTTTCCCGAAGTTTGTGAGAATGTCCAGAAGAAAAGCTGTGGCATAGCAAGTACAAGAGTGATGCCTCCGAAGTATATCCAACGCATAATATAGCTTTTCTTGTCTTTTTCATCGTAAAGATAAAGGAAGAACATTCCGGCACTTATAATTCCGAGTGCAAGCAATGAATGTGTGTGTATCATCGGCATACAGCCGGCGACAACTCCGAGAATAATGAAATAAGATGTCTTTTTATTCTTTACCGCATTTACAAGCATTTCAAGTTCAAACAGGATTACGCACCAACCAGCCATTGTTGTTCTTTGTGGTATAATCATATCGCAAATGACATTTGACCAACGTATATTGTGTTCATTATAGTTTGTCGGTGTCTGGTAGTATTCCGTAAAGAACTTTGTAAAGTTTGACGGATCTTCTTTTGCACTCTCAAAGAAATACGCAAAACCAAATCCGCCGTTTAAGAAGAAGAACAATGTTGCAATGACAGATACGGTTGTACTCTTGGTAAGGGAGAATGAAAGAATGTAAAATCCCATTACTATACAAAGTGCAAATATAAAGCTTGGAATAAGTACGGCAATTCTAAGCGGACAACCGAACATATACAGGCTTGAAGAAAGCGAATCAATAAGGAACGGATAGTTTAATCTTGTTCCCGAAAGGAAACAGTATTCCGGCGGAAATGATTTTTGTTCGGCTATTGATGTAACAAATCCAAGGTGCATT
>OLOM01001081.1_pt1 | contig 19264 bp, 12 predicted proteins | sample 1672531 | NCBI WGS metagenome assembly OLOM01 (sample SAMEA3136696, study PRJEB25190) | human gut metagenome | reverse complement strand
TGGCCCTTCGGAAGCGCAATAACCTCTATCGACTCCAGACGCTTCGACAACCCTTCCGTACCCGCGCTATCGCCATCCTTAGCCCAACCTAGCCAACCGTAATCCTGGGCATGCACTCGATACCACACTGAAAACGAATCTCCAGCGCTGCCGGTAAGTTTAATCTGAATGGCTTCCAATCGCTTTGACTGCCCCGAGGTCCCAGCCAGTTCGCCATTCTGAACCCAATCTTGCCAGCCTATGTCCTGAACATGAGTTTTGTAGCTAACCCCACCATTTATCGAACCGCCAGTTTTTATCTTTATGCCTTCGAGTCTCTTTGATTGGCCACTTGTCCCTGAAGAAGTTCCGTCGGTTTTCCAGTCTTGCCAGCCATAATCCTGCACATGAGAGGTGTACGCGATCTTATAGGTTGAAGGATCTGGCTCGACTAAGGTGTTGGTTTTATTTTCGGAGATGTACCTCAAGCAATCAGCTTTTTCGCTCTTGTACCGATTCTGCCAACCGGTCCAGTAGATGGATTGTTTGGGATAACGCTTCGCAACGTTATTGACGACATAGTCGCAGAGAGTAGTTACAAAAACTTCATCCGACATAGAGTCATTGATGCCGGAATTCTTGAAGAACCAATTCGCACCATAGTAATTGCCCTTATTGATATACGAGGCGCCGCCACCTGCACCAAACAGATTAACCATGCCCCAGCAAAGGCCCTTAATGCAATCGGGGCGGTTATCCAGGTTAATTCCAAATGCCTTAAGGCAACCGCGAGCACCTAACGACCCGTTGTAGGAATCAATATACGCCCAGCCGTTCTGAAGATTGGAAAACTCGGTGGGGTTCGCCCTGTATGCAGCATGCCACGCAGTATTAAGGTCGTTACCCAATTGGGTAAAAGCGCCGTTGGAGCGAGTTGCACCAGTCACATTCCAGCCGTAGCGGTCGCCAATGATCTTTAAAGCACTGTAAGTCGAAGGATTGTAGTTATACACGGCTTTCAGGAAACTGCCCAGACCATACCTGTTATCGAACTGAAAGTAGCCCATTGCATGATAGCCATCGCCCGAGCTAAGCCCCTGGTCGTAATTGCAGCTGCTCTCATATTTGCAAAAGTACAGCATCTCAGAGCTGAAGCTCATTGGCTGAAGGTTAGAGCCGTTAGCGTATGCTTCAATTTCGTTGGTATCGGGCGGGTAAACATCCGCAATGTCGGAGGGGTCGTCAAGGCCGTCGGCCCAAATTGCCAGCTTGCCATCACTATAATCAGGGGCAGACATTTCCTGCTCGTTGGCGAATTCATCACCAACGCCAAACTCAGCATCTTCCCCGCCAGAGACAGAACCACTGGAATCCATTCCGCCCTCGGAATTGCTCGGATCCGGCTTTGAAGCAACCCCGCCATCCGCGAATTCAGACTCATTAGAAGTCGATGCATCGGAGCTAGACTCGGTTGAATCCGAGCTTGAAGCCGAAGGGTCCGCAAATGCCGAATAGGGAAGAAGACCCATAGCTAGAGTGAAAGAGAAGAATACGCTTAGCAGCTTTTTTCCGACAGCCATACGAATTGCCTTTCATTAAACACATGTTTTTTAACATCATACAGAAGATTCACACAAGATCGGACTCGGAGCGTCGAGCAAAACAATATTTAAGCCAGTCGCCAAATGAGCGGCAGTAGCAAGTATTGTTCAAGGAAATCGTTTCCAATGTAAAATGGCAAAAAAGCAAAAGTATGAATTTGAGGTCATATGTCTCTTATCAACAAATTCAAAAGCCTTCTGCCTATCTCCTCCCGCTCTTTTCATGCGGCAGAAAAGCACTTTGTGACGCAAAATGATCTAGTCAGAGATGAACTATTCGATATTAAATCAAAGCAAGATGAGCTCTTTCGCCGCATCGAGCAAGCGGACAACGGGATCAATGAAAACCTTAATGCAAAATACGACGCTATTGACGCTTCCCTAAGGACCGAAGCGGAGCGCAACAAACTGCGCATGGAAGCACTGATAAAAAAAGCTTATCCGGAAGACTCTCCTGCTGAAATTCGCCGTAGAATTTTCTCTCTGATGCCTGAAGCCGAAGGCGATGCTCGCATCATGCAAAAGGCAAATGCAAAATTGATGTTCGAGCTTGATTCCATCTGCCAAAAGGCCGGCTTGCCGTACTGGACAGCCTATGGTTCTTTGATTGGCACTCTCTCGCGAGACGGCTTTATTCCCTGGGATGACGATATCGACATCTGCATGATGAGGGAAGATATTGAAAAGCTTCAGTCCCTATGCGATTCAGACCCCAATTACCAGCTAACGCTCGTTTACGATGGCTATGTTTTTTGCAGGCAGCTTAGATTCAGCAGTCGCAATGAGAATATCCCTTGCTTCATCGATGTTTCGATATGGGACTGGGCCTCGTCATCAAGCAAGGAAAACGACGACCGGTTCAGGAACCTTCGCCTTGAACTGATGACCGCGTTCTCCGAGAAGATGAATGCTCTTCCCTACTGGGCGGAAAGGGGTCTTTTGTACTCCGAGGATAGTGGCGAAATAGCCCAAGGAATCCCCATTACAAGAAAAGATCAGGACGATAGCTTAGCCCGCCCTGAAATCGAAACTATCGAGAAGCTGTTTCAGGAATACCATCATATGGCGCATGAAAAAGGGATTCTATGCGACAAGGACAAAGCTACCGCTGTTGCTTACGGCATAGACAACATCTATGACGCACCTTGGCGAAGGACCTTATGGCCCTTGTCCATGATGCTTCCTGCGAAGCCGCACCTATTCGAGAATGGCAGCATCAATGTCCCGAACGACGCAATAGCCGTAGCCGACGAGTGTTACCCTGGCTGGCCGTATCTTCCAAACGACATTCTGGGCCACAGTCATTTCACCGAAAACGCCTTCAGCGATCCAGCTGTACGCGATGCGCTAAAGGCGTTTATCTCGAACTAGCGGCTACCCAAACAAGCTTTCGCAAGAAGCGCCTTGTCCAAATCATTGAAACGCGATTTGTCTCCGACAAATCCGATCTTTCCTGTGAAAGGCTTCAAATAGCGAATGCCGTGGGCTACGCTGTCGAGGTTTTGAGGGTCCTCCAGCATAATGCAGGCATTGTTTTTTGCCGCATAAGAGGCAATGGCAAGGGCATCCTGCGGATTCCAGATAGAAACAACAAGCAAAAGAGGAGACTCCTCTTTCTTGTGGTTGTTTATCCAAATGTTGATCTTTTCGTTGGCGTCATAAGGGTCGCTACCGACGAACCTCGTCATCGTTACCCTATTTTCACCAACAAACGTCAACGATTCCTCAGTGAACGACTTGTACCCACTCACCACAAGGACATTTTTTGACCCGAGCGACGCTTCCTTCATCCAGGAAGGAATTTCATCGTGAGCATCTTTCACTAACACCGGGCATTTTTCCGAGAAAAGATAAGGGGAAAGCGACACCAAATCGCCCAAACAGCCATCGTAGGTAAGGGCAACGTCGGAACCCCATAGGCCCTTTTCTTCGCCGTACTGAAAAATCGACCACGAAAGGCTGCAAGCGTTTTCGCCTTCCAGCACTTCTACCGAAGCGGAAGGAACGGAAGAAGCTGCTTCCTTGGTTATCGCATCCACATCCAGCGTACCTCCATTCAGCACGTACACCGTCTGGGGATTGAGCCTGGTTAGCTCCTGTGCCGTAATATCGGGCATGTTTTCGTTCTGCGTTAGCAAAATGGGAGCATCGAGGGCGCCGGCAAAGCCGTTCGCAATCAGCGGTACCATTTCGTGCTCGCCCGAAGCCAGAATTACCGTTTTAGCCCCATCGGGGTAGCAACGGCTCGAAAGCTTCGCCGCAATGCCATAACGTGTGTCTGCTTCGATAGATTCGATGCCGCTCATGTCGGGCTTCTTCGGATCCTGCAAGGTTTCGAACACGATCTGCTCCGATTCCTTGCTGCCCACATGGCCGCCCAGCACACGATACGTCTGGCACACTTCCTTCGCCGCGCCCGCCATGCGCAAATGACCCTTTTCGATCCATACAGCCTTGTTGCACAGACGCTCAATCTGGTCATTGTTGTGCGAAACAATAAGCACCGTCACGCCGTGCTCTTTGATCAACTTCGTGATGCGGTCTTCGCACTTCTTCTGGAACATGAAGTCGCCCACGGAAAGCACTTCGTCAACGATCAGAATCTCAGGCACGATAACCGTAGCAATCGCAAAGGCAATGCGCGCCACCATGCCGGAAGAGTAGTTCTTCATGGGCATGTCCAGGAACTTTTCTACCTCGGCAAATTCAACGATGTCGTCAAAGTTTTCCTCAATGAACTGCTTCGAATAGCCCAACAACGCACCGTTCAAGTAGATGTTTTCGCGCGCAGTAAGCTCCATGTCGAAGCCCGCGCCAAGCTCAATGAGCGGGGCGATATTGCCACTGACCGCACATGATCCTTTGCTGGGTTCCAGTACGCCGGCGATGATCTTCAGTATGGTGGATTTGCCAGAGCCGTTCGTCCCCAGAATGCCGAACACGTCGCCCTGCTTCACTTCGAAGGAAACGTCGTCGAGTGCGCGGAATTCCTTGAAGCGCAGCTCGCGCTTCAAGGCGGCAATCGCGTATTCCTTGATGCTGTTCAGCTGCTCGCTTGCCATGTTGAAGATCATGGACACATGGTCCACCTTGATCATGGTTTTCTTTGATGAGTCGTCGGCGAGCTCAGATTCGATTTCCAGAACGCTGGTATTCACGTTTTCGGGCATGGTTGTTCCTTAAACGTAGAGAATGAACTTCTTTTCGGTCTTCTTGAAAATAAGCAGACCGATAGCGAATGCAGCCACCGCCATGCCCAGGCACAGCAGGTTTTCCTGCAAGCCGGGCACCGTGCCGCTCAGGATAAGGTCACGGAAGTAAGTTACGTAGTGATACATAGGGTTGTACTGCATAAGCGGCGCCGCCCAATCAGGCAAGATTTCTACGGGGTAGAAAAGCGGCGTGGCGTACGTCCATGCGGTGATAACGACGCCCCACAGGTGGCATACATCGCGGAAGAACACCGAAAGGGCGGAAAGCGCCATGCCCACGCCCGCGCTGAACAACACCACATACAGAAGCAGCAGCGGCAGGGCAAGCAGGCTAACATGCGGCATAACTTGGAAGAAGATCATTACCGCAGCTACAGCGATGAGCGAAATGCAGAAGTTCACCAGCTGGAACAGCACTTTTTCCAACGGGAAGATGAGCTTTTCGATGCGGATCTTCTTGATAAGCGAAGAAGATTCGATGATTGAGTTCATGGCGCCCGAAGTGGAATCGGCCATGAGGGCGAACATGACGTTGCCCAGGATTACGTACAGCGGGTAGTTTTCGATGCTGAACTTGAAGAACGTGCTGAACACAACGGAAAGCACGATCATCATGAGCAAAGGGTTCAGGACCGACCACAGAACGCCCAGGGCGCTGCGACGGTACTTCAGCTTGAAGTCCCTGGATACAAGGGACGTTATGGTGAACCAATTCCTTCTGGCATTAGCGCTTGAGAGCATATTTGGCATTAATGCAGTTCCTTATCGTTTAGTGGTTGCGCAGGGGCGGCTGCCTTTGCAGTTGGCGCCCAGTGCGACCTAAATAATCACGATGTTTTATTGTAAAGGGTATTGGCGCACGCTTGCCAGCCTGCACGGTTTTTGCGGAAAATGGGAATATAGGGACAGGTGCTTACCGGAAAGTTCTCTTTTTCTTTCCAAACAGCAAAAAGAACACCAATACATACATCGGGATCAAGAACTGCAAAGCAGCACCGTACCTCGGCCAGTAGTAAATCGGAGACGCTATTGCCAACGTAGCCACAAGAATAATTGATGGAATTAAAGCGAACACCCATCTCCCTTTGCCCGCAGCGAGCAAGCAAATGGAAAGGTACAGCACCGTCCAAAACAGCCAGCTGATCGGAACAGACCAAGAGTCCATAGGAAGCATCTCATTCCAGCTTTCGTCGAGCGCTGCAGGATTTGACTCGATTCCATACGGAACAAGCCGATCGGCATAGGCAGCATTAGCGTTCCGGGGAACGCCTGCACTTATGTTCCACGACCAAAGGTGATCACTGTTGCCTGGATTTACCGCCCAAAATCCGTATGTTTGCAATTCCCAAGCCTGAAAGTATGCATTTGGGTTTCTGGCAAGCATAGAGGCCCAATGTCCCCATAGCCCTTCATTAAGCGCAAAATTATTAAAATCGGGCGCCCATTTTAAATTGTCGGTGCAGCAGGGAGTATAGGTCGACTTGTATTCTTCCAGTGGATAAATTGAATTCATATATTCACGATCAGACTCGGACATCTCACCATCCAGCGCAACAACACGCGCCATCTGATTCAGCGGAATACCGACGCCTTCTGATGCTTCCGATGGCACTACGCCACCAAAAGAATAAATAGGGCCGGTTACGATTCCGAAAACAAGCAAGACAGCCGCCATACACCCAATCACACGGCCAGACCCTTTCGCATACCGCAAGCGGGACTTGGCGATCAAGAAAATCGCCAACAGAACAAGCACCCCAAACAAAATATAGACGCCGTTATTCCGGAAGAAGACCATGACCAACGATGAAGCAAGCAAAAGAGCTATCCAGCTCCTTTTTTGGGCATCTCTCCCTTGGACCAAACATAGTCGGCGAGGCACATCGAGAAAACAAGCACTGCCGAGCTAAAAAGAGGGTCTTTCCAAAGAGCAATGCCGTACGTCGCAATATACGGCGTCATGGAGAAAACAAGAGCTATCGCAATCCCCACTACAGGGCGGACGCCACCGCGAACCACAACCCAACGCGCAAGCAGACCAAAGCCCAGGGACATCAAAACGGACTGACATATCGACGACATGCCCACACCAACAGTGTTGCCCAACCCCAAAATGCCAGCAAATTTCAGCCAGCACTTCAGGTAGATCGTATAAGCAACTGGATGGTGATTGTTCAGCGCAGTCCATCCCATAGCTTGGCTAAGGGACGAAAGGGAATCGCCAAAAACGAAGCCAGGCCAGTAGATCACCATGTAGGGGATCCAGCCTAGAAAAACAATGACGGAAAGCAGCAGCACCCATCGCGCACCCAAACGGTCCATGCACGGCTCAAGAATACCGTTACGCTGAGATTCGCGTCTTGCCTGCAAGAACTGAACAGGAGCCGCAAACAGAGCGAAGAGACCAGGAAGAAGCATCACGAAAAGGGCGAGATCGCGAAGGTGGTAGGGTGCGATATAACTCTCATCGACATGAGCGTTATAGCCCCCACCAGCGGGTACCACAATATGATCGCCAAGGATCAAACTGACTGCGAACGCAAAGGTGAACAGGAGCACCACACACAATAGCGGCTTTCTTGTTGCCAGATTCCTTGGTTTTAATCTGTTTAAAGCGATTAATTCAAGAGAGAGCAGACAGATCCAAACTACGACCTCCGCATCTGCATTCAGGCAACGAGCGCAGGCCCAGCTCGAAACTCCCGCAAGAAGCACTTTGCATGCCGTCTTCCAAGTATTTTCATCGTCGAGACCGTCGACTATTTCCGACATTCATTCCTCTTTCTGAAGCAAATCAAGCCCCGATCGGCAAATATACTTATTGTACACTCGAAATGTAAGTCATGTTTTTTTCAGGGGACGACAAGCCCCTACCCCATCTCCTGCAAATTCAACGAGTAGAACCTTCGCCTACCCTTGCGCGTCTCCCGCAAAAAACCTAGCTCTTTAATCAGCTTGCGCTTCCTTGCCATTGTGGGCTCGGACATCTCGGCTGCCGCGCACAGCTCTTCAGTAGTTGCGCCGTTTTCCGAAAACAGCTCCGCCTGGGCAAGAATGAACGCAACTCGCCAAAGACCGGCGTCCTCGTCCTTGGTAGCGATTGCACGGTTTACCGCCCCAACCGCATCAGCCAAATCGCTCTGCTTCGCCTGTAGCGAATCCAGCATGCTTTCCATCGCATCAACCACCAGCCCCGAAAAGGAAATCACAAAAGGCGTTATATCTCCCTTATTCAGCGGATGCTCGCAAATCGAAAACCCCTTGTAATATTTTTCGATACGCTCTTTCACGGAATACGAAAGGCGATACCCGACTATAGGGCTAAAACTGCGAGAAAGAACATAGCTGCTGATGAACCTGTTGGTTCGCCCGTTGCCATCGTAAAACGGATGAATATAGGCGAACAGAAAATGGAACACCGACACCCGCACAAGCGCAGGGATTGCCTCATCGGCGAGGATTATCAATGCCTGATTCATCAGCTCAATGATCTTTGATTCGGGTTCAACGCCCTGGTGTATCGGCTTATGCGAGGCATCCTGAACGCTTACTGGTCCCTTGCGGAAGAACTGACCATCGGGAACATGAGACGGATCATCGACTTTTACTTCATCGAGAACCAGCTCGTCATACAAAGCACGCACATCAGCGCAAGTAGCGATAGGAATCGTTTTACGCATTCTTAGCGCATGATATTTTTCAACAATGCCTAAAAACCTGCCCGTCTTGTTCTTTTCGGCGAGCATTTCAAGGGCATCGTCGATTTCCCTGCGCGTCGAGTGAACTCCTCCGATTCCGTTAGTAAGCACGATTTCATCAATAAGGCATTTGTCCATGTATTGCTCAATGGCCCTCTGCGGCAACATCCCTATGGTGCGGTCAATGTCTCTATCAAGCTCCATCGCCTTGATAATTAGCTCGTAAATCGCGGAGTCCATTACGTAGAATGCTTGATTCCCGCTTATCTGAAAGTTAAGACGCACGGCGTCCTTGGAATTAAAGCGCTGCTCGTACACGAGCCTGGCGTCATTTTCTGAGATATGAAATAGGGTTCTTAGGTCCCGATATTTTGACGACATGAGACACCATCCCGAATAGACCAAAAATGTCGGTAATTATTTGGTCTATTGTCGCATATCTTACGAATAGACCAAAAAAACAGCCTATTTTTTGGTCTATTCGGGCGAAAACAGGCGATTGACCAAAATTCTTTGGTCTATTTTGGTCAATCGAGGGCGCCACCGTTCGAGACAAGCAACGGCACCGCGACGCAATATCGCCCCTAAACGACACCTATGCGACACTGTCGCGACAGTTTGGCGACATTGTCGCATAGGTGCCGCACTGGGAATATAGAGACAAGTCCCGTTTGCCCAGTTTTGCATGACACACAAAAAGCCTCACTTGCACAATTCATTCATCGCAAGCGAGGCTCTGTCCGCTAAGCGGGGAAACGATGCCTGTCCCTATATACCCACCTGGCTTATTTCCCTGCGGCTTTCAGTGCTGCTTTGGGACCTGCCACCAGCAGATAGTACAAGCCCTTGCGCAGCGGCGTGGGATCGTTGGGGAAAAACTGCTCGAAACGCTTTGGGTGCTCCATCAAATATCGCAGGTTCGCGTTCTGATAGTCGCTGAACAGCGAGCGATCATACGCGCCGCCCCTAAAGCCAGCACGCAAGTCCTCATGCATCTTGACCACGAATTCACGACGCTGCTCCGGCGCCAAGCGTGCAAAGTTCCACATATAGCTGTCATAACGCAGCCTGAACAGGACTTTTCTCAAATCATCGCAATCAGGGTCATTCTTGATGAAGCGCTCGGCCATGTCAAATTCTTTGCACACGCACATCACTTTTTGCGCGTCGTTCACAGAAGACGCCTCGTTGTCTTGGCGGTAATGCAGAATGGCCTCTTCGGACATGACGACCTTCTGCGCGGTTACCCACACCTTGAACTGGAAGCCCAGGTCCTGGAAGCTTGCACCCGCCGTTTCAAGGAAACGCACGCCCTTATCAACCAGCATTTCGCGACGATACAGCGCCGACCAAATGGAGGGAATGCAGTAGAACACTTCGCGAACATCGCGCGGATTGAAGGGGGCGTCCGTCATAGGGGGTTTGCACACACTTATAAGCTGGTTGCGTTCCTTGGGCGTGCTCCAGTAAAACCAGTAGTTGGCTTTAGCCACGTCGACAGGAGCATCAGCACTTGCGTCCTTCACCAGACCATACAGCAGCTCTAGCGCATTCGGCTCAAAGAAATCGTCGGGCTCCAAAATGCCAATGTACCCGCCGCGCGCGGTGTCGATGCCCAAGTTCATTGACGCGCCGTAACCGGAATTATCCTTATCAATCAGGCGAAAACGCTGGTCTTTTTCCATGTAGCGCTTGATGATATCTAGCGAACCATCGGTGCTGCCGTCGTTGATGCACAGTGCTTCGAAGTCGGTGAACGTCTGAGCAATCAACGAATCAAGCGCCTGTTCCAAATACTGCTCGGAATTGCAAATGGGCACCAGCACCGAAATAGCAGGTGCGGGCCCTTCAGGTGCAGGGCTGATCTTCGCGCTCGCACGCGCTGCATTCGCACGCGCCTGTTGCTGAGAAATCTGGTTCTTGCCCTTTTTCTCGGTCTTCGCAGCGGCGTTTCCGCCACCAGCGCTCTTCGCGTTATTCTTCTTAGCCATTCCCAGCCCCTCTCAAATCAATTAGGTAAAAGTATACCGTTCAAACAAGAAGCAACCACAGGGCATATCTCAGCTGCCACGGATGTCGCAATCGCGCCGAGCATCCACGGGCGTCATACGTCCAAGGTCGGCACAAATCGCGGTGGGCGCTCCACGCCTCCGCCAACCCAAGCGTTCAACGACACGCACGGACATTCGCCACCCCGCCCATCGCGCCACGAACTTCACGGCAAAGCTTCAACACTTGATTAATTCCTCGCAAACGAGGTGCTTTCCTCGAGCGCATCGCATAGAATCGGACTAATGCAGAACGCGTTCACAAAACGGCGCCAGCAGAGCGCAACACTATTCGCCTCAACGCGTTATTGAAGCCCGCCGCCAACAAGGAGGTTCTTATGAAACTTGGATTCATCGGATGCGGAAATATGGCCAAAGCCATGATCAAGGGAATTGTCGCTAGCGGTGCTGTTGCGCCCGGTGAAATCTACGGTTCCAATGCAACGCCGGAACACGCCGCTGCCGTAGCCGAAGAATTCGGCATTAACGCTGGCACCAACAACATCACCGTCGCCGAAAACGCCGACATCCTGTTCCTTTCCGTAAAGCCCTACCAGTACGAGGCCGTTATTGCCGAAATCCGTGGAGCAATGCACCCTGAACAAACCGTCGTCACCATCGCCCCCGGCAAGACTATCGCTTGGTTGGAAGAACAGTTCGGCGCGCCCGTCCGCATCGTACGCACCGCGCCGAACACGCCCGCACACGTGCTGGCAGGCGTTACCGCCTACTGCCCCAACAGCTTGGCAACCGCTGAAGACGTCGCCGCCGTCGAATGCCTGCTTGCCAGCTTCGGCACCACCGTTGAACTGGAAGAATCGCAGCTCGACGCCGCGAGCGCCATCGGCGGCAGCTCACCCGCCTATGTATATATGTTCATCGAGGCCTTAGCAGACGCAGGCGTGGCCGAGGGCCTGAAGCGCCCGCAGGCTTACCAGCTTGCCGCACAGGGCGTACTGGGTGCTGCAAAACTCGTGCTCGAATCCGGCAAGCATCCTGGCCAGCTGAAGGACGAGGTGTGCTCGCCTTCCGGATCCACCATCCGCGGCCTTGAGGTTCTGGAAAAAGGCGCATTCCGTGGCACCGTCATCGATGCACTGCGCACCACCATCGAAAAGGCACGCGCTCTGTAACGCAAATGGGAATAGTTGGGTGCCTGCGGTGCCGATGCGCTGCGGCAAGCAGCGATTGGCGGAATCCAGAGCAAAACAATTCGACATCAAGGGCATTAGGGGCGGAGCAGCGGAACTGTTTCTGATTGACGACATCGATTTAGCCCGAAGAGAATATGCATGGTCCCTCTGCGCTGATTCTTCAGAAGGACCATGCCGACGCACAAATCGAACGTCTCTGATCAAATAATAGCCGCACTTGCTTACGCAATCGCCGCGAATCATCACCCCCCCCCGCAAACGAGCCCTCGCTGCATGCGCCAGGGCGCACACCGCACCTACGCCCGCCCGCACAGCACCGAACAAAGACGAAGCCCCGCGTCAGCGACGACATTTACCCGCCAGAATTCAACGTAAACGTACCTAAAATCCCATATAATTCATTATTTTTTTAACAATGTACCCAGGGGATACATTACGATGGACTTATCCATACCAGTTCAAAGGACAAGTGGAAAGGCAAAGTGGGATCACATGGCAAAAGCGTCAGCAAAGAATAAAACGCTTTCCACTGCGGTAGCACTTGCGATGGCTGCTTCGCTGAGCGTTCCTTTCACGGCATATGCCGTGAAAGGAACGCTTCGCAAGAGGCAACCCAACAAGAGGAAACGACAGCGGCAAACGACGGATCCGTAACCAACAACGAAGAAACTGCAGCAGTTAAGGCAACCGGCGAAACTGAGGCAGACGCGAAAGGCGCAATTGCGCTGCATTCCAACGAATCCGCGCAGGCAATAGCCGAGGTTGACGGCAAGCAGTACGCAAGCATCGCAGCGGCAATCGCGGCCATCGATGCTGAGGGCACCGTTACCCTCCTGGGTGATGTAACAGAGGACGTCACCATCCCTAAAGGCAAGGCCATCACGCTCGACCTAAACGGCAAGAAGCTCACCAACAAGGCAAGTCACACCATCACCAACAATGGAACGCTCACGGTAACGGGCTCCAATGGCGGCGGCGTGGTTGACAACATCACCCATGCAAAGGCTGCTCTCTCCAACGCAGTAGGCGCAACGGCCACGCTTGAGGGCGGCACGTTCATGCGCAGCAAGGAAGCCGGCAAGGACGGCAACAACAGTGGCGGCAACAGCTACTACACCATTGAAAACTATGGCTCCATGAGCTTCGGTTCTGGTGCATCGGTGGAAAACGCTGGTCACTTCTCCAGCATGATCCGCAACGGCGGCAAGAACACCGCTGAAAGTCCCGCTGAAATGACCATCAATGGCGGCACGTTCAGCGGCGGCATCAACACCATCAAGAATGACGATTACGGCAACCTCACCATCAACAATGGCGACTTCGACAACACGTCCCAGTACGTAATCATGAACTGGAGCAAGGCCACCATCAATAACGGCACGTTCAAGACCTCCAGCAAAGCCACCTCTGCTGTTCTGTTCAATTCTTCGTACGGCAATGACCCCGCTGACATCGGAAGCCTGGAAGTAAACGGCGGCACGTTCACCACCAATTCCGCCGCCCAGCCCGTGCTGACGAACTACTACGACGCCAACAACACGGCAACGTCCACGGTGATAAACAACGGCATCTTCAACGGGGATTTGGTAAACGAGTCCGAGCATAAGGGCCCGCTTTCCGTTTCCGGTGGTACGTTCACGGATCCGGCAGTCGCAAAGCACCTCAAGAGCGGCAAGGCAGTTTTGTTCAACGACGGCAAATATGCTGTCGGTAACAAGGACACCGTGAAGGGCGATGCAACCTATTCCGTAACCAATACCGACGGAACGGTTGTTTACTTCACCGATGCTCAGGCTGCAAACGACTATGCTAAGGAATCGGGCGCTCAGGCTCCTGTGGTTTTGAAGGTTACCGTTAACTTCGATTCCAACCAGGGCACAGCAGTCGACTCTCAGCTTGTTGCCGTTGGTGACAAAGTGGCAAAGCCGGCAGATCCTACCAAGAAAGGCTATACCTTCTCGGGATGGTTCACTGACAAGGACTGTACCAAGGCTTACCACTTCGATGCTGCTGTAGACAACACACAACCCGAGTTCACCCTGTATGCCGGCTGGAAGGCAGCGGCTCCTTCTACCGTTCAGCCCGGTGCTGGCGACAACGGCAATAACTCCTCTGCCAATGCGAACGTAAACGTCAACGCCGTTAACGACAATGGCGACAATGCCGCAAGCGAAGCAAAGGCGACTACCGTGAAGACGGGTGACAACCTTGCTCTTATTGGTGGCGCAATTGCCCTGATTGCCGTTGCGGCTGCTGCCGTTGCAGGATTTGCACTGCGTCGCAGGAAGATGAACTAGCTTTTTGCTCACTGCGTTTCACTGACCGTAAGGCAATACGGCGGTAACGCGTACGGCAAAGGGTCGGGCCTGAGGAAATCTCGGACCCGACCCTTTTGTTTTGCTTTGGGGCAATGGGGACGGGTACTGTTTTCTCGCGCATCCTTTCGCATTGGCCTTTTGAGTCCTGGAGAAATCCAGGGCTTTTTGCTTACCTGTCTAACAAGCAGAGCCCTGCTTGTGACCAATTACGCGAGCCGAGCTCTGCTTTTGTGCGTGTTGCCAAACAAAAAAAGGGCGGTCGCTTTTGCGAACGCCCTTAGTAAAGCTGGAAATTTGGTATCAGTCCCTATATTCCCTCTTACGCCATGAATTTGTAGACGGCTTGGGTGTAGGCCACCGGGTCGTCGATAGGCAGACCCTCAGTGATCAGCGCCTGATCGTACAGAATCGTGGCGTACAGGTGCACCTTTTCGGTATCGCCATCCTCGAACGCCTTCTGCACTGCCTTGAATACGGGATGCTCAGCGTTCAGTTCGAGCACTCGGTCGCTCTTTACGTGCTCGCCGTCGGGACCCTGCGCCAGGATCTTCTCCATTTCCAGCGTGATGGGACCTTCTGCGGTTACGCATGAAGGGGTATCGGTCAGGCGGGCGGAAACGGCAACGCGCTTAACCTTGTCATCGAGTGCCTTCTGCATTTCGGCGAACAGGCCCTCGTTTTCCTTCGTAATTGCTTCGGCCGCGCTCTTCTCGTCCTCGGTCTCCAGGCCCAAATCGCCACCGGCAACGTTCTTGAAGGGCTTTTCCTGGTACTCGTTCATCGACATGAAGCAGAACTCGTCAACGTCCTGCGGGCACAGCAGCACATCGAAGCCCTTCCCCAGTACCGTGTTCACGATGGGGCGCTTCGCCAAACGGTCGATAGCTTCGCCCGTTGCAAAGAAGATCGACTTCTGGTCCTCCGGCATGGCCTCCACGTACTCGGCCAGCGTCACCATCTTCTGCTGCTTGGCGGAGTAGAACAGCAGCAGGTCAGCCAGCACATCCTTCTTCATGCCGTAGCTGGTGTAGATGCCGTACTCCAGGTTGCGGCCAAAGCCCTTGAAGAACTTCTCGTAACCGTCGCGGTCGTTCTTCAGGAACTTCTCCAGTTCGCTCTTGATCTTCTTTTCGAGCTTGCTGGCAATAGCGCGCAGTTGGCTGTTCTGCTGAAGCGTTTCGCGCGAGATGTTCAGCGAAAGGTCCTGCGAGTCCACCACGCCCTTCACGAAGCTGAAGTAGTCGGGCAGCAGATCGCCGCACTTTTCCATGATCAGCACATTCGAGCTGTACAGTGCCAGGCCCTTTTCGTAGTCCTTGTTGTAGAAGTCGTACGGCGGGCGCTTGGGGATGAACAGCAGCGCATCGTAGGTCAGCGCGCCTTCCGCGTGCACGGAAACGGTGCGGGCTGGGTCCTCGAAATCGTGAAAGTCGGTCTTGTAGAAGGTGGCGTATTCCTCGTCGGTTACCTCGGATTTGCGGCGCTTCCAGATGGGGATCATCGAGTTGATGGTCTTAACCTCGCGCACCGTTTCGAACTCGGGCTTGTAGTCGTCGCCGGCATCTTCGGGCTTGGGCAGGGGCTTGCGCTCTTCCATTTCCATGTGGATGGGGTAGCGCACGTAGTTGCTGTACTGCTTGATGAGGGCCTGGAGCTCATACTGGTCTAGGAATACGTCATACTCTTCTTCGTCGGCGTTGTCCTTCAGGTGCAGGGTGATGCTGGTGCCGTGGTCGGCGCCCAGTGCGGCGGCCTCTTCGGCGGTGGCGGGCTCGATGGTGTAGCCCTCAACGCCGTCGGATTTCCAGGTGAACGCCTCGGCCTCGCCGTATGCGCGGGAGGTTACGGTAACTTCCTTGGCAACCATGAACGAAGAATAGAAGCCCACGCCGAACTGGCCGATGATGTCCACATCTTCGCCCTGCTTTTCGGCGTTTTCAGTCTTGAACTCAAGGCTGCCGGAATGGGCGATGGTACCCAGGTTGGTTTCGAGCTCGTCGCGCGTCATGCCGATGCCGGTATCGGAAACGGTGATGGTGCGTGCGTCCTTGTCGAAGGCAACATCGATGGAAAGGTCGTCCTTCGAAACGGCGATAGAGGTATCGGTAAGGCTCTTGAAGTAGAGCTTGTCCACCGCGTCGGATGCGTTAGAAATAAGCTCGCGCAGGAAGATTTCCTTGTTCGTGTAGATGGAGTTGATCATCAGATCGAGGAGCTTTTTGCTCTCAGTTTGGAACTGCTTCATTCAGATCCTTCCTTCTTTGGGCGAATGGCACGCGCCACACGGCACAGACGCGGCAACACCCTATTTATATTGTGGGCAAACGCAAATTAGCACTCCCGCAAGAGGAGTGCTAATAAGAATTCTAGTATGGGAACTGCACCTGTCAAGGAAGGCGAAGGCCGCCCGCCCGTTTGTAACGCGGCTGTTGCCTTTCGGGCGGTTTACGGCGAACGGGCGCGGGCGATGGTAGTGCGCAGCGCGTCAATCACCGTGCCGCGGAACGCGTCCTTTTCCAGAACCACAACTCCGTGAATGGTGGAACCGAAAGGCAAGCGCACCTCGTCCTTCAACTGGCCAGGATGCTTGCCCGATTCCAGCACCAGCTTCGCAGAACCCAAAGCCGCCTGCGCGGCAATCTGCTGGGCCTGCGGGCGCTTCAGCCCTTCGGCCACGCCGGCGTCGCAGCCTTCGCCTATTACCAGCGAAAATAGCGCAGCCCTAAGCGTTTTAGGCGCTATTCCTTCTCTTCGCCTTCTGCCGTCTCGGGCTCCTCCTCGAAGCGGACGTCAATCTTGTCGATGCGCAAACCATCCATCACGCGGGCCATCATCGTGATCTTCGTGCCCTCGTGATGCAGCTCGTACGAATCGCCCTCGGCGGGGATCTTGTCCAGCAGGTCAAGCATCAAGCCACCCGCGGTCTCGTAGTCGAACACGGGCACGGGCTCAAATCCAATGAACTCAACGAACTGGTCAACCGGCAACGAGCCGTCAACCAAGTAATGATGCTCGCCCACCTTCAGGATTTCGTCCTGATCATCGTGCAGATACTCGTCTTCCATGCGGCCGATAATCTGCTCGACCACATCGGTCATGGTAACGATGCCGGACGTGCCGCCATGCTCGTCAACCACCACGGCGATTTTCGTGTGCTTAGCCTGCAGCACCTGCAAAAGCTTCGCGATGGAAATGCTCTCCGGCACCGCCTGAATCGAGCGGATTTTCAGGTCCTTCATCGTGGAGCCCTCAGGCAACAAGTAGGCATCCTTGATGTGCACGAAGCCCACGATGTTGTCCTTGTCCTCGCGGAACACGGGGTAACGCGTGAATTTGTTCTTCCCCATGAAGTCGAGGTTCGTCGCAAGGTCATCGTCGTAGTCGATGGCCAGCACCTCGGTGCGAGGCGTCATGATAGCCTTCGCGTCCTTATCGTCCAGGTCGAAAATGTTGTCCAGATACTGGTACTGATCCTGCTCGATAGATCCGCTCTCAGCGCTTTCTTCAAGCAGCAGCTTAATTTCTTCCTCGGAATAAGCCTCAGTTTCATTCTTGGCATCGTGGCCGGTCAAGCGCATAACGCCATTGGTGGTAGCGTTAAACAGCCACATGATGGGATAAGTAATGCGATAGAACGCATGAAGCGGACCCGCTGTGTGCAGCGCGTAGGTTTCCGTCTTCAGGATAGCCATGCTCTTAGGGATGAGCTCGCCGGCCACCACATGCAGCGTGGTCATGATGAAGTAGCCAATACCCACCGAAATAACGGTGACAGCCGTGTCGGGCAAGCCAAAGAACACGAAGATCGGGTGAAGCAGCGCGGCAAACGCGGGCTCGCCCAGCCAGCCCAACGCCAGCGAAGCCAGCGTAATACCAAGCTGGCAAGCCGAAAGGTACTCGTTAACGTTGTCGGCCATCTCGAGCGCACGCTTGGCGCCCTTCTTGCCTTCTTCCACTAAAATCTCAATCTGCGATTTACGCACGCGCACCAAGGAGAACTCGGCGATAACGAAAAAAGCGTTCATCAGCAGAAACAGAACAACCAATATCAAACTTAACCAAATAGGCATCTAGGTACAAAACTCCTTGCATAAGCGGGTGAGAAGCGGCATCGCCATCTCTCACTGCGGGGACGAGAAACGGATAGGCCATTTCTCATTGCGGGAACGGTATCGGAAAAGAAGCTCAAACTGCTTTTCCGCTAAAGGGGAATCGGTGCGCTTTGCACCCTTTCCGAGAAAACCGAAATTACACGGCCATCTCCTCCTTTGGGAAGGGCATAAGGCGCGTTACGTCCGCCAACAAGGAAAGGCACTTGCGCACATCCAGGCATAAGCCACGCGCAAGGAAGAGCTGCAACGCTGTTTGCGCTGCAGTATCTGAATACAGAAACGCAGCCTTTTCTTCACACGAAGACAAAGACCGCGCGGGACCAAAAAGAGAATTATTGCATTGTGCGGTGCGTTTTCGGGTCGAGCAACATCGACCGCCGCCGTCGGAGTCGTTCACGACAGCTTCATCTCCTATTCTGATGGCCGCCGCCATCGTTGGTCCCACAACCCGTTTTGCGTAAACAGGCACGATATCTTTCAGAATAGTACCGCGGAACAACGGCAATTCAACGAAACACCATCACAGCGCCACGTTTTCTGCGGCAAACGACACGATCCCGCTGTTTCGGCCTCGTCGCGGACGCGACGACAGAGATGCGGGTGCCAGCCTCATACGAAATCCCAACCAAATCAACAACGCGCGCCACCGCGAAACGGACGCGCAGGGCAAAAGGCGCGTGGACGGCGAGGCGGGACATGCCCAGCGACGCGAGGCGAATGCGCTTGCTCCGCGTGGGACGACGCGGAATGTACGCACACCTCACACGGGGGTAACGGGCACGTCTCACGCGAAGGCAGGCGCGACAACAGGAGCATCTTGCGCGTAAGCGGGGAGCAGCTCGAAGCTGCATGTGGCGAACCCACAAAACAGCCGCGCCACCCCGCGCAAACGGGGACAGTGCGCGAACCGCGAGCACCGCCCCACCCCACCCGAAAAAGATCAAAACGCTCAAACGGAGCACCTAGGAATGGCAAGATCTGCGCGCCGTGCATGATTTGAGGGGCCTGTGCAGCGAAAAGTGCCCCTTCCTGGCAAGATATTCGCGCGGTGTATCCTCCAACGGCGGTTTGCGGGGCTTTTCGGATACATGGCGCGCATATCTTGCCAAAGCCAGCTCATTTCGGATGCATGGCGCGCGAAT
>OLOM01001068.1_pt1 | contig 19406 bp, 16 predicted proteins | sample 1672531 | NCBI WGS metagenome assembly OLOM01 (sample SAMEA3136696, study PRJEB25190) | human gut metagenome | reverse complement strand
TTTCAAGGGAAAAATTAAGGCCATAACAACAGACAATGGGATGGAATTTTGCACTTGCTTGTTGCTTAATCCCCTGATTTATCGGGTGAGTCATTTCATGTTTTGAATAACGCTGCATAGTTACATGAATAAGTCTATAAATACAATTAGGGCAAGCACAATTCTGGTTGCTTGCCCTAATTTCTTAAGTTTATTCTTAGAATTTCTTTCCAAAAACGATATTGATGAAAGTCTTGATGAGAATCTTTGCATCAAACCACCATGATCGATTCTCTAAGTAGTAGAGATCTAAATCCAGACGTCGCAGCATTTTCTCCATGGTGTCAGTATAACCATTATAGAGAGTAGCGTAGGAGGTGACTCCTGGACGAATCTGATAGAGATACTTATAGCGAGGATCATGCTCTATAATCTGATCAATATAGAACTTGCGCTCAGGGCGAGGACCAATAAACGCCATATCGCCCTTAAATACATTCCAAAGTTGAGGAAGTTCGTCGAGGTGATGAGCCCTGAGAAATCGTCCTACTTTAGTGAGTCTTGGGTCGCCACTAATCTCTAAAAGATCAGGACCATCTTTTTCTGCATCAATCTTCATAGAACGAAATTTGTAGATAAAGAATGGCTTGCCATGAAGACCGATGCGCTCTTGTTTGTAGATAATAGGTAATCCATCCTCCCAATGTATGGCAATGGCGCAGACCAAAGCCAAAGGAAAGAAGAATATCAAACAACATGTTGCAATGATGAAATCGACGGAGCGTTTTAATATTTGCTCCGCCTTATTCATGTTGTCTTTATATTGTTTATTTTCCATTTATTTTTTATGCATCAATTAACTAAGCTTGAAGCTATGTTGTTCGTTATTTGTCGAGTTTTTCGTAAATCGAATTGTTGCTCTTATACTCAGGTACTATCTCCTTCATCTTCTTTACTGTGAGCATTTCATCGTACAACTTACTCTTTTCAATTAAGTCATCAATCTGGTTTGAAACTTCAGAATAGTCGTATTCACGAACTTTAGCAATTCTAATCTTATTGTTGAATGAAGGCTTGGTAGATTCTTTGTCGTTTAGTACTTCCTCGTAGAGCTTTTCACCAGCCCTTAACCCAGTGAATTTAATTTCTACATTCTTAGCTCCACTGAGGTTAATCATTCTCTGTGCCAAGTCAGCAATCTTGACTGGTTTACCCATGTCAAAGACAAAAATCTCACCACCATTACCCTTAGTACCAGCTTCCAAAACGAGTTCGCAAGCTTCAGGAATCAGCATGAAATAACGGATGATATTAGGGTCGGTGACTGTAACAGGACCACCATTCTTAATCTGTTTCTTAAACAGCGGAATGACAGAACCATTAGAACCCAAAACGTTGCCAAATCGTGTGGTTACAAACTGGGTTTCACCTTTGATGATACCTTCTTTCACGGCTTTGTTGAGGCTTTGAACATAAATTTCACAGATACGTTTTGAGCATCCCATTACATTGGTAGGATTTACAGCCTTATCAGTTGATATCATCACAAACTTCTTTACGCCATACTTGACAGCCAAATCTGCCAGGATTTTGGTACCATAAACATTATTTTGAATGCTCTCACATGGATTGTTCTCCATCATAGGAACATGTTTATATGCAGCAGCATGGAAAACATAGTCAGGCAGGTAAGTCTTGAAGATATGTTCCATTCTGGACTTGCTACAGATAGTGGTGACGATGGTTTCAGCTTTAATATCAGGGAATTGCTTCGCCATCATCAATCGTATATCGTGCTGCGGGGTCTCTGCACTATCTATCAGAATTAATTCCGCAGGACTGTACTTGGCGATTTGTCTTACCATTTCGCTTCCGATACTTCCAGCAGAACCTGTAATCAATATGCGTTTGCCATGAAGCATAGCACCCACGCTTTCCATATCGATGCTGATTTCGTCTCGTGGCAAAAGATCTTCAATGCTAACTTCTTTGAGTTGTTGTTGCTCTGTATTCCATTCCTGTGTAGTAGGCATGTATATACGGATACCTTCTGCAAGGATTGCATCCTGGAACTCCTTGTCTGCACGAAAATTATTGATAGCACCTGGTGAAACCAGCAGGGTAGTAATCTTGTTGTCTCTCATGACCTTGATGGTATTCTTGTCGAGTGCATATACCTTAGCTCCCATCAGGTGATGGTGCTTGATTTCTACATCATCAGAAATAAATCCCATGAGTTTGAACTTCATAGGCTTATCATTTTTAATTTGTTTAGCGAGACCGATGCCACCTTCCTTTACACCATATATGAAAGCATTCTTGATGTTATAATCCGATAAAGATACATCAAATACGGTTTTGGCTATGACTCTGATGGCCCACAAGATAAGTGTTGCAACAAGTGAACCTAAGATGATATTGCGATACTGAATCTCAACTCTTGGAAATAATTGAGTATTCAGCAGCATGTTCTTAGTCAGTATAGATAAAACTGCACCGACAGTTACTGCATAGAATACTTTCTGCAAATCAACAAAAGAAGAATATCTTAGAATGCCATCGTAAGTATGGAACATCCTAAAACCTATGGCATGGAACATCGTGAAAATTGCAAAGACAGCAGAGAGTTGTCCTAATATTCCTAATGCTTGTGCTCCGCTATTAATTTGCTGGTATATAAAAAGGTATGACAAATATATCACAGCACAATCTATCCAAAAAATACACCAATAGGGTAGTGATTTTTTGGAAAAATACCAATTTGATAATTTACTGAAGAACCTCATATTCTTTTATCTAATATTAGGTTGTTTTATTTATGATGTTTATTGTATAATGTTTTCTTTGATAGTGTCGATGATGTAATGTACGTCTTCATCTGTGACACATGGACCACTCGGCAAACATAGACCTTTATGGAATAAATCTTCACTTACTCCATTTGTATAGGATACACAGTCTGAATAAACTGGCTGACAGTGCATAGGCTTCCATAATGGTCTTGCCTCAATAGATGCTTGGTCAAGTGCAATTCGTAATGCTTCTACGTTCTTATTTGGTTCTATGTTCGTATGAACATTCTTTGCCTCATGTGTAACCCCTGCAGCTCCTCCTACAGCACCTGTGATAATTTGATTATATGCTTTTTCTTCGCCCTTAATATGAATGTTCTCGTCTAACACAATTGTATTGAGCCAGAAATTTGAATCATAATCAGATGTAGGATTATTATGTACCGTAATACCTTTGATGTCAGCAAGAAGTTTCTCATATAGTTCGTGTATGTGTTTATGATGTGCTATATGTTCATCTAATACAGTCATCTGACCACGACCAATTCCTGCACATACATTGCTCAGTCGATAGTTATATCCAATATGTTCATGTTGATAGTAAGGATATGATTCTCTTGCTTGCGTAGCATAGAACATGATTCGTGCTTGGCTTTCAGTGTCTGAACATATCAGTGCTCCACCACCACTTGTAGTAATCATTTTGTTACCATTGAAGCTTAATACACCATATTTTCCAAAAGTACCACACACTTGTCCTTTATAGCGTGAGCCAAGACCCTCTGCAGCATCTTCTATGAGCGGAATATCGTATTTGTTGGCGACTTGTATGATTTCGTCAATCTTGGCTGGCATACCATATAGATAGACCACAATGATGGCTTTTGGCTTTTTGCCAGTCTTTTCTATTCTATCAGCGATAGCTTTGTCCAAGAGTTGTGGATCCATGTTCCAAGTTTCCTTTTCGCTATCCACAAATACAGGTTTTGCACCTAAATATTTAATAGGATTACTTGAAGCACAAAATGTAAAAGTTTGAACCATCACTTCATCACCAGCTTTTACATCACAGTCTATTAAGGCAAGGTGTACTGCTGCAGTTCCTGCACTTAATGCAACAACTTCCTTGTTTTGACCCACAAAATTCTCAAGATCTTCCTCAAAACCATTAACATTAGGACCTAATGGAACAACCCAATTGGTGTCAAAAGCATCTTTGATATATTTCATTTCGTTACCACTCATGTGAGCAAGACACAAGTAAATTCTCTTTCTGTTCTCCATTGTCTAAAATATTTTGTAGTCGTGAACATCAGTTATAGATGGTGTTCTTCTATATTAATTCTTTATTGTATATAATTCTCTTTCCTGTTACTGTAGCAATAATCATTTTTATGTCCATGATAAAACTATAGTGATGAAGGTAATAGAGATTTATTTTAACTTTGTCAGGATAAATGACATTGTCGTTATATTCCTGTGGATTGGCTTGTTTAGCAAGCAATTCCTCTTCGTCTCTATATTTCAAACTGGCTGGTCCTGTAATACCTGGGCGAAGTTTTAGAATTTCTCTATCTTCTCCTTTTAAGTTATCTGCGTATCCAGGTACGTCTGGTCGAGGTCCAACGAAACTCATATCCCCAATCAGTACATTCCAAAGTTCAGGCAGTTCATCTATCTTATATTTTCTTAGTTTAGCTCCAAGAGGAGTGATACGGCTTTCACCTGCTACGGATACAGAAGATCCTCCATGATTTTGAGACATGGAACGGAACTTGTACATCGTAAACAACTTACCATCTTTTCCAACTCTCTTTTGAGTAAAGATAGCTGGTCCGTCAGGCATTTTAATGCGGATAAGAATCCACGTTGTAAGCAATATTGGACTAAGTAAAATGAGTCCAATAATAGCTGTTACTCTATCGAAGATGTATTTAATAATCATTTGTTGGTTATTTTATTTATACAAACTGTTTTTATACCAAAAAGTGAACCTAAGCCGTAAGAAATATGCAATGTTGTAAAAGACATAAGCAAGTAAAAAAAGTTAAGTTTTTTGATGTAACTGGTCTTGAAACTTATTCCACCAATAAGTATTATATAGCATACTATAGATATTAATGCCAAGATACCAAAGAAAGGATATATCAAAACTCCTAATGTTGGTAAGAGTATTGATAGTATAAATAGCAGCGGAATGAAATGGCGAAATGACAAAGAATTAAACTGTTTGGTGTAATATACAGTTAATATGTTCCATTTTCCATTATTGAAGTTATTTTTAAATAATGCCATGAAATCCTCTCTTGCCATATAAGTACAATAGGTATCAGGTATAATAAAAATATGCCCACCACCTCGCTTTATGCGCTTATTAAGTTCAATATCTTGGTTTCTAACCAATCTTGTATCAAATTGCCCATATTTTAGAAATGTTTCTCTTTTCCAGCAACCAAATGGTACAGTGTCAACTTCTTGAATTTTGCTTATACCAGTTCTAAAAGTAGAGTTGCCAACACCAAATTTATTACTTAGAACTTCTTTTATAGCTAAACTTTTTTGTGTTTTGTTCAGAACTTCAGTTCGACATACGACACCAACATTATCAGCATGTAAGTCTATAAGCGCTTTGGTAAGTACTCTGAAATAATTAGATGGGTATTTAGCATGAGCATCTAACCTGATTATAATATCACCCTTAGATGCATTAATCCCCATATTCATAGCTATAGGGACAATTCTTTTAGGATTGTCTATTAAAGAGATATTTGGATATTTTTTACTATATTGTCCGATAATTTCTCTTGTTCCATCTTGACTCATACCATCTACAAATATTACTTCAAGACAATCTTTAGGATAGTCTTGTTCCAAGATAGAATCAATACATATAGAAATGTATTTCTTTTCATTATATATAGGGCAAATAACTGACAACATATTTAATCTTCTTAATTTTCCAAATTTTCTTTATAATCTTCCATCAATGATATTTCTTGGCAAGATTCCCTTGACATCATAAATGACAGCTTTGTCCTTTTTAAAACTATCAAAGTTGAAGTCTTGAAACTGCTTATGTGCTACAGCTAAAATGATTGCGTCATATTTTTTATTAGTCATATGGTTTTGAATCATTATTTGATAGTCTGTTTTGACTTTATCTGCGTTAGCCCATGGATCATAGACATCTATATTAGAAGTGTATTCTTTTAAAGTATGATAGATATCTACCACCTTTGTATTTCTGATGTCTGGACAGTTCTCTTTAAATGTTATGCCTAAAATCAGTATGTTGGAATCTTTAACGAGAATACCTTTTTTATTCATACATTTGATAACTTGATTAGCTACATAGTCACCCATACCATCATTTAGTCGACGTGCAGCAAACATAACTCTTGGCAAAACTCCATAAACCTGTGCCTTCTGTATCAGATAATACGGATCAACACTAATACAATGTCCACCTACTAAACCAGGTTTTAATTTAATGAAATTCCATTTAGTTGCTGCAGCTTCAATAACATCTTGTGTGTCAATATCCATTGCATTGAAAATTTTAGCCAATTCATTCATAAAGGCAATATTGACATCTCGTTGTGAATTCTCAATAATCTTTGATGCTTCTGCTACTTTGATACTTGGAGCCTTATGTGTTCCATTTACCAACACAGAATTATATACGTTATCTATTAAATCTGCAATTTCAGGAGTACTTCCCGATGTGACTTTTTTTATTTTTTCTACTGTATGAAGTTTGTCGCCTGGGTTGATGCGTTCTGGGCTATAGCCTGCATAAAAATCAACATTGAATTTTAAGCCTGAAACCCTTTCTACGGCAGGAATGCATTCTTCTTCTGTTACGCCAGGATAAACAGTTGATTCATATACAACAACATCACCTTTTGAAATGACCTTACCTATTGTTTCGCTTGCGCCCCAAAGCGGACGCAAATTAGGACGATTGTTGTCGTCAACTGGGGTTGGTACGGCAACAACATAGAAATTGCATTTTCTGATTTCTTCTAAATCAGTAGTGCACTTAAAATGGTTTTCGTTAATGGCTTTCTGTAACAACTCTTCTTCGACTTCCATGGTCGAATCTTTACCTTGCATTAACTCATCAACTCGCTTTTGATTCATATCATAGCCGATCGTAGAATATTTCGTAGAAAACAAACGGGCCAAAGGTAAGCCTACATAGCCAAGACCGATAACTGCAATTTTTATTTCCATTTTTAAATTACTTTTTTATAACGTTTTTAATTATGAAACGTTTAGAAGTCATTTATATTGTTTGTATTCTATATTTTTTTGCAAAAAAACTAATTTTTATTGAATTGACCAATTAATATTTGTATGTTTCAAATAAAAATAGTATTTTGCATTGTTTAAAAACAAAATTAGTTTTGGAAGATAAAACAAGTTTTGAAAAGCATATTAAGTTTGCTTTTAGGATTATTAGATATGATTAGATTTGTAAAAGGTAATTTATTGGAAAGTTCTGCTCAAGCACTTATCAATACGTAAATACGGTGGGAGTGATGGGTAAAGGTATATCTTTGCAATTTAAGGAGGCTTACCCTAATAATTATATTTTATACAGAAATGCATGTAAAGATAAACTTGTTTGTGTTGGTTCTATTGACGATAGCACCGTATCGGTACCATGCTATCACTGCAATCGGTATCGATTGCACCGCTACATTTCGTACAGATACAGCACTATCGTTGCTAAAGATATCCAATAAAAGAATTATAATTTTTCATATACCAATGTAGAATTTAGATCTTACACGATTCAAATATTTTTTTTCTTATTGTTAGATATGAGTTTCCAAGAACTATTTTCGCAATTTCCAATAGCTCGTATCGCAATCTTTTAATAATCCTATAAGATGGTGAAGAAATTATCTTCATAAGCTGTTTGATAGTTGTTGTCTCTGTTATGGCATATCGCCCACGTAAGGTTGTGGTTTTATAGTGTCTGACTTTATTTGTAATAGCAGAAGTATCAATTATTTCAATACCTGATTTCAACATTCCGTCAAGAACTATTTTAGAAATATAACCATTTGGAATAGATGCCAAATTAGGTGAGTAACCGATAATGTCTTTTAATATCGCCTGTGATTTTGCCCATTCATCATTTATTTCTTTTTCTGTAAGAATGTTCATTCTTTCAGGATGAGTATGCGAATGACTTCCAATATAATGACCTCTTTGGAATAGTTGCTTTATTTGTTCAACATTTAAGAATCCTTTTCTACCTATATAGGCTGTAGATATATAGAATTTTCCTTTAAAGCCATATTTTTCCAATATGGGTGCAGCTATCAGAATAGAAGATACTCCTCCGTCATCAAAAGTAAAATCAACAGAATCAGTCTGAAGTTTATTACATTTAATATAATTTACAATTGACTGCACTTGTGCTTCAAAAATTTCGGCAGACACTTTGTATTTTAGTGCTGTACTATTTTGAAATCCAGATTCTGATTTGTCACTAAAAAACAAATCATGATACATAAGAACTATTTGATGCTTCATAATCATAAATTAATAAAATCTACTTACAAACCAAATATGTTAAGAATCTTAACAATTAATGGTCTATATTCCTTCAATATGGCCCTAAATGGAATTTCCCATAACATGCGTCTATGCATATTGATATAGGGTTGCAAATCTTTGGGGTCATAAAAATGGAAAGCTTTAGCTTCTCTCTTGTCATTTTTATATTTTTGCCAAGATATATTTCCTCGCCACACATTTATCACATCATAAATTTCATTAATTCCCACAACTGCATTTGTCATTTTAGATGATGCAGTCAAAGGCATATTCAGACATGCTTGAATCCATAATAAAGGAAGGTTTGCGCCTGCTTGAAATGAGAGATGACAAAAACCATCGTTGCGTAAATTTACTTCATAAAAATATGCTTTACCATTCATCATACCATACTCTGCACTAAACAAACCATGATAGTCAATTAGCTTAAATAATTTTGCCAATCCATTTGGGTTTAGATAGTCTGGTATTTCTGGATAAAGATGACCATAAGATCCACCACCATCATCACTCCATCTTTCCAACGTATGATGACCTGCAAGTTTCAAAGTACCATCAGGTAATCTACAGCCATATACCACTATATCATAACTTTTATTTATATATTGCTGTAGAATGTATGTATTTTTATGATTTAGTATTTTACTAAACGAGAACAACTCTTCTTCATTTTGTAATAATCTGGTCTTGAATTCTGTTCTTCCTTCTACATGCACGGGTTTCAATAAGGCTGGAAATTTCACATTTATATTTGTGTCTCCATATTTATATGGCTGTGCTTCAGGGGTTAAGAGCCCAGATTCATGTGCATATCTTCCCATTTCATTTTTATCTGTTACTTTGATTAGCACATTTGGATTGGTAGTACACATTAAAAAAAAGCGTTTTCTAAGAAGATCATAATTCTCCGCAATTCCAAGTGATGCGCCATCTCCTCCTGGAAATAAAAATGCCTTTTTATTATTATCATTTTGTTCTGGAAAATTCTCTACCATATATTCAACACTCTTTTGTATAGAATGTGCAATAAAGTATTTTTTACAATATTTACTAGCAGTTGCAACACTTTGTTTTCGTCCTGTTACAACTAATGTAATATCAAAATCTGCAACAGAAAGTGATCTTAATAATCCGAGAGTATTGTAATTGTCTGCTCCCCAAATGACAATATGTATATTTTTTTGTGTATCCATTTCCTTTTTTTTGTTAATTTGTAAATATTCTTAGTTGACAACATATTTCTGCAACAATTCTTGATGCGTAGAAATATAGGCTATAATTACCTCTTAAAAAAATCTTTGTGTACTCATTCATACATTTAAGACTATTTTGTAGCTGCTCTTTTTTTGAACGTTCAGTTGTAACAGCACTACCTTCGCGAAAGCGTCTGTAATAGATTGCGTTTTTTGAGGTGAAAGCCATTTTTTGAAACTTATTTGATATTAGAAACATAAATATGCAGTCTTCCCCGTTTTTAAAGTTAACATTAAACCTTTTATCCTGTATATATGACATCGGAATAAGTTTCATACATGGCCCTGAAAAAAATTTTCTTACTTTAGATGAAATACTATTACAACCTTTTCTTATACAATATTCATAAGCTTCAGTTATGCCATAAGACAATTGAATATTAGGGTTTCCATCATTGAACGCATAAGGGTAACACAACGAAATTGTGTCTTGTGCCGCATTTGCATAAAGTTCCTCTAAATAGCATTCAGAGATATAATCATCATCATCGATAAATGTAATATATTCTCCTTTTGCATTATCCAACGCTATGTTCCGTGCATTGGAGACACCGGAAATCTCAGTTTCAAAGAAGTGAATATTTATTTTATTTTTATTTTTTTCAAGATATGCTCCGATTTCGTTCCTGTATGGTTCTAAACAACCATTTAGAACGAGTAGTACCTCAAAATCTTTTTTTGCAAAGGTCTGGGCTACTAACGAATCTAAGCACTCCCATAAATAAGCCTTCGGTTTATAAGTGGGAATAATAACTGATATTTTCATTTTTTTTGTGATATTCTTTTAATATAATAAAGCATGAAACAATTGAATTTCGTTATAAAATAATAACGGGAATAAAATCCTTTTTATTGTCTTCATTTATTAATTTATGTTGCTTGTTTAATATTGTTTGTTAATATATTAACATGATGCTTTAATTCTTTAAGCATATTAAGGAGAGATTTGTCTTTTTTGCCAAGCATGACACGTACCCGTTCTCTCAAAATCTGTAAATTGATGCAATGCAGTTGGTTTTTGAGGGTCTTTTTCTCACTGTACCCTTTCTTTTTGTTTTGTATTACAGTCACATCAATGAGGATTTTTTCATATTTTATGTCAGGATTACGCTCTTTTGTGAGGTGTAGGTATCTTAGACTCTTGTCATATATCATTTTGCAATCTTTAAAACGATTCATCAGTCGATAATGAATGTCATCTTCCTCACCATAGAGGAAAATACTTTCATCGAATAGACCGACTGCTTCAAACATGGCTTTGTTTATAAAGAAACACGATCCCGAGAAATGCATATATTTTGCTATGTAGAAATCAAGACGTGTACACAAGGCAGAGAGGATGGTCGAGAGATAGCCGTTCATTCTACTGGTGCATGTAAATGAATTGCTGCTTGGTTCTTCAAGGGTGAGCCACTGTTTCATGCCGAGTATGCACATGCTCTTGTCCTTAGAAAAGCGGTCTATGGCTTTTTTAAATATTGGGCATACAAGTCTTACGTCAGGATTCATGATAAGCACTACAGGTGCGGAACATTGTCTTATACCCACGTTGTTCCCTTGACCGTAGCCACCATTACTGCTGTTCTTTATCAGTACAATATCTTCTCCCCACAATGTCTTAACTTTATTAAACATTGTGTCGCAATCTGTGCTGTTGTTGTCTACAACAACCAGTTCTATTTCCGCCAGAGGAATGTCTGAATTCTCTATGATTGAATTAATGCAATCATATATATCCTTCTCTGAGTTGTAGGTTACAATTATTATTGATACTTTCTTCATTTGTTTGTTCTTTTAATCATTGTTAATTATTTCACTTATTAGAGTCTGACAGTTTCTTAGCATAAATATCAGTTATGCCTTGTGCGATGGCTTTCCATGAGTATTTGCCCTCAGAATAGTCGTGCTCAATATTTGCCATCATTGCCTCTATTTTTTGTGGATTTTCTATCAATGTATTTATTGCAGAAGCCAAGGTGGCGACATCTTTTGGAGGAACGATAGTTCCATATTGTCCATTCTTAACCATGGTAGGTAGAGCACCCACTTTGGTAGCAACAACAGGCTTGTTTAAAGCAAACGCTGACATAACCACTCCACTTTGTGTTGCATCGATATAAGGACATACCACAAACAAAGAGTTACGTATCAGACCAACAAGTTCGTTATCGTCAAGGTATCGGTTGAGAAGAACTAAATGACCAGTATTATAGATGGCATACTGGTTTAAGTCAAAATAAATCTTACCTTTACCTGCGACAACCAACTTCACATCGGGATGTTTTTTGCAAACTTTATCCATTGCTTCACACAGATATTCGATGCCCTTATGTGAACTAATTCCGCCAAAGAATAAGATATAGTTACTTACATCTGGCTTTTGCGGCTTAATATTTTGTAGGTTTGTATATGCGCTAAGATGCGATAATGCCACACGCTTTGCTCCCATTCGGTAGGTCTCGATAAACGTTTTTTTCTGTATCTCGTTCAACAAAATAAAATCGTCAAGTAGTCGGAAACACATATTACGGTGGAAACGATTGAGCCATGTGTCCTCGCTTGAATGAGGTAGGGGGTCATGCATGGTTATGATGATACGCTTACGCAATAAATATGTGAAGAACTCACCATAGCGTGGTGGCCAAGTGATATGTACTATGTTTATCTTTAGCTGTAAAATGACACACACCATCTTAAATATGGCAAGGAGGTTGCAAATAGACCAGTCGTGCTTGCCTGGAAGGTTTACTATATATGTCTTTGATAAATCTATATCGTCAGACAAGTAGGTAAGTTCTGGAAAATCGGAAGCAGGATAAACCCCACCTCTTTTATTTAGCGATTCAATCTTTATAAGGGTGAGTCGCTTTGTCGATTCTGATACTTTAAGAAAATAGAACAAATCAATTTTTTTCTGTAATTCACCAATCAGAGGAATGTCACAATCGGCAAAATGCGGTGTTGATATATATGCCACTTTCATTTTGTTTCATTTTGATTATTTAAACGGCCTACAAAGTGCCTCCTATGTGTCTTAAAATTGCTGTCATCATCTCATTATACTTGCTGAGATAATCTTGAGCAAAAGTTGTGCATTTAGCTTTATCAAACGTCTGCAACTTATTAAATACATGGTCTGGACTTGGTGTGCGACGAAATAGTGAATTGCTCGCTATTCGACAGTCGAGCAGCTTGGCAACCTTTAATATGTGACGGATTTTGCTCGTTGAAGAGTCACAGAACAAGCCGTTTGCATGTTTAGTTCCATAATTGTCAAAGCTAAAGAAAGGCACTGCGTTGTGAATACACACAACGATAGGATGCATGTTGTTGCCAATATAACCACAAGAATATTTGAGTAGAGCATACCAGTCAATAGGATTTAGTGGGAGTGCAATTTCACTTTCCAACTCTCCTGCAGATAGACTTGTCGAGAATGGTAACGATACACACTGTATGCCATGATGTTTTGCTATGTCTTGAAATTTGTTCAACCAAGTTTGGGATACGTTAGAGCGTTTTTCGTTCTTGAAACTTATGAGCATATACTTGTCTGAAAGACCATATTTCTTCATCAGTTCCTCTTTAGAAGGTACTAATGATGCTGCGTTTTGATTGAACGCAAATACTGGGTCTGGTGTAACAGATGGACAACATTGTCCTTCAGTAATGAAAGAGAACATCTTTTGGGTGTCCACATCACGCACAGATACATAGCAAAATGCCATGATACGCTCTTTCATTTGCTTACGAAGTTTTTTAGAAATATATTTATATTTTGAGTCTTGGCTTGCTGCTGACATTAATGCAACAGGGACAGGCTTGTCGAGATAGTCAGTCCATATACCCCAAAAAGGGTTTGGAAATACCACGTCGGAGGTCACCGGATTTATGGCTATAATATTGCGACATGGAAAGATGATACGTTCAAAAAGTGGATGATGCTGTGCCACGGCATCGCTACCTATTATTACAGCTTCAATGTGTTCTGTAGAAATAATGTTTGCAACATCTTCGATTGTGCGACATAAACAGGTTTCTTTCCACAATTTGAGACGCAGTTTCTTCTGGTTCTCAATTTGTGAAACAGGTGTGTTTTGGGCATAATATTCTTCCAAGTCTTTAGCTACCCAATTTATAACCACTGGTTCGTGTCCATGATTTTCCAAAAACATGTATGTAGAAAGAAGCTGTAACATCGCTCCAAAATTACACACAGAGTGGTATGCAAGCAAGCCTATTTTCATTTTATTATTTTGTTTAAAGTTTCAATTTTGATTTATACTCTATAATGAAATAGCGACACAATGTAGTCTTTATTATTTGTATAGCCCTAAATCATAGATTTTTTTATATTCAAAGCCGTCGTTCATGAGTAATACTCCCTTAGTTCCTCCTGTACGGCCTCCAATGAAACAGCAGCAACGGGTAAGCAGGTATACGGCTGCAAAATAATCTAAGGCATCTTTTATGGGATTGCGTTCCTTATCTTTCTTCTTAATTTGAGCAAGTACTTGAGCTGATTGCATGTCTTTGCCGCTGTATCTACGCTGGTCGAGAAATAATAATTTATCGCCAAATTCCGCTTTTAATACATCAAGTATGTCTTTATCTTCTGTTGCAACAAACACATAATTGCATCGCTTCTCCTTCATTACTTTTTTTGCGTCCTTTATTATTTCACTCACATCAGGTTGAATAGGATGGTTCTTTGGTTTTGCCACCACATAGTCGGTGCCACGACATAAGATGCCAAGTACACGTCCTTTATCTTTAAAAAGTTGTTTCTCTTTATTTCGAATATAATCTAACGTCTTATTGTTGGGATGAATAAACTTCTTAAAGATATTACGGAAATAAGAGATTCTCTCTTGATTGTCATAAAACTCTATTTGCCCCATGAGATACTTCTTTGCTGGTGCTGGAGTCATGCGGTTGATTATCACATTTTTACTATCCTTTATATCTTCCAATCCATACCCTGCAGGTTGTTCAAAGAATATCTCCCAAACATTTTTGTTCTCATTCTTTAATGTGTATTGGGTGATGTAGTTTTTCAAATCGACAACTGGAATGTATCCATGATCCAAAGCATAGGCTATATGCATGCAAACTTTGTTTACAATCCAGAAAAGTCCGCCTCCCTCATCGTTCCAACCTATTACATAGAAGGTCTTGTCTGCATTTTTGCTTCCAAGACATACCTTGCGCTGGCGTCCTTTAAATATAAAATACTTATGGTAAATCCAATCGGAAAAGGGGATATACTCAAATAATTTAATCAATAACTTCTTCATACAAAAAATATAATTTAAAATATCTATAGATATACTTCCTTATTTTGAAGCATAGGCGTTTTTACTATTAACGGCCTAAAAGCATTTTTATTTTATACAAGTCTTTCCAACCTACAAGCAAAGAACGTATTTGTATGAAAAATATGTATCGGTATGTTGGAATGAACAGATGAATGAAAAAACCTGCTGCAAACTGTGTGGCTACGGCTACAAAGGCAACGCCACACACACCAAAGCGTGTTATGACAAGTAGGTTTAGTACTACACATACTACACAACCGCTAAGACTACGCAACACAAAATATTTTTGTTTCTCCTCTATAATCAATATTTGCCCCGAAACGATATTAAGTGCTACACCTATTATCTTAAATGATAAAATCTGTAAGATTGCTATAGAGGCAGCATATTTTAAACCAAAGGTCCATAATACAATGTATTTGGAGCATAAGGATGTAAAGATGGCGCATAATACGCACGACCACACAGTGACGTTCATAAACATTTGTGATTTTTTACGATACGAGTCGAGATCGTACTTTCGCTCTTTAACGAGTAGCGGACTGACAGTTTGTATGAGGATGGTAGGTACATAAAGTAATACTTCAACAAACTTGGATGCTACAGAAAAATAGCCTACCGATGTTTTGTCAATCATGTTGCCAATCATAATTTGGTCTATCTGTAAGAATATCGTTGCCGCTACTCCTGACAGCAGTAAAGGAAACGATTGACGTAAGAGATAGCGTGCCCAAACTTTGTTAAAATGCCAAGAACGCATGCTGCCAATCTTTTTCTTATAGACATAGCAATAGCCTTGTGCCAAAACGCAGGCATCAAATACTAAGGAGATGACAAACCACATAAGAGAGGCATGTGCAAGCAATAAAATAATCTTAATTGTCCCTGATAGTACTGTGCGAAAGATGCCTACTTTTACTATATATTCGTTCTGAACGAGTGAGGTAAAATAGTTACGTATCACATCAAATGGAGAGAGTATGACAGTTATTGCATACATCATTATGATGCCATATGTATAAAGGTCTGTCTCATTGATGTAAGCTACCACAGAAATGGTGACAATGGTAACGATCGAAAGTAATAGACGGAGCACAAACACGGTACCCAGAATGACGTCTTTCTGATCATTCGCTTTCGCCTCTTCTCTTATTTCAATATTCTCAAAGCCAAAGGTGGCAATCACTAAAAATAAGGTAACGAAGCTGACTGCATAGTTCATTATACCATATTGGGTTGGACCAAGGTATCGAGCCACAAAGATACCTACCAACAATGCACTTGCCAGACCTGTGAACTTACCGGCCAGAGCCCAAAGTACATTCGAGATTATGCGTTTGCTAACTTTATTTTCACTCATTGTCCTTTTCTTTTTTTACAAATTCTCTTTTTTCTCTATAGTAACGTCCTTCAAAATAAGCTATGCAAAGCACAATGACGTTAAACCAATAATAGATGGCAATATGCGAAATCATGGTGAGCACAACTATTAAAACACCAAGAATAGACATTGCGGGGGCATACTCTTTCTTTGCCTTGAGACATTTTAATATATCTTTAAACAGAAGAAGCAATGAGATTATATAGAGTAACATGCCTACCAATCCAAAATCGAACCAAGCTTCTAAATAGTCGTTATGAGCAGAAAGTACATAACGCGAATTGCGAACCACGGTGTTGAATCCATTTCCGACAAAATAAGTAACAATACCCTGATTGTTTATAAGTCGCCATGCCTCGTTCCATACGTCCGTTCGCCCACTTCCATTATCTTCTTGTATTGATTCAAAACGTTCAAAGATATTGTTGTCACCCATGGTTCCAATATAAGCAAAGACGGCAATAAATGCTGTGAGTATACAGAAACCGATAATAATTTTCGTGAACTTACCTCTCTTAGACACCAATTGGTTGGTTATTATATATGTTAACATAGCAAGTGCAAGTGCAAGTACGCCTCCACGTTTTACAGAAGAAAATACCGCTATACAGATGATGATAGTCCAACATATTTTTCCTATCTTCGAGGGGTAAACCAAAACTAAAGGCAGCATGTATAATGAGTAATAGGATGATCCTAAATGCACATTCATAAGGATATTGTCAACATCGTAAAAACTGTAATAAGTTAACAGAAACAAAGCGGTGATGACAAGAAATATTTTTTTCAACCATTTACTATCGCCTTTATGCAAGACAAAATAGTAGGTTGCGTTAAGAATGAGAATAGGGAATGCTGACCAAAACAGGCTGTTCATATATGACGATATACCTTCAATACCAACAGGATTAATGATTGTTACTAATAGCACCCATAGCATGTAAACATTAAAAGATAAGATAGTCTTTGATGGTATCTCTATAAGATAGCCTTTCGTAAAGGGACGCAATACAAAAACGCCCCACACCATAAAGGCAAAAGCTATTATAAAGTTGGTGTATGCTATACCTCCACTGGATTCCTGATCAAACATAACAGCACATGCACTCACGGCAAATGCAATGAGTGCAATATAATAATATGCTATAATAATTTTTTCTTTCGACAATAACATTAATTCTTACCTAAAATATAGTCTTTTAAAACATATGTCAAATCGCCAACAAATACAAGTATTGTTATAGCAAGAACGAAAATCATACGACGAGGTTTAGCGGGCTTAACAGGCACGCTAGCACCTTGCAAGGTTGTGAAAGCGGGGGTTCGTTCACGAAGCTTTGCTTCTGCTGCTTGCAACTGGGTAACCATTGCAGTGTAAGCATTAAACTTAAGCTGCATGTCGTTTTCTAAATCTGTTTGTTTGGAGCGTACGCTTTCAAGAACAATATCCATATTTGAATCGGAATAGCTCCCATATAATTGGCGAGCTTTTTCATAGTTGGCTTTAGTCTTTGCAGTTAGTGATTTGTAATATTCTACATCGTGACGTGCCTTCTGGGTGCGATAGTTGGTGATGAAAACCTGCAGCTTCGAAGATACGGAGTCGGCAAGGTTTTTGCAAATCAATGGATCTTGGGCCTCTGTATGTATAGTTATGACGCCAGTTTTCTTGTCAACAGTTAATCCAATTAAACTTCTTGCAGCACCAACGATGTCGTCTTCATCTTTGGAGAGATAGTAAGGATTTTCGAATTCATCCTTGAAATTTTTACGTTTTGCATTTGTTTCTTTGCTTTTGAAAATACGCTTCACTACTCCCATGGCCTTTGTCCACCATGCAATTTTCTGATGTTTCTTAAGATATTCATAATAAGAGCATTTTAAAGTACCATCTTGTGTTTTCACTTGTATCTTGAGAAGGCTGGCAACAAAGCCGTTATCATTAAGTAACTCTGGATAAAGAAGCGGAGAGATAGCATCTGTTCCACCTATGTGATTAAGGTCAATACCAAAACTTGAGGCCAAAGAACCTACACTTCCCATATCCATTGGATTTTCTACTTCTGGCACAAGCATTGCACTTGATGTATAGGAACGTGGAACACAAATTATAATTAGCGAAGATACTACGATAGCAATGGGAAGAGATATGAGAAACAATTTCTTTTTGCTAAGCACAGCCTTTAGTATTTCTGACACATTTATGTAACCGTCTTTTTTTTCCATTTTTTTCTATTTTTTTATATTTGATGATTATATTATTACTGAGTTATATACATAATTATAAAATATGTATTCTATTCTAATTATCCACAATCCAACCCTCTACTCTTCAGGCTTCTAACTCGTCAACCATAAAGGAGGAGCGGTCTCCTGCAGAATTATAGAGGGGTAGGAGCAAGTTAAGAAAACCTTCTTCAACTTCTTTGTTGGGGAAGCCTAACTGGTATTTCTTAAATCGTTCGTCATAGCCTTTGATGGTGAGGTAACCACTCTGGTAGATGACGGGGATGGGATTGGGGAAAGAGGAATCCATACTGCTCATTACATTAGCCGATACTTGCTCCTTACTGAGGTCGGGGAGCCGATATCCATGCTCCTTAAGAAGTTCAATGAGGAATGTTGGTGTGCCTGTCTCAAACCAGTAGTTTTTGTAGCGATGTTTTGCTAATGTGTTCAATACGCTGAAAGGATTATATATTCCTTCTGAATTCTTTTCGAAGTGATAGCCTCCATAGCGCATTCTTAACTTATCAATGGTTTCGCTCTCGCTGTCTCCATTTGCTGATGCCAATTCAGAAATGCCTTCCTTGAAATATGACTTCAGCTCTTCTTCAGTAGTTCCGCATATATTAACATAGCGGTAATCCATTGATATATCCATCAGGTTATTGAGGTCGCTGAACACGCTTATCTTTCCAAATTTAGTCACTCCTGTGAGGAATGCGAACTTGATGTAGCGGTCTTGCGTTTTCAGTACTGAATAGAATGCTTTCAGCTGTGCACGGTGTTCTGCCTGTAGCTCTGGGGTTTGCAGCGTCTGGAGTATGGGTTTATCGTATTCGTCAATAAGAATGACAACACCACGTCCTTCTTTCTCTGCTGCTCT
>OLOM01001058.1_pt1 | contig 19552 bp, 23 predicted proteins | sample 1672531 | NCBI WGS metagenome assembly OLOM01 (sample SAMEA3136696, study PRJEB25190) | human gut metagenome | reverse complement strand
TGAAGCCCATTCCGCTTCTGGCCTATCCAATTCAGAACAGCTCTATGGCAAACTCGGTGGTGATTGACCCCTTCGGCGGGTCCGGTAGCACCCTGATTGCCTGTGAGCAGTCGGATCGCATCTGCTATACCATAGAGCTGGATGAGAAGTTCTGTGACGTCATCGTAAAGCGATACATCGAACAGGTAGGCTCCTCGGAAGGCGTGACGGTCCAGCGTGATAGCGCAACTTTCCGCTTTAAGGAAGTAGCTAATGTAGACAATTGAAACTCCTGTTTTTTCTACGATAATCGGTACATACATTTTTCTGAAATCGCTTGCTATTCTGTGGTTTTAGAGTGATATAAACAGTCCAAAAAAAACAAGGAGGTAACCCCATGAAAGAACTACACTACAACGTCACCGGACAGGACCGCAAAGAGCTGGTCGGCATCGTTTCCAAAGTGGTCGGAATGAAGGCCGTCTATCAGTTCATGCCGACCTGCGCCTTTGTCATCAGCAACATCACCGTTGAAAAAGACGGAACCATGGTCTGGGACGAGCGCACGGATCAGGACACCATTGAGGCGGTCATCATCGCCCTTGCCGTAGCTGGATTCAACCCGATCAAGGACGAAACCGAAGCCGAAGAAACGGGCCTGACGATTGAGATCCCACTCGAAAAGGTCTCGATCGTAAACCTCACCAAGCTGCTGGATGCCAAGGGCGAGCTGATCAAAAAGGCCCTCGGCGTCGAGGACATCCGCATTGAACTTAAGGAAGATCGTATCGCCTTCCCCTGGTTCCAGGAGCTACCCTCTCCCGAAGAGATCAAAGCCTACTCGCATTTCATCGCAGCCCTATGTGAAATGGCCCTGAAGCAGAAGTGGATCACCACCAAGGAAAAGCCGGTCGACAACGAGAAGTACGCATTCCGTTGCTTTCTCCTGCGGCTCGGCTTTATCGGTGCAGAATACAAAACCGCCCGAAAAATCCTGCTGAAGAACCTCTCCGGCTCCTCGGCTTTCAAAAACGGAGGTGCGCAGCATGAGATTTCCGAGTAAGGAAACGATCGAGCGTATTCGCAAGGAATACCCGGTCGGCACCCTTGTGGAGTTGGTTCGGATGGACGATCCCCAGGCACCGCCTGTCGGCACAAAAGGCACCGTGCGTGGTGTGGACGATATTGGAAGCATCATGGTGGCATGGGATAACGGCTGCGGTCTGAGCGTGGCTTATGGTGAGGACATCTGCCAGAGGTGCGACCATGGATGAGAAAATACAAGAACAGATTCTCGCCGTCCGCAAGACCGGACACGCGAATATGTTTGATGTGCCGATGGTGCAGTATGTTGCCAATGAGATGCGGTTTTACGAACTGGTGGTATTCCTCGAAGAACACCGCAGCGAGTATGTGCATTTCATCCTCACGGGAGAAACGTCGCAATAATATAACTTGTATCGAAAATTCTGCTCCACAGCGAAAACTGGTAAAAAGTTAAAATTTCAAAGCAGCGGCTCCGAGAGGGGCTGTTGCTCGTTGTTCATGAAGTCGCACCATTCGTGGTGGCGGCTATTTTTTATGCCTTGGGGGTGAACGCAATGAGAAAACTGAAGAAATACAAGCCCACAAGATTTATGGATAAAACCTCCCGCTATGATACGGACGCTGCGGATTACGCCGTGATGTTCATCGAGAGTCTCTGCCACACCAAGGGCACCTGGGCGAGACAGCCCTTCGAGCTTATCGACTGGCAGGAGCAGATCATCCGGGACATTTTCGGTGTCCTCAAACCAAACGGCTATCGGCAGTTCAACACTGCATATATCGAAATCCCGAAAAAGCAGGGCAAATCGGAGCTTGCCGCTGCGGTGGCTCTGCTGCTCACCTGCGGTGATGGAGAGGAACGCGCCGAGGTGTACGGCTGCGCCGCCGACCGTCAGCAGGCGTCCATCGTTTTCAATGTGGCGGCGGATATGGTGCGGATGTGTCCGGCGCTCTCCAAGCGGGTCAAGATACTGGATTCCCAGAAGCGGCTCATTTATCAGCCAACGGGCAGTATCTATCAAGTGCTCTCCGCCGATGTCGGTAATAAGCACGGTTTCAACACCCACGGCGTAGTATTCGATGAGCTGCACACTCAGCCCAACCGCAAGCTCTTTGATGTTATGACCAAAGGCTCCGGCGACGCCCGTATGCAGCCGCTCTATTTCCTTATCACCACAGCTGGCAACGATACGAAGTCCATCTGCTATGAGATCCATCAGAAAGCCAAGGATATCATCGAAGGTCGCAAAATCGACCACACCTTCTATCCCGTCATCTACGGTGCGGACGAGTCGGACGATTGGACAGACCCGAAGGTCTGGAAGAAAGCCAATCCATCCCTCGGCATTACGGTGGGTATGGACAAGGTCAAGGACGCCTGCGAGTCGGCAAAGCAGAACCCCGGCGAGGAGAACTCCTTCCGACAGCTGAGACTCAACCAGTGGGTCAAACAGGCAATTCGCTGGATGCCGATGGACAAGTGGGACAAATGCGAGTTCGCCGTCAGCGAGGACGATCTGGAAGGTCGTATCTGTTACGGCGGTCTGGACTTGTCCTCCACCACAGATATTACAGCATTCGTCCTGGTGTTCCCGCCAGAGGACGAGAACAACAAATACATCATCCTGCCGTACTTCTGGATACCGGAGGACAACCTGGAGCTGCGTGTCCGGCGTAACCATGTGCCATACGATGTGTGGGAACGGCAGGGCTTTTTGCAGACCACCGAGGGAAATGTCATTCACTACGGCTATATTGAGAAGTTCATCGAAAGCCTGGGAGAACGTTTCAACATCCGGGAGATCGCTTTCGACCGTTGGGGCGCTGTGCAGATGGTGCAGAACCTTGAGGGTATGGGCTTCACGGTCGTTCCCTTCGGACAGGGCTTCAAGGATATGTCCCCGCCCACCAAGGAACTGATGAAACTGGTGTTGGAGCAGAAAATTGCCCACGGCGGACATCCCGTCCTCCGCTGGATGATGGACAACATCTTCATCCGCACCGATCCGGCCGGAAACATCAAGCCGGACAAAGAGAAATCTACGGAGAAAATCGATGGTGCTGTGGCAACGATCATGGCGCTTGACCGCGCTATCCGCTGTGGTAACGATAACGGAGTTTCGGTCTATGATAGCCGCGGGCTGTTGTTTATTTAGTGCTGCAAAAGCAGTCGAAAATTAAAAGTTTTTGCACTGTTTTGCATTTACTTGATTTTCTCGCCGATTTGTGCTATAGTAATAGCGCAGGAGGTGTAAAGACATGATAGATTCCCATGAACTTAAGAGGCGTGACAGTTATTTGAATAAACTGATCGGCTTTCAGGATACCGAGCCCGTCAAGGTAATCACCGGTATTCGCCGCTGCGGCAAGTCCAGCCTGTTAAAGCTGATGGTTCAGCATTTGAAGGATACCGGTATTCAGCCGGAGCAGATCATCGAGATGAACTTTGAATCCTTTGATTTCCGCAGAATGAATGCAGATGATATTTACCGCTATGTAAAAGAACGCATCGTCCTCGGAAAGCGAATGTATCTTTTCTTTGATGAGCTACAGCGGATCGAGGCGTGGGAGGACGCGATTAACGCCTTCCGTGTGGATTTTGACTGCGATATCTATGTCACCGGATCAAATGCCTATCTTCTTTCTTCGGAGTATTCCACCTATCTTTCCGGACGATGCGTGGAAATCAAAATGCTGCCGCTCTCTTTCCGTGAGTTCCTCGATTTTCACGGTTTCGAGGTTCGCGAAACGCAAAGTGCCCTTGGTGGACTTCGCAAGCAGGTATTCGATAAAAACAGTGAGCGCTATGAGCTGCGAGAAGTTTTCGATGCCTATATGCGCTTCGGCGGCATGCCCGGCATCGCTGATGTCGGACTGGAGCAAGAAAAAGCACTGTCGCTTCTCGACGGTATCTATTCCACAGTCGTGGTTCGCGACATTCTGGAACGGGAAAAGCGCAGAGGTCAAAAGCAGATCACAGACCCTACGCTGCTGCGCAAGATCATTCTGTTTCTTGCGGATAATATCGGCTCCAGTGTTTCTATTGCCTCCATCGGCAACACACTGGTCAACGAAGGACTTCTAGACGATGGCAAACGCAAAGGCGCACCCAGCGCCCATACCGTCCAGGCATATGTGAATGCGCTGCTGGAGAGCTACTTCTTCTACGAGATCAAGCGCTTTGACATCAAGGGAAAAGCCTATCTCCGCACGCTCGGAAAGTATTATATCGTCGACATCGGACTTCGCAATTATCTGCTGGGTTTCCGCAATCGTGACAGCGGTCATGCCATTGAGAATGTCGTTTACTTTGAACTGCTTCGCCGCGGCTATGATGTAGCGATCGGCAAAATCGGTAATGCGGAGGTTGACTTCATTGCAACGACCGCCGATGAGAAAAAGTATATCCAGGTAACGGAGTCAATGATGAGCGAAGATGTACGCAAGCGGGAACTTGCACCGCTGCAAAGCATCCGTGACAACTACGAAAAAATCGTGTTGTCTCTTGAACCGGGTCTTGATACTTCCTATGATGGAATCAAATCCGAGAACCTCATAGACTGGCTGCTCAGTGAATAAGCACTGCATTTTTAGAGTGAAATCAAAAGTTTTTGCAGTTCAAGTCAGAAATCTCCTTAAACAGAACGCTTTCAGACTTGCAAATAGATACAATTGAAGATTCAAAGCATCTGTCTACGGGCAGGTGCTTTTCTTATGCCTATTTTGAAGGAGAGTGATTTAGGTGGGTGTCTTTTCAGGCCTTTTCAAATCCAGGGACAAGCCTCAAAACCGCACGGCAGGCAGCAATTATGCCTTTTTCTTCGGCGGCACAACCTCCGGTAAAGCGGTAACGGAGCGCTCTGCCATGCAAATGACCGCTGTGTATTCCTGCGTCCGCATCCTTTCGGAAGCGGTGGCAGGACTGCCGCTGCACCTATATAAATACACGGACAGCGGCGGCAAGGCGATGGCTCTCGACCATCCGCTCTATCATTTGCTCCACGATGAGCCGAATCCGGAAATGAGCTCCTTTGTATTCCGAGAAACGCTCATGACGCACCTGCTCCTTTGGGGTAACGCCTATGCCCAAATCATCCGCAACGGTAAGAATGAGATCGTGGCTCTGTATCCATTGATGCCGAACAAGATGTCGGTGGACAGGGATGAGGAAGGACGGCTGTACTACACCTATTACCGTGGCTCGGACGAAGCCATCAAGGATAAGGACTTCGCCGTGACGCTTCACCCCTCGGATGTGCTGCATATCCCCGGTCTGGGCTTTGATGGTCTGGTCGGTTACAGCCCCATCGCTATGGCAAAGAACGCCATCGGTATGGCAATTGCCTGTGAGGAGTACGGTGCCAAGTTCTTCGCCAACGGCGCTGCTCCGGGTGGTGTGCTGGAACATCCCGGCACCATCAAAGACCCGCAGCGTGTAAGGGAGAGCTGGCAGTCCACCTTTGGCGGCAGCGGCAACGCAAACAAAATTGCCGTTCTGGAAGAAGGCATGAAATACACGCCCATCGGCATCTCACCAGAACAGGCACAGTTCCTCGAAACACGCAAATTCCAAATCAATGAGATCGCTCGAATTTTCCGAGTCCCGCCACACATGGTCGGAGATCTGGAAAAGTCGAGCTTTTCTAATATTGAGCAGCAGTCCCTGGAGTTCGTGAAATACACCCTTGACCCCTGGGTCATCCGCTGGGAGCAGTCCATTCAGCGAACGCTCCTGTCGAAGGACGAAAAAGCCGCGTATTTCGTGAAGTTCAATCTGGAGGGTCTGCTCCGTGGAGACTATCAGTCTCGCATGAACGGGTACGCCATCGGCCGCCAGAACGGCTGGATGTCCGCAAACGACATCCGGGAGCTTGAAAATCTCGACCGCATCCCGGCAGAGGACGGCGGCGATTTGTACCTCATCAACGGCAATATGCTCCCGCTGAAAAATGCCGGGGCCTTTGCAGATACACCTACCGATGAAGGAAAGGAGGAAAAATCCGATGAAGAAGTTTTGGAATTGGAAGAACAAAACGGAGATGGCGGAGCGGACGCTGTTCCTGAACGGAACCATCGCCGAGGAAAGCTGGTTTGACGATGATGTCACCCCACAGCTTTTCAAGGATGAGCTGATGTCCGGCAGCGGCAACGTCACCGTGTGGATCAACAGCCCCGGTGGCGACTGCGTGGCGGCGGCTCAAATTTACAATATGCTCATGGATTACAAGGGCGATGTGACGGTCAAGATCGATGGGATTGCCGCATCCGCAGCGTCCGTTATCGCGATGGCAGGCACGAAGGTGCTGGTATCTCCCGTGTCCATGCTCATGATTCACAACCCCATGACGGCGGCATTCGGCAATTCGGACGAGATGCAGAGAGCCATCGAGATGCTCGGCAGTGTGAAGGATTCTATCATCAACGCCTATGAGATCAAGACAGGGCTTTCCCGTGCCAAGCTCTCGCACCTCATGGATGCCGAAACTTGGATGGACGCAAACAAGGCTGTGGAACTCGGCTTTGCGGATGAAATCATGAAACGCTCCGAGGAAACCGAAGATATGGCTGTTCCCACGGTTTCCATGCTGTATTCAAAGGCAAATGTGGTGAACTCTCTCATGGAGAAGATCGCCGCAAAGTGCGCCATTGAACCCAAACCCGCCGCGCCGGAGCGCAAGGGACGCTCTGTAGATGAACTCAGAGCCAAGCTGAACACCATCAAAAACTACATTTAACATGGAGGTATTTCAATATGACAATCATTGACCTGCGCGAAAAGCGTGCCAAACTGTGGGATACAATGGAGGGTTTCCTCGACACCCACCGCAATGATAAGGGCGTTCTGTCCGCCGAGGATGACGCCGTTTACGCCAATATGGAGACGGAACTGAACGATCTCACCAATGAGGTCAGACGCATGGAACGCCGTGATGCCATCGCCGCAGAGCTTGCAAAGCCCGTATCCTCTCCCATCACCGAGCAGCCCCAGAAAGCGACCGGCGAAGCCAAGAACGGCAGAGCATCCAAAGCCTACTGCGAGGATTTCGGTCTGCATCTGCGCGGCAAGCGTATGCTCCACAATGTCCTCTCCGAGGGCGTGGATGCCAACGGCGGCTATCTCGTCCCCACTGAGTTTGAGAAGTTCATCGTGGACACGCTCAAGGAGGAAAATGTGATGCGCCGTCTGTGCAAGATCATCACCACCGACAACGAGCGCAAGATCCCCGTTGCTGCGACCCATTCCACCGCTGCGTGGACGGCTGAGAACGCTGCCTACACCGAGAGCAACCCCACCTTTGCCCAGAAGACCATCGATGCTTACAAGCTGACCGATCTTGTGAAGGTGAGCATCGAGCTTCTGGATGACAGTGCCTTCGATCTGGAGGAGTACATCGCCCGTGAGTTTGCCTATGCCTTCGGCGCTGCCGAGGAGCAGGCTTTCTGCGTCGGCACCGGCACGGGTCAGCCCACCGGTCTGTTCACTGCAAACGGCGGCACGGTCGGCGTGACCGCAGCCAGTGCGACCGCTGTCACCACCGACGAAGTGATCTCCCTCATCTATGCGCTGAAAGCACCTTACCGCAAGAACGCCAAGTTCCTGATGAACGATGCTACCGTTTCCGCACTGCGTAAGCTGAAGGATTCCAACGGTCAGTATCTGTGGCAGCCCTCCCTGCAGGCGGGTCAGCCGGACAGACTGCTCGGTTATGAGATCTACACCAGCCCCTATGCTCCTACGCTGGCGGCAGGTGCGCTCTCCATTGCCTTCGGTGATTTCCAGAGCTATTGGATCGCAGACCGCACCGGCAGGACTGTTCAGCGTCTGAACGAGCTGTATTCTACCAACGGCCAGGTCGGTTTTGTTGCTACCGAGCGCGTGGACGGCAAGATCATCCTGCCGGAGGGCATTCAGCTTCTGAAAATGAAGGCATCCTGATGGAGACGTTACTTGAAAAGGTCAAGGCAAATCTCATCCTCAATCATTCTGAGGATAATGATTTGCTTTTGACCTACATCTCCGCTGCTGTTTCTTACGCCGAAAGCTACCAGCACATCCCGGAGGGTTATTACACGGAGAACCCAATGCCACCGACCACAGAGCAAGCCGTCATTATGCTGTCGTCCCACTTCTATGAAAGCCGGGACGGCAGCACGGGCGGCTTCTTTGCGGATAACACCGGAGCGGCACAGCAGGTGTGGAACACGGTCAATCTGCTGCTCCGGTTGGATAGGCGGTGGCAGGTATGAGCTTCGGAAAAATGAACGGCTTTGCCGACATAGTGGAAACCCGCCAAGTCAAGGACAGCGAGGGCTTCACTCATTCCGAGGATGAAGTCCTCGCTTCTGTCCGTATTTATCGGGAAGGTCGGCACGGCTCTCAGCGGTGGGCGAACCTCGCCGTATTCAGCGAAGCCACCGACCTGTTCCGGTTTCGGTACATTCCGGGGCTGACGGTCACTACCGACCAATTCCTCATTTGTGATGACTGCCGCTACGACATTGTGTCCGTGGAGAATGTCAAAGGTCGCGGGATGTACATCGAGGCACTGGCGAAGAAGGTGGTGAGCAGCAGTGGCTAAAATGACGCTTAAGCTGTCGGACGATCTGGCAGACCGCCTTTCCGCTCTTCAAAAGCGCAGCGATACGCTGGTGAAAAAGGCACTGGAGGAAGGCGGCAAGGTGGTGTTGAAACAGGCGCAGTCCAACCTGAACAGCGTGGTTGGCAAAGGGACAAAGTATGATTCCCGCGCCACGGGCGAGTTGGAACGTTCCCTCGGTCTGTCTCCGGTCAAGGAGAACGGTGCAGGACGGGATATCAAGGTGGGCTTTTCCGAGCCGCATTCCGGCGGCGTCAGCAACGCCATGCTGGCGGCGCTTTTGGAATACGGCAAGCACGGACAGGCGGCAAAACCGTTTATGACCCCAGCAAAACGCTCCGCGCAAAAGCCCTGCATCGAAGCAATGCGAAAAATCTTTGAGGAAGGAGTGGACAGCCTTTGAATGCGTTATCCGAGATCGGTGAAATTCTCACTGCGATAAAGATCCCGTGGCAGACCGGTGCCTATACCGAACCTGCACCGGACCAATATGTCGTGCTCGTTCCTCAGAGCGATACCTTTGATATCGTGGCGGACAACCGTCCGCAGTTTGATGTGCAGGCGGTGCGGCTGTCCATCTTTTCTAAGGGGAACTACAATCTGATTAAAAATCAACTGGTTCGTATCCTGCTGGATGCGGACTTTTTTCTGTTCGACCGAAGGTATCTGGACTACGACAGTGAGACCGGGTACCACCAGTATGTACTGGATGTCGAGAAACATTACGAAATGGAGTGATCTACTATGGCAACGATCGGTTTGAGCAAACCTTTTTATGCGATCTACGCCGCAAGCGGCGAGACCGTCAGCTATACAAACGGCGGCGTCCTCGGCAAAGCCGTGGAACTGTCGATGGAACTGGATGGCGGAGACGCCAACATCCTGTATGCAGACAACGGTCCCGCAGAATCCGCTACTACCTTCGGCGGCGGTACGCTGACCATCACCACGGACGACCTTCTGCCGGAGCCTGCCGCCGCAATCCTGGGTTTGACCCTGAAAGCGGTCAAGGAACAGGACAATGTGAAGGAGATCGTATTCGGCGAGGGGCAGTCCATCCCTTATGTAGGCTTTGGTGTCGTGGTCAAGAAACAGCAGTCCGGCACTTCCAAATGGATGGGACTGGTCTATCCAAAGGTGCAGTTCCAGAACCCCGGTATCTCCGCCACCACCCAGGGCGAGAGCATCGAATGGCAGACCAAGGAGCTGACCGCCACCATTCTGCGGGACGATACCGCAGAGCACAACTGGTGCCGCTATGCCATCTTCGACACGGAGACGGACGCCGTGTCGTATATCAAGGGCCTGCTGTCCATCACGGGAGGTGTATCCGCATGAGGACTTCCACTCTGACGATCCGTGGAACGGAATACCCCTGCTGCTTCTCAACCCGTGTGCTTCTGGCGCTGGAGGAGCGAGGCAAACGGGAAAAGCCCGTAAAGTCCGCGACTGAGATGCTCTCCTCCATCATGGAGAATGAAGCTCTGTCGGATGCCTTCTGGCTGCTCCATCAGCTTATGGTGGCGGGCAATCGCTATGCGAAGCTGGAAGGTCTGGACGCGCCGGAAGTGTTCTCTTTGGATGACATGATCGACCTGGTTGGTGTGGAGGATTATCCCGCCATGTTCGCCGCCATCGGCAAGGCCGTGACGGATGGGCAGGCACAGACCGTAGAGGCGGAGTTTCCAAAAAACGCAGGCACCACGCAGGCAGACCTGTCAGACTGACCGCAGCGTGGTTTTTATGGTACGGGCTTTATCTTGGCTTATGCCGGGAAGAAGCCCTTTCTGTTCCGCTCTCGGAACTGCTCGACCTCATCGCTGTGGAGCAGATCAAATCCGAGGGCGCACGGCAAAAGCTGACGCAGGAAGAAGAACAGGATGAGTTTATGAGATTACTGGATCGGAGGTGACGGCAGTGGCAAATGATATCGGCATCCGCATTGGCGTGGATGGGGAAAAGGAATTCAAGACCGCTTTGTCGGCGATCAATGCACAGCTCAAGAACCTCTCCTCGGAGATGAAAGCCACCGTCACCTCTATGACAGGCATGGACACTGCCGAGAGCCGTTCGGCAAAGAAAGCGGATATCCTCGGCCGTTCCATCGAAGCGACCAAGCAGAAGATCGATATGATCCGCGCCGCCTATGACCGAGCCAAAGAAAAACTGGACAGTCTGGGCGGCGCATTGGATCAGGCCAAGCAGGAGTTTGGAGAAAACAGCGCGGAGGCACTGAAAGCCCAGAACGCCTATAACCGGCAGGCTACTGCGGTCAATCACCTTGGCACACAGCTCAACAACGCGCAGAGCGACTTGAATCGCATGGAGTCGGAGCTTCAGGATGTAGAGGACGCTGCGGACGATACCACAGACGCCTTTGAGGACGCCGGGGACTCGGCGCTCACCTTCGGCGATGTCCTGAAAGCCAATGTGCTGGGACAGGCCATCATCGAGGGTGTAAAACAGCTGGCGTCCGCCGTCAAAAGCATGGCGGGAGAATTCATCGAATCCGCAGCGGCAGTTAAGGCGGAGAGCAGTCAGTTCGAGCAGACCTTCGGAGATATGGGCAGTACCGCCTCTGCCGCCATTGAGCGTGTGGCTTCCTCCAGCGGCATCCTGGATACTCGTTTGAATACGCTCGGCGCTCAGATCTATGCCTTCGCCCGTTCTTCCGGCGGCGATGCAACAGAGAGTATGGATCTAATGGAAACAGCCCTGCAGGCCACTGCGGACGCTGCGGCGTACTATGACCGCAGCCTGGAGGATACCGCCGAGAGCCTGCAGTCCTTTCTAAAGGGCAACTATGCCAATGATGCCGCATTGGGACTGTCCTGTACGGAAACCACCCGAAACGCTGCGGCAACGGAACTGTTCGGTAAGAAGTTTTCCGAACTGACCGAGATCCAGAAACAGCAGACCCTGCTCAAAATGGTGACGGACTCTCAGAAGCTGTCCGGCGCAATGGGTCAGGCTGCCCGTGAAGCGGACGGCTGGGAAAATGTCCAGGGCAATCTGAATGAAGCCTGGCGGCAGTTCATGGCGGCGGCAGGCACGCCTTTTCTGGATAACCTTGTCCCTATCGTACAGCAACTGACCGGAAAGCTGCAGGAGATGACGCAGAGCATCGATTGGGAAGCCTTCTCCGCCGCCGTCACAGGAGCCTTCCAATGGCTGATCGACAACGGCGAGACGATCCTCTCCGTGGCCGTTGGCATTGGCGCAGCCTTCGTCACCTGGAATGTGGCAAATATGATCACCGGGTTGGTGGGTGCATGGAACGCCTACAAGGTTGCCACAGAGGGCGCTACCGTGGCACAGTGGCTGCTGAACGCAGCGCAGAACGCAAACCCGGTCGGCATCGTCATTGCGGCAGTTGCCGGACTGGTGACGGCGCTGGTCACGCTCTGGCACACCAATGAGGGATTCCGTAATGCGGTCATCGGCATCTGGGAAAACATCAAGCAGGCATTCTCCTCCGCCTGGACGGCCATCAAGGGTGTGTGGGACCAGGCAAAGCCGTTCTTTATCGGCATTTGGAATGGGATCAAGACGGTATTCTCCACCGTGAAGCCCTATCTGTCCGCCGCATTCTCCGGCGCTTGGTCTGCGATCAAGGCGGTCTGGAACAGCGCGACCGGCTTCTTCTCCATGATCTGGAACACGATCAAGGGCATCTTCTCCGCCGTGAAAGCCGTCCTCTCCGGGGACTTTGAAGGCGCGTGGAACGCCATCAAGAGCGTATGGAGCGGTGTGACCTCCTTCTTTTCCGGCATCTGGCAGCAAATCAAGGGTGTATTTTCCGGTGCGTTCTCCGCTTTCCTGGAGATCGGCAGGAATATCGTAAACGGCATCAAGCAGGGTTTCTCCAATGCCTGGGGCGCCTTTGCCAGCTGGGTCAAAAGTAAGTTTGACGGTCTGGTCAGCAGTGTGAAGGGGCTGCTTGGCATCCACTCTCCCTCCCGTGTGTTCCGAGACCAGATCGGTAAGATGCTGATGCTCGGTCTGGCTGAGGGCATACAAAACGGTATCGGTACGGTTGAAAACGCATTGCAGGATACACAGACTGCCATCCTCAAAGTTGCCGATGAACTGAACCGCCGTTTGGTTCAGAAGGAATCGGAACTGTCCGACGCCATCAAGGCCGAAGGGTTGGATGAGGTGACGAAGGCGGCTTTGGAAGAGCAGCTGCAGGCCGTGCAGGCCTTCCGCAGCGAGTATGAGCAGGCACTCAGTGACCTGCAGAGCAAGCAGGACAGCATGGCGGAAAAGCTGAAAAGCTACGGCGATCTGTTCACGACTGTGCAGAGCGAGTCCGGCTCTTTTCTGGAACTGAGTGATCTGCAAAGCGATATCGACGCCATCGACCGCTACGGCGAAGCGCTGGAGCAGCTGAAGCAGCGCGGTGTATCCGACACGCTGATGAGCGAAGTCATCGGCATGGATGTTGACAACGCCACCGCCTATACGGAGAAACTCCTTGCCTTGACGGACGAACAGTACAGTGAATACATGGCGCTGTGGGAGCAGAAACAGAAAGCTGCGGCAGATGTGGCGCAGCGCTTCTACTCCGATGAAATGACTTCTCTGGTGAATGAGTATGTCAGCAAGGTGCCGGACGCGCTTGGCATCATGAAGGATGATCTCTACCAGGTCGGTCAGCTGGCGGCAAAGGGACTGGCGCAGGGCATTCTCAGTCAGAAGTCCGCCGTGGTGTCCGCAGCGAGAGCCGTTGCCGCAGCCGCCCGTGCCGCCCTGCGCTCGGCAGAGGGCATTCATTCTCCAGCAAAGAAGTGGGCTGTCCTCGGTGACTACATGGCGCAAGGCATCGGCGTTGGCTTCACCCGGCGTATGGACAGCGTCTCCCGTGAGATCACAGCATCCATCCCCTCGGTCGATGCTTTTACTGCGCGGGAGCATGCTTCTGCCGGGATGGTCAATGGCATCGTCAGCGGACTGTCTGCGGTGATGGGCAGCGGAAGCACACAGCCTATCACCCTGCAGGTCAATATGGACGGCAAGACCATCGCTCAGACGATTTTTGACCCACTCAAAGATGTATCCAGACAGAGAGGTGTTGCTCTTGGATAAGATTACGATTTATAGCTCAGATAAAAGCCACAGTGTTACCTTGCCCCGTGTACGGGATATCGAGGTCGGTGCGGAGGAGGAATCCAAAACCGTGACGATGGCTTCCGGCAAAACGGTAAAGGACATTTTAGGCTACCGGGCAAAGATCACCGCCGTGTGGGACTGGTTTCCCGCCGAGCTGGTGACTGAGCTGCTGAACTTACTCAAAACCGGCGCGTTTCTGTGGGTGGAGTATCCCTCACCCGATGGGAACGGCGCCGGTTTCTTTTCCATCGAGTATCCGACCCTGTCAGTGTTCTGCTACCGAAACGGCGTCCCGGTCTGGCATGACATGACGCTGTCCATGACCGCCCAGGAGGTGGCCTCAACATGATCCCTATGCCGGAAACTTATCTGCCCTATGCGGATATTCGCCGTTGTGGTCTGCAGGTCACCTTTGAAATGGTGGATGTGGACGCTGCCGAAACGGCAGAGGTCGCAGTGAGCGACGCCTGCGAGATGGCGCAGATCACACAGACTCACGACCGCACCGAGCATCCGTCCTGTCGGTATGCTTCTCTGGAACAGGACTACTGGCGTCTGGACGGCAGTTTTCTTCTCCCGGAGCAAGAAAAACTGCCCTTGCAGCAGACCGGATGGTGGAGCGATAGGATCTCCGGGGCAGACGGTGTTTTTGATACGCCGCCCGTCCTTCGATTTTCCTGGAATGCGGATCAATCCAGCGTGGGCTTCACGGTCTGCTTTGATGATACCGGAGAACAGTATGTCTCCCGTTTTCGCCTTCGCGCCTATGACGCAGACGGTGTTCTTTTGAAGGATGTACTGGTGGAAAATGCCGCAGTTCGCTGCGAACTGGACGCTCCCGTGGAGCATTACCGCACCGTCACTTTGGAGTTTCTGCGAACTCACGAGCCGTTTCGCCGGGTACGGGTCACGGAGGTCATTTTCGGACTCATCAAACGCTTCACACAGGAAAACACGGTGTCTGCCACGCTGGATTACAGCTTTTCGCCTATCGGAGAGAGCCTTCCCACCAATGAACTGACACTGACGATAGACAATTCGGACGCCTCCTGGAATATGGCTAATCCCAAAGGTGTGTATGCCTATCTGCAGCAGACCCAGCCGCTGGATGTATCACTCACGATTGGCGAGGACAGCGTTTATATGGGACGCTTCTACTTTACTACTGCCAGTGCTGAAGACAATGCAATGACAGCGAAGATCACAGCGAACGACCGGGTCTACTGGCTGGACAGTATAAAATTCCGTTTGGGTTCGACCGGGACCTGGACATTGGACCAGGCCGTCCGCACGGTTCTGGAAACCGCCGGGATGGATATTCCAATCTCCGTATCGGAGGAGCTTGGTACACGTGTCATTCGCCGCGCCCTGCCGAAAGACTGCTCCTGCCGGGATGCGCTCCGACTTTTAGCACAGGCGGCGCAGTGTACCTGCCGCATGGACAGAAACGGTACGCTGACCTTTTTCGATGCACTGCAATTGGACACTGCGTCCGGTTTTCTGGATTTAAACCGTATGGAGGAATCGCCGCGCATGAAGGTGGCATCAGAGATCAATACCGTGGAGCTGACTGTCCCCAATGAGTATGAGGAGGACACTGATGAAACGGTGTATACGGCATCCGACCGCAGAGAGGGCGAACCCATCCAGACAGCGGAATATGAAAACGCTGCGGCAGCGGACGATGCCTTGGCCGGGTGGCTTCTGCGGTTTCATAAGCGCCGACTGTCCTACACCGTCACGGAGCGAGGCGACCCGGCGAAAGAGCCTGCGGATATCGTCTCCGTTTCGGACTCCTACGGCGGTCGGCAGAATGTACTGATCACCCGTCTGAAATTTAACTATGACGGCGGACTCAACTGTGAAACGGAAGGATGTGGTCTTTGATGGAGCCTTTGCAATATGAACGCACCGGCGCAGTGTTCTGGAATGCCGGTGACCTGAACCGCATTGAGGAATGGACGGCGTATCTTGCAGGCGTTCTGGACTCCCTCGGCTATCAGGTGCTGGTACGCACCCGCCAGTGGACAGCGGCAGACATTCCCTGGAAGCCGGAGATCGACCGCATCCGAAAGAACATTCAAAAGCTGTATGCCGTTTATCACTATCTGCCGGGCTTCCGGGAGATCACCATCACGGGCAGCATGGATTTCGAGCAAGCCAATGTACTGGAATGGGATCTCCATGCCATCTACACCTGGCTGAACCGAATGATGGCGATCTTCTGGCATTCCGGCTCATTTTCTCTTAACGAAGGAGGATTTGCATGATTGAAGTAAAAGATCGCATTCCAACGAAGCCCAACCGCATCCGCATCGTGCCGGAAAACGGCGCTCCGTTCTATGCTATCTGGGAACGGGCAGACGAACCGATCGAGGAAGGAACACCGGTCAATAAATATCTGTTTGACAGCATCGATGAGGGCGGGCATTTTCCAAACGCTCTGGACGATATCGAGATAGACGCCCAGCGCGTCACGCTGGCCGCAGGCTGGACGACGGTTTCTTTCCGAAGACCGCTGTCCGGTGTGCCGCGTGTGTTTGTTTCCGTTTCCGATACCGCCGTGGTGGCGGTCAAGAACATCACCCGAACCTCCTGTCAGATCGCCGTGCGGCTCGGCGCTTTGCAGGAGGTTTATGTTTCGACCAGCAGCGGCGGTACAGCAAGTACCAAGGTTTCGGTCTTGTCGTACCCGGAGTTTTCGGCCGTGACGGTCGATGTGCTGGCAATTTATGATGGAGGAATCACGGTATGATCCCACTTTTGCAAAATGATTATTACAAATACAGTCAGATGTTCCGAGGAAACTTTCTGAAGGGAGCCTCGCTTTTCCGTTCTCTGCTCAACGACCCAACGGCAAGAGAACATATTCTCTCAAGTGTACCGGCCTTGTCCGCCGTCTTTACCGACTGTACTGAAACGGAAGCCAACCGGCTCTGCTACGATGTTCTCATGGAAAAGGGATACTTCAACGAAGCGCTCATGACCTATCTTTGCGGCATTGAAGCTACTGAGCATACAGATGTTGCTTCGCTGTTTCAGGACACGGATAATGTGCTGGATCTTCTGCGCAGCAAGGAACTGGAGCCTATACTGGCACACAACACCTTACTTTTCCGGCAAATGCTCAAAGTGAGCGATACCTACAATGCTATCGGAGAGTCAGCAAACCACGATGCTGCGCTGATGGATGATGTTTTGAATGCCTATTCTGCAATTGCGCAAACCAAGAGTTTGAACCTCTACACCTTGTTCAGCGCTTACTGGAACACGATCAACTACAAGACCACGACTTTTGAAAGCAGCGAGGTCTATTACAGCTATACCGCTTACTATGAGTGGATCACCGTCAGTGAAAAAGCTGGGAAAGTCTTTCTTCCGGTATCCTTGCAAACGAGGGTCAGCTCCGCATCCACCTATTATTACTACCCGGCGGTTTTCTGCTATGACATCGCATCCCAGCAGTGGGAACTGCTGTATGTGGCGTCTACAGACAAAAAGCAGACCAATTACAATTACTACTCCCGGCAGGCGTGCATCTGCTACGACCAGGTCAAGGATCATCTGTATGTATTCTACCGTCCGCTGAATACCTCCGCACAAGTGCTGTGCGATATTGTTGCGGCATCCACCGGAGCAGCGGTCATGACGGAGATCGAGTTGGCATCTGTCGGCTCGTACAGCTATATGGAACCGTACTGGTGTTCGTTTGACGAGGAGCAGGGTCTTGCCCGATTCGTCTGGGCGACCGGCACGATTTCCGACAGTTCCTCCACTACGCCCGGCTGGCTCTACGGTGCATCCGTCAGCACCAAGGGTCTGGTCTGGGCCGGAACTGTCTGCCACCCAAAAGCGCAGTACAGTCCTTGCTATTCCAGCTATATACAGGTGATGAGTTACCGGCCGTATCTTCGCAGTCCGGCAGGTGCAGTGGTTGGCGTTTTTCAGGAAAGTTCTAAAACGGCATCCTCTGCGGCGGTACTGATGGTCATCACCCCGGACGGAGAGCAGATCAAAACGAACTATATCCGGCTCCCGGTTGGCACGAACTATGGAACGGTGTGTTCGCCGAACTACTACTCTTTAACCGATACCGGCATTCTGGCGCTCTGCTGGAATTCCATTCAGTGGAGCGGAACGCAGTATTCCGTCTGTGCGGTCTTTGACATCAGGACCGGCACGCTTCTTCAAAGTTTTGTGCGGGAAACAGGGACTCCGTATGTACTGTACAACGCACCGTTCTTTCGGGTGTTTTTCTTATCCGCCAACACCAGTCCGGTGGCAACCTATCTTGCTTTTGCCAAACAGAATGGTCAGCTCTTGTCCTTAAGCAAGAGCCGAACCTTTGGCCTGTTTGCAGCATCGCCGATTCAGGAGCGCGGATCGCATCGTTACAAGCTATATGCCACAAACAGCAGTAACTGGCTGCTGTATGATTACGAAGGGAGTCTGTTGACATGAAATTAAACACGATCCAATGCAGCAATTACAGCGCCGGAGAGCATTTTTTCGCTGTGCTGCAAAACAGTAATGTATGGAAACCCGGCGTTTACGGCTGGAATGAAAAGGAGTGATTTGTATGAAAGAGTTTTGGAACACGGTACAGATGGTTTTTGCGGCCATCGGCGGCTGGCTGGGATATTTTCTTGGCGGCTGCGATGGTCTTCTTTATGCGCTCATCGCCTTCGTGGTCATTGACTACATCACAGGCGTTATGTGCGCCGTAGCAGATAAGAAATTATCCAGCACTGTGGGATTCAAGGGCATCTGCCGAAAGGTGCTGATTTTTCTTCTGGTTGGTATCGCCAATGTGCTGGATGTGCAGGTGATCGGCAGCGGTTCGGTACTTCGCACGGCGGTCATCTTCTTCTACATCTCCAACGAGGGCGTTTCTCTTCTGGAGAATGCCGCGCATCTGGGCTTGCCTGTGCCAGACCGGATCAAGACGGTGTTAGAGCAGCTTCACAACCGTGCCGAAAAGGAGGACGAATAATCATGGCCTATACGAACAGCCCCCTGGTGTCTTACACCAAGCTCAGCCCGAACCACTCCGGGCAGCGCACCCATAGTATTGAACGCATCACGCCCCACTGCGTGGTGGGTCAGTGCTCGGTGGAAACGCTGGGCAATATCTTTCTGCCTGCATCCCGGCAAGCAAGCTGCAACTACGGCATTGGCGCTGATGGTCGGGTCGGAATGTATGTGGAGGAGAAAAACCGCTCTTGGTGTTCCTCCTCCAATGCCAATGACCAGAGAGCCATCACTATCGAATGTGCTAGCGATACTGCCGAGCCGTATGCGTTCAAGGGTGTGGTGTATAACAGACTCGTGGAGCTTTGCACCGACATCTGCAAGCGCAACGGCAAAACCAAGCTGCTCTGGCTCGGCGATAAGACCAAGACACTCAACTATACCCCGAAGTCTGATGAGATGGTGCTGACCGTCCATAGATGGTTTGCGAACAAGAGCTGCCCTGGCAACTGGATGTATGCCCGTATGGGCAATCTGGCATCCAAAGTCACGGCAGCTCTCGGCGGTCACATTTCTGTAACCTTAGATAATACGCCCGCCACATGGTCGAAGGAGGCTGTGAATTGGGCGCTGGAAAATCACCTTTTACTTGGTGATGAAAATGGTGACCTCAAGCTGCGCGGAAACCTCACCAGAGAACAGTTTTGCGTAATGCTCAAACGGTATCATAATATGATTCAGAAATAAAGTGGAAACAATGCGATTCTCTTAGTCACGCCCTCTGCGGATTTTGATATGCTCCCCCTTGATGAAACAGTGAAAAAACAAATTCACTGAAAATCAAG
>OLOM01001049.1_pt1 | contig 19688 bp, 16 predicted proteins | sample 1672531 | NCBI WGS metagenome assembly OLOM01 (sample SAMEA3136696, study PRJEB25190) | human gut metagenome | reverse complement strand
AGTGGGAATGAAAGTTAAGAACAAGCCTTGACACAGTTTAAATTACACCCCCGTTCGGTTTAGTGAAAAGTGAAGTCTGTTGGCAGTGATGCCAGCAGACTTCTTGCGTTTTTGGGATCCCTCCTCTTTCTGTTTTTTCATTACCACTTGATGAATCTTTGTAACTTTGGCTTCAAATCCTCATACTGGGAATAATCATATACCAAACACTTATTAGCATCCTTGAAAGGGATAACAGCATGGTATTCGCCTGCAGCAAAGCAATCAATTTGATAAGGATGATAGGTCAAGACGATACCTTCTGGAAGTACTGCGAAATGAGTCAGAGGAAAATCCTTTTCGGTAAATGCCTTTTCAGTGTATCCCGTCCATCCTGCCCATTCATCACAGGAGTAGTTATGTACGAGAAATGACTGCATCACCTCATCCATACCACTTGTATCAACCATAGGACAATGGAAGGAGAATATGCTATTGGTAAAATACTCCCATGAACTTTCCCGTTCATAGTTGAAATCATATTCTTTCTTCAAACTCTCCAAAACCAGATGTCGGAAGCGTTGCAGCATAGCTGGTTTCACAGTGTTGCCAACATCCACAAATACACCTTTCTTCTTGTCGTATGTGATGTAATACTCACGAGGCAAATCATGAAAGCCCCCATTGTAAAGGCTCGCCCTATAGTAATAGGTGGTATAGTCTTGACAATCCACAACCTTCTTCACCTTGATATCGCAAGTCATTCTCACTTCCAACGTATCTTCTATCTGGTACTCTGCCCGACAGAGCTTCTCCCACAACACGCCATAATCATCCAACGAATGCAGCATATCCCTAAGTGATGTACACTTGCCTACAGGAATATCTTTACTGCTTTCCAACTGGAAGAACGCATCATCCCTTACAGCAGTCATCATCCATTCACGGATTGACCTGTCAGCACCAGTATTACCCTTAGGAATTTCCAAATCCACAGTAAAACCGGCATCCATACTTTCGTACTTGTTTCTTGGCTTGATATGATAGTCCTTTATCGTCCTTTCGACAGATATATCTTTTGATTCGGCAATCTTTCTCGAATGATATAAGTAGCCAAATGGAACTTCTATCGTTTGGGCACCAGCCACTAAAGTCAAGAGCCCCTTTTTCCTGGGTATCCGACAATACACATCATCCTGAAGTCCAAAGCATTTCCCATCAGAGAAACATAGCGTATCAGAACTTGCGAAAAGAAACAAGTCATTCCATTCACCAAGATAACACAGTCCTGAAGCATTGCAAGAAGGTGCGAACAACACCTTTTTGTTCTTAATGTCATAAACATCCTTCTCGTCTATACAAACATATTCAGTCGTATTATCAATTGATGTAATATCTGATGCTCCGATTTGCGGATAATAGAAACCGTTGTGTTCATACTTTAGAAGGTAGCATGGTGTCTTTTCATCGGAATGTTCATAGTTCCAAACGATAAACAGACTGTCACCAATTCGTTCTTGAATGGTGAACGTATCACCATCCAAGACAAGGGTATCTTCTTCAATGACTTTCCCTTTTAATCCGACTCCCATACGCAAACCATGACAGCCAGTAAGAACTGCAAGCATAAGGATTATAAACAATAGTTTTTTCATAATGTAATATCCTCTGTTACTTTCATATCATCGTATTCGTCGTCCCAGTATATCATTGGAGCTAAATCTTCTCTAAATTCTGGTTCTCTCAACTTTTCCAATTTGTTTTCAACATCATCTTTTGATTTTGCAAATACAAAGCAACGCCACCAATAATTGTCGCTGAGATAATCACATTCATCAAACCAAAGATGATGTCTCACAAGCTGCCCTACATATACACCATCCTTGGATATTCCATTATGCGAATAGTCAGCAATCTCGTAAATATCCTTAAACGTAGTTCCGAGAACATGTATTTGCTCTGTAATCTTAATTTTCTTCATATCGATTTCCCCTAATCCGTGTCGGGCACAACTTTTATTGTTACTTATTTCTAGTCATCAACCATTCAATCAGTAGGTTCACCTCCTTGCTCAACATTCCAGCAGTTGCCGGAAGCTTATGGGGGCGAATGACAACCATACCGATGGAATATTTTGGGTTATCAGCTGGAAAACAGCCCACAAACGTAAATTCATCAAGACATCTTTTATTGTTGTCGTGTTGAAGGATATTGTACCTACCAGCCTGTTTTACACCTCTTTGCTTGAAAGACAGAGCCAGTTCTATGGCATTGTTCGTCTTTGTTGTGTCACTGATAGCCCAGATATTCTTTTTGAATGGTACATATATCATGTCACCACATCCCTCACAATCGTCATCTAACTGTTTCTCCAATGATGCCCATGCTAATACTTCTGATATTGTGGCATCAATAACGGCTATTTGCCCATATATACCATCTGTTTCCAGCATCATATTTCTATCTAATAGGTTATAGCATGAGTCTATAAGTTCTTTGTCTGCTAATGGACAAATATCAACACTATCGTTGAAATAGGAAACTTCTTTTCTCTGAGCATAGACACCTACGCAATAGAATGCAAGTGCTACACATACAGTAAACCGCATAGCATAAATAGCAAATACCTTGAATTTCATATTTCGATACCCTAATTCGTGTCGGGCGCAACTTCTAAGTTAGTTATTTTGTCTGTTTATGAGATATAGAGCATTGAAGTAACCATTCCTATCACCAAAGAATATAAAAATCCCCTCTGTTCACCACTGATGGTTCCTTCATCCAAGGTTTTTGCTTCATGATTTAATGTTTCAATACCCTCATTGCTATTATATACATGAGAAGAACTACAGCTGGCGTTTATCCTCCAACGCGTCAGACTTGATTTTATTCTGCGCATTCTTCCCTATATGCCATCCGTCGCACCATGCACATTTGTATACCGAGAAATGCACACCATGCTTTTTACCCATAGCCTCAGCAGCTCTTAATGCCACCTTCTTATTCGGATAAGAAATCTTTGGTTTTCCACTACGACGAGATATATGGCTATACTCGCTGAATATCCCAAAGGCATTGTGCGTGACAAAAATGTTTCGCCATGCACCCTTTCTTGTCAACTGATTCCAAATGGCAAGAATACAATTTTTAAAACTTATTTTACATACATTCATCGGCTATAAATTTCTTGATAAAGTTTTATTGTTAGTGTTATATGATTACTATTTAACTAATTGCACTGTGGTCATATGCTGCCCCGTAGGAACGTAACCTTACGTATATCACTTCTGCAATCGATACCCAAGAAGATGTTTTACAAACTCTTCTTTTTTACGGAGAGGGTTCACAAAAGCGATTTTCATAAGGTAGTCCAGACATTCCTTGACGGCTGATCCTGGTTTGATGCCTTTCAAGTCCATTATTTCCTTGCCTGTAAGTGGCAACTTGTAGCCGAACATGGCAGAACCTTCAGCCTTCATTGCCTCTGTGCGACTAAGGATAAACTCCACCTGTTTAGGCATACACTTGTCAGCAGCATAAGCATTATTGTCAGCATCAATGATAGTCATAAGATTACGGAATCGTTCTTCAGTCTTACACTCGTATTGGAATCGTCGAAGTTTCTTGTCCTTCATATACTCACATTCAGATCCCCATGTTTTGCAAATCATGTGGTTGCGAACAAGGAAAGTTACCTCCTTGATGATTTCGTTGCTGAATTTCAAAGGACGAAGTAGTTCATCTATCATTTCTCCGCTCTTCAATTCATGCTTCAAGAAATGAATCTTGCCGTCTTCTTCAGTACAGACACGAATCTTTCCGATATCGTGTAGTAGGGCAGATATGCGAAGAATCATATTGTCATCTTTTGTTCCTTCCAATACCATCATCGTATGTTCCCATACAGTGCCGAAGTGATACTCATTCTGTGTCATTGAGTACGTTTCTTCCAGTTCCGGGATGACATAGTGCATGGCTCCTATCTTGCGAAGGAGTTCCATTGCCATTATAGGGTGCTTGCAGGTGAGCATCTTGCAGAACTCATCTTTTACTCGCTCTTTAGTGATAATTTCCAGTCGGCTGACATTGCGAACCATACCCTCGTATGTATCATACTCAATCTCCCAACCATAACGACTTGCGAACCTTATACATCGCAGGATGCGAAGAGGGTCATCGTCGTATATGGTATCAGGATCGTTAGGTGTTCGTATGATGTGGTTCTTAATGTCATCGACTCCTTTACCGGTAATGTCCACAATCTCACCAGTTGAGATATTTGTATAGAGTGCATTGATTGTAAGGTCTCTACGCATACAGTCATCCTCGATGCTACCGAAAGCTGTCTCAGGATTACGGCAAGAGTGGTCGAAGTACTTTTCTTTGCGTGTCTGAACGAACTCCAGTTCAACCTCAGGGAACTCATTCAAATGGAGCATGGCCGTACCATAGTTAGGATAAACAGTAACGCCTTTGGTTGTATAACCATTATCACGCAACCATTCCGCAAAACGAATACCACCGCCTTGGAGTGACACGCACATATCAATGTCCTTTATCTCCAGGCCCATGATTTCGTCTCTTACACATCCACCAACAGTGAATACGTGACCTTCCCATTCAGTACCGATAATGAGTCTTCTAAGAAAGTCTTTTATCTGTATATATCGTCCTTTTTTCATCGTATATTAATGTTTTACGTATAGGCTTGTTTCAAGTAGTAATCCTTGACAAGATACATACATTGAAACGAGCCTTGTATTATATAAACTTTGTTGTCTTGCCTCTCCAAAGGTCGCCTGCAACATGGAGGATGACATCATGGAGTTCGAGGTTTGTCTTGAAGAACTCTGGGATTGCATCATAACCCACAACAGCTCCAAGGATGTTGCCCGTCACGGCTCCAGTGGAGTCGCTGTCGCCCCTATGGTTTACAGAGGCAATCATTGCCTGCTCAAAGTTGTTGAAATACTTGACGGTACAATATATTGCCATAGCCAAGGCTTCATCACCCGTCCAGCCTTCACCGATGGTCTCTATGTTTTCAACATCCGATGCAGACGAATCGACAAGACCGAGAGCCTTGTCGGTCAAAGCTCGAAGTTCTGCGATATATGCAGTCTCATTTGGATAGAGAGCCAACAACATGTCATAACCATCTGACAAATATTCCTTGAAGTCATCCACTGTGGGACTATCCTTCTGCATAATCCTGTATATAATGTGTGCCTCTAATGATGATGGAAGCCAACCGAGAGGATGCTGGTGGGTTACCTCTGCAGCATCAGCCGCCAACATATCAACATCCTTTATGTTGGAGATACGTCCTTCAAGAGGCTCACCTTCGGGCGTGTCTCTCCACACAGCACCATAGAGTGCCACAGGAGCTGTACGCATGATGCCACCACAACCTTTACTATTGTTGTATGGGTCTTTACCCCTAAGAATATCCTGCAAGGCAGTAATACATGTTTGGCCTGGAGCACGACGATTGTTGAGTTCAGGCACATCGCCAATCCAGCAATTCTTATGACGACCAGATCTCTTACCTATTTGTGTGTAATACCATTCAAAATATGCCTCGCAAATAGCATACTTGGGAGCTGCGCCCTGCGCTTTTGCATTTAGCAAACCACAAGCTGTGAACAGCGTCATCTGAGTGTCGTCAGAAATCCATGCCTTGCCGCTATTTTCTTCATCAGGCAACCACCACTGGGTAGTGTCCAGTCTTGTGATGCCATTATCTCCATACCTCTTCTTTATACCCTCATACGAGTTGATAAACTCTATAGGATAACCGAGCGCATCACCAACGGCTCCTCCTATAAGTGAGCCTCGTATCTTGTCTTTCTGCATCATATCTAACTTTTCCATATCAATATATTTTATTCTTTTTATGTGGTTATTCTTTCCTAATTTCCGCAGCACTATAAATATGTCCCATTGTTGGCAGCTCCGTAACCCATGCACTGTGGGCATGCACGTTTTACATTGATATACAGCTGCGCGTTAACACCTGCCACAATGACAAAAGCCATAACCAGGATAATTGCTATTCTTTTCATATCTCAATACCTTAATCCGTGTCGGGAACAACTTCTAAATTATATATAAACACCAATTTTTCATCTCAAGAGTTATTTAAATATGTATCAATGGAGTAAGGAATGACATTTGTAACCTTCCGCAGCACAGTTCACACAGTTTTCATTGCCATCATTTACAAAACCAGGACAATTATGGGATGGTATATTACAGCTTCCCTTCGTATGACCTTTAAAAGTTGGACCATTGCCACCTTGCATATACTGAAGCGAGCGAGATTTACAGATGATGCAATCCCAATATGAAGTTTTTAATCCTAGCATCTCACTCTTCTCGCAGTATCCTTTTCCATGGCAGAAGACACAGTCTGAGTAACCTTGTACTCCTGTTCGTGAATCATCATCACAAGAAACAAGTGATACGCATACTGTAAACAGCATAGCATAAATAGCAAAGACCTTGAATCTCATATCTCAATACCCTAATCCGTGTCGGGCACAACTTCTAAGTTTGTTATTTGTCTGTTTATGAGATATAGAGTACCGAAGTAACCATTAACTATCAGAAAAAATCTGCGTGGAAAACAAAAAGCGAAGACTATGGAATACAAACCACACAGCCTTCTGCTCTTTTATATTTTCAGAATAATCCTGCTGATTGATTATCTTTTCAAAGTGAACTTCTTTACAACCTTACCTTTTCTGTCAATAGTACCATAAAGATTGATTTCCTCATCATCAGTCATGCCGAATCCATCTTCATCACGATAGTACATACCATCAGGGTTAAGCTGCCATTCCACCTCTGCCACGCCATTTTTATATTGATATACATGACCAGGGAAATGAAATGAATGCGCTTTTGCTCTTTCAAAAGCATCTTGTGGAAGCCCTTTCAGACTATCCCAGTCAATATCTTCATCTGTCACGATTTGCAGCACCTCATCAATAGACATGAACTCGTATGCACATTTCGCTTCATTATCCAACAAGTAACGAGGTTTCCAATATTGCCCTATCACCTGATTCACCAAGGTCATGTTCTCTCCAAGGTCACGTTGCTCATATGGACGATCCTTATATTGAGGAGCACATAATCTTTTGTACAGTTTTTCCTCTTCTGATATATCCGTATCATAGGTGTTTCCATCATGATACAGCAAATTCCAAGGATTGCCACAAATGATTTCTGTAGCCTCCTTCTGCCCCATAACAAAGTCTTCATTTTTTGTCCCATACTTTTTCTCAACCAAGAAACGTAGCTTTCGTATTAAATCACGTTCTTCCTCATTCGCAATATTGTAGGCTTCTTGAATAAAGCGGTCGTAATAGTTGGATGAACTTTCCTTAGCACTTCGCTCCGCAACTACTTTGTCTGACTTGTAGTTTATAATATATGTGGCATAAGCTATAAGCCGTCCACGATAACGAGCACTACTGAGGTTTGGAACATTATCCAACAATTTATGATAATCATCTTTCTGTTGAACGAGCATTTTGATATTCTCTGTAGATTTGTTTTGCCAACCAGTCTTTGTCTTATCGCATGACTTACAGCCGAATATAGCAGCAACCAATGAAGCAAAATTATCACCATCAATAACATCAACTGTACGTGTCACCATCTTTTGGATAATATCCGGCGTGTCCTCGGTCAAGGAAACAGAAAAATTCAATGTCGCAGCTCTTATTTGGTATTCTTGATCTTTATCTATTTGACAAACAGTGGTATAGAAAGAGTCTCCTTTTTGTGCGAAACTGTCTATTCTTTTCACTTCATACATAGAAGATTTCGCTACTTTACGATTTACAGGTATAGGAAAAGGTATATAAACTATTATTCTGTTTGCCTCATAGCTTAACGTAACATTAAATACACAATATTTACCTTGCACTTTGAATGAAAACTCATCGCCTTCACGATGTGGTTCTATATCTGCCGAAGCAAACATTTTTATAATGCAGTCTTCAAGAGTAAGCTCCTTTTGTGTATCTTTACCTTTATTTTTGAAAAAATCGAATATTCCCATAATAATTACTCTTTTGTTTGTTTATGACAATTGTTCCCAACATGATTTTCCATTCTTTTTAATTTGAAGAATGAAATACCAAACAACAATACCCAATAGGCATAAACATTTAATATGTTAAAAGGATTTAGTTCCATCGTTTATATAACCCTTATCCGTGTCGGGCACAACTTCTAAATTTGTTATTTGTCTGTTTATGAGATATAGAGTATAGAAGTAACCCTTTGCTATCAGAAAATATTTAAATACACTTGTACTTTGTACTTGATCACTATCAGTCCAACATCACAAATGCAGCCCAATAATATGGATCAGGATGCTCCTTGCGGATGATTTCTTTGGTCTGTTCAAATGCCTTGCGCTTGTTCCAGTTATTAGCCTTATCAGTAAGCTGTTCATAGAAAGCAACCATAAACTCAGAAGTCACTTTATCATCTACATTCCACAGCGACATGATGATGGTACCAACACCAGCTTTTTTGAAGGCACGCTGCAAACCAAACACTCCTTCTGCAGTCACTTTACCTTGTCCTGTCTTACATGCGGAAAGAACCAACAAGTCAGTTCCTTTGAAATCAAGATTTGCAATGTCTTTAGCTGTCAGCACACCACCAAGCACACCATCTACATTCTTCTTGCCTAACCAAGCAGCATTGCCTCCAGCAAACACCAATCCAGATAAAGACATCGCATCAGTATAACCACGAAGGAAATCCTTGTCTTTCGCCTCATCCGGAGTATAATAGAAACCATGTGTTGCTATATGCACAATAGATGGAGACTTGCCATCTAAAGCCACAAAGGACTCAGCATTTCCCTTTGAACCTAAGTAAGCTTTAACACTAAACCCGTTATCCACCAGAGTTTTTTCAATCTTCTTGACTTCATCTTTCGTATTGCGCAAGTCCTTAAATCCAGATACACCATATTCAGAACGCACCAGTCCTGCCAAATCTGATTTTTCATACGCCTTACTCTCCTCTTCCATCTTTTGAGGATCCAAACTGTATTGCAGTCCTCCATAAAGCGTAGCAGTTCTATTGATTTTGCTAGAATGATGAGCATTCACGATTTCCCTTGCAGAAGTCAGTCTTACAAAATCATAATGCTGCCCTAATGTCGTTCCATCAGAAAGAGGAAGAGCCTCCAATGCGATGCCGTGCATGACGCCTGATGGAATATAATACACAGTACTTCCTTTAGCAATGCTTGCTTCGATTGGATTCCAGATTAATTTTGAAGCCCTATCCTGTAACTGCTCATAATTATAGAGAGTATAGTTTTGCATACCATCCAGCAGAGAATCCAGCTGCTGTTGGTCAAAACACTTCACCAAAAGAGGATGGCTTTTATCTTTATCATAAATATATGCTGCATACTGACGTACAGAATCTTCCGTTTGATAATCAGAGAAATCTACCACTACTTCATGATCAGCCAGACTATTTCTAACCTTTTCATAGTTTATGTCAAGGTACGTCTCATATTCGTTGTAACTTTGGCACTTATGGCTTAGTCGTTGCTCCAACTCTCTTTGTTGTATCGTCAAACTGTCTATTTCAAGCTTATTATATTCATAGTTGTTTCTCAATACCAAAAGTCTATTGTTTACAGCCAAGAGATTGCGATAGTTGGTAATGTCATCATCAGTTCCTTCCTTTCGGATGATATCGACAACCGACTTCTCGGTTTCAAGCAATAACGACTTCGAGAACAGCAAGGCATTATAACAGGTTTCAGTTAATTCACTATCGAAGTTTCCGCATTTTACGGCAAAAGCAGCCATCCCACTAAGGTTATTCAGCGTTTCCATCCAAAACTGTTCTCTTTGCGAAGGAGTCGAGTATCGCCAAAGTTGTTTCATATTAACAAGCAAGCTATTCATGGACATACGAAACAGACTATCTGCCTCGTTTATATTTCCGCGAGCACCTTCTATATTGGCCAATGTGAAGAGCGCCTGACTATAAGTACCAGAAGTCTCTCCATATTTATTCCTGCTCGTCTCTACATATTCACTAAAAGTCGCATAAGCATCATCATAACGCTTAAGCATGAAATAGGCTTCAGACTTGTTCAGCAAGCTTGCGAATTTGGAAGGCGAATTTTCCGTTCTCTTATCATAGAGAGTATTGTATGCTTGATCAAAACACGCTATTGCCTTGTCGAATTTCTTAAAATCGGCATAGCAGCATCCTTTTACATTATAAAAGTTAGCTATCACTTCCTTGTCTTGATAGGAATGACCAACACCACGTTCCAAACTGTCCAAACACGCAAAGGCTCTCGTACTGTCATTGTCCAGGGCATAGAGTGTACACAGCTTACTGTATGCCTGGTACTGCTGGTCACTATTCCTGCCATTCAAAATTTTAGTTTGCTCAATATAGTGCTTTGCAGCTCTGATAGCATCTTTGTATTGCCTTTGCTGTTGTTTCAGGTTCATCATACTATTATAGTAATTGAGTTTTGCCTGTTCCCGATCAGAGAAAGGCAAATCCAGCATCACATCCCAACATTGCAGCAATTGCGTCTCGACCATGGCAAACTCTTTCCGTGCCAAATATTCATTTGACCAATATAGATGATACACCGTCTTCAGCTTGGCAGAATTGGACACATGATACAGAGAGTCCAACGCTTTCAGATACTGATTATAACCAATAATGTCGCCTACAGTTCTATATAATGCAAGTAAGTCAACCATAACTTTGGATTGAGCGAAATCCTCGTTGGCTTCAGTCGCAATTTGCAAAGCATCCTGATAGTGTTGCTTGGCTTTTTCCCATTCACCCAATCCAGCTTTCAAGGCTCCCATAGCTTCAGTTGCCTGTATCTGAAAGCCTACATCTCCAAGATCACAATAGCCCTTTTGTGCTTTTTCCAAATTTTCATAAGCAATGTCAAATTTGCCTGCGTAAATATCCAAGGTACCTTGAGTCATCCAATAATGAGGACTTCCGAATCTATATGGATTTGTCTGCGCCCATATACAAGAGATAGATAAAAGCCAAATAAAAACGACAGATATATAACGTTTATGGTTCATCATCTTATCTTTAGTTTTATTTATGTAATGAAGTTATCGTGTCGGAAGATATTGAGTCGGTAGCAACGCTATCTGTTGGCGCCGTCATATCAAATACATCGTTTTCATCGCCACGCACATTATCCGTAGGGGAGTTTTCTACAAACAGCGGATTGATGGCAAAGAAGCCGACAACCAAGACTGCTGCTATACTTGAAATCCAAAGCCAAGACTTTCTGCGACCATGTTTCATTTCCTTTTGAAACTCAGTCATGGCTTTCAGCTTCTCTCCACGACTTATCATTGTCTGTTTCACATTCTTCGTAAACTCATACTGTTCTCTTTTCTCTTCATCCTCTTCTATCTCTTTCAGGAACTGAGCCTTGGCTTCCTCTGATAAAGAGTCACCATGAAGCAAGTATTCATCTATTCTATCTTGAAAATTATTGTCCATACCTATCTGCAGTTTTATGAGTTCAAATAATTGCAATAAATGTTTTTTGCCGAAGTGCGCAATGATTCCATACACTTGTACTTTTTGGTTTTGAGCGCATTCTTGGAGCCTATAGTCGGTATCTCAAACAGGATAGTATCCAAGTCCTTCTCTTCATAGTAGAACTTGCTCAAAATCTCGCAGCACCGCTCCGACATGTGCGATATGACATCAGCTATGATGTCGAGCATCTTGTTGTCTTCCGAGTCGTATAGCATATTGATGTATTGCTGGGCATCAAATCCTTCTTCCTTGATTTTCCGTCCCATTTCCGTTTCAGGGTCTGCGTAAGTAGGATGCTCCCTTACCCATTCCAAATACTTGATGCGAGCAATCCCCATAAAATAGGTGAGGATGCTGCCACTCAAAGGTTCGTTGTTCTTGCCCATCACCCTACCTTCGCTCACATAAATCTTTCTGCATTCAATATTTTCCCACATCGCAATGAATGTGTTTTGGAAAATTTCCGTGGCAGATTCCTCATCAGCGAAGAACACGCCACGGTAGTTTGCCCAAAAGTACTTCGAACAATAAGCATACAGTTCCGACTGTATTTTTCTATTCTTATCGTACATTCCAGCAATAAGCCGAGCTTCTTTCTCTTGTTGTGGTGTACGCATTAGTATTGTCTTTGTCATTTTATCTACTCAGTATGTCTGTTATGTTGTATTTATTGATGTCCTCGCCTGTCATTTCTGGTTGTTGTGGTCTGCTACTGGTATTGCGGTTCACGAACTTTCTGATTCGTCTCATAAACTCACCATTGCTTACCTTGTCGCTATTCTTCAATTCCGTCCACAAGGCGTATGTCAATTTGCCGACAGCAGGACTTTTCATTTCGACATTCACTTGGTCGCTTCTGCAAGCACTGATGGTGATCCATCGTTCCGCCAATGTCTTTGCCTTAGTATTAAGGATATTCTCTTTGCCCTTGTCACCCATAAAAAACGATTTAATCGCCTCAAAGGTTTCATATAAGCCGCGAGCATTTTGGCTGTCAACCACCAACGTATCTTCCACACCTCGTACTATTTCATCATCTTCTCCACGAGTGCCATCACCACTATGGCAAGCGTCTATTACCACCAATAGCTTTCCTTTCGCTCCGATTTTATTACGGATAGCATTGAGATAAACATTTAATTCATCGTCCGTCAAATGCTTTTCACCATGGTAAGTTGTGCTTGCTTTTCGACAGGCGTCATACGGAATCCAGCTCTCATCCAATCCGTCCTTCTCGTCATTATGCACATCTGTCATCTGCTGTCCATGTCCAGAGTAGTGGACATACACCACATCTCCTTGCTTACAAGATGCCGCCATTTTCCGGAATGCCCCAATGATACCAGTCTTTGTTGCCTGCCGATTCACCAATGCCGTTACTGACTTGAATCCTGCACTTTTCAACATTCCTTGCACAAGCGGCACATCCTTATCGCCATTGATTTTATTCCAAGCCTTATCCTGCTGTTCGCCTAACCCTATAACCAAAGCTCTCTTTGTCTGTGCGGAGACAGACAAAGAGAGCAATAGGAGAAAGTATATTATTATTCTTATCCTCATTCTGTATTCATAAGTATTTATAGGTTATTTTCCAAAGTATCTTATATTACATAGCAAAGTATCTTAAGATAGTTGACCATTTATCTTAGAATACTATTCTCTTATACATTTATGATTACCTATATAATGGTATTCGCCACAGTTTCTGCAACTATGTTTCCTATCATACCCAAATGTTGGCACTCCTGAGCAACAATTATAAACAGAAGACTTCCTCCCAGAACCTCTACTTCCACCACGACTCGTACTACTTACATAACAATTGCCATGTTCGTCATATCCTATTGTTCCCCCAAAAGATGTAGTTTGATAATTCATGATACTAAATCCTTTTCCACCACATCCTCTGCATCTTCCTCCATTCATAGAACATGCACCACAAGGAACAGATTCTCCAAAACCATAATATATTGCACCTATACCACCACAAGCACCACACCGTCCAGTGCCATTGCAAGAATAACAAGGGGTTATTGATTGGGAATATATAGTTCCATCCTCTGTTAATGTGCTGACTATTTTTCCTCCCATAAATGGCAACTCCCAAGTATAAGGCAATGTTTTCCCAACGATAGAGCCAGGTAGCCCCTGTGCAGATATACCGAGCCATACAGAAAACAAAAACATCAATACTATTATTTTTCTCATTGTATAATCCCTTATCCGTGTCGGGCGCAACTTTCAAATTTATTATTATATCTATTCATGCGACAAAAGAGACAAAAGTAACCCTCTTATTTCAAAAAACTGATTAATAGAACCGAGAGTTTTTGCCATCTAAATGTAAAACCATTACTGGACTCTCACTAGTCGCAATAAGTTGAAGTTTTGCCTCATCCCACTTTGCATATCTCCAAATCAAGCGATTCTTGTCAAAATAGTAAGACTCCCCTTCACCTTCCATTGGAGCTTTATGGCATTCAGCAACCCGACGAATGTCATCTTCGTCTTTTACCCAATACAGCCATTGGTTGAACTCCAACGGAGAATAATTGTCAGAACACAAATAATACTTCCTGTTCTGACTATCTTCAAGTTGGAAGATACTGCGAACGGCAACATTATCTCCAAGGCAAATCACCTCATACCCTTTCTTGCGCTTTAGAAACAGATACGACCACCAAGGTTGTTGATTATAACTGGTGCCATAGTTGAATATCCCAGCACAATGGTCGGGCGTTTGCATCTCAACCAAGCACGTTATGTCGGGAGCATAAAACGCAGCACACATCATCAAACATTCTCCATAAACCATATCCGTATATTCAGGTCCATGATTATTGACAATAGCTGTGTTGAAAGAGATAGATTTCAAACATTCGCTAACAAGGCTATCAGGAAAGAACCGAGTTCGCCCTTTACGATACGCCTCTAACTTAGCGATGCACTCCTTCGCCTTTTGGGTCGTCTTATCCTCTTTGGGTAGCCAGATAGGGAGAGAATGTTTTACCAAAATGGAATCAAAGAAAGTTACCAAGTTTTCGATTTGATCAAAATCATAATATCCCATCTTTGCATGTACAATTCTCTCATCATCTTCACTGACGACGGTAGTATCTGCAACCCCCATATCAGTAATATCTGCTATGGAATCTTTTTCAGATTTCTCGTGGCTTCTCTTATGATGGCAGCTTGCCATAAGGAGCAAAGTCATTACGAATACTACATATTTTATTTTCATTGAATACGTGTATAAGTGTTGTTTCTCAAACATTTCTGTATCAATCTTTTGAAATTTTGAATCCAAGCTTTAAGATGACTTTAATCGTTTCCAAAGAAGTATTGCGGTCATACGCTTTCTCCTCCTCTGATAGTTCCTCGTATGGCACAAGACAAGGATGCTTTTTCTCTGCATCGTTGCGCTCCTCCCCGTACGTCCATCCGTCCTTCATACGACCTTCTGACCATACTTCATGCACGTTCTTCGCTATCTCTTCTGCCAAGGCATTGAGTTCCTTTGGCAGAACCACATCTTTCGTGTTTATTGGGTGGGGTGTGTAATTATTCTTGTTCATTGTTTGGAATGTTATATTAATTTATATTTAGAGAGGGAATGAGTATTGGAACTCTAACAATTCCTATTAGAGTTTTCTTTTGTTTGATTCAAAAAATTCTAAGCATGTTTTATTTAATTTTAGTCTAACCTCATTTACAAACCATTTGCAAGAAATAGGGAGAAATAGTAAAATAAATAAAAAAAACTTATACCCCACATCTACAAATCTTTCCAATATCAGAGATAAAGGAACAAAACCTATCGCACTTATTCCATAAAAAACACACCAACCAATACAACCTATAGTCTTTTTCTTATTTGGGATGCATATAAATAGAATCAATCCTGCCACATAAATTAATAAGCAAGTAATTATAACTGTATCATGTTTAAAAGCAACAGAAAATAAGGGAATGCAAACTACAAAAAAAGAGAGCCATTTTTTTCCTTTATTCATTAAAGGCGAATTCTGCAATATGTCTTTGATATTATCAAGTTGATCTATTCCATAGTCTTTATTGAGATATAATATAGGATAAATACTACTTGTACTTGAAAAAGACAGCATATTTGAAACTTCTTCTGTTTTGCTTGAAATAGAATATATTATTGGCAGTAGGTTCTTACATTTTTTCAATAAGTCAAAATATCCATCTTCTATTCCGCATAAAATACTCTCATCAGTAATAATTGCTATTACTCTTTTCGCATTTTTGACATTCTTCAGAAAAACCTCCTGCCTGAAATATCCATCATATACAATTGTCATATCTAAAGATATTTCATAGTTCTTATAATAAGAGTAGTTAATTAGTTCATTCCTTAGTCTAACCGCAAACTGCTTTCCTTCAATAGTATTATAAACAATACAAACATTTGCTTTTCCTTTATTTTGAGGAATGGATTTGGTACTTTTTAACCGTATATGTTCGATAATATAAGAAATAATCAATGGGATAAGAAAATGAAATTCAGTCCCAATTACACCAATCCAAAATAATTCTAATGATAAAAATAGAAATAAGAAATTTAAACAGAGGTGTCCTAATATTAGAATAGAAAGAGAGAGATTTGAATAGACCCTATTTTTCCAAATAACGTAAAGTATAAAGAAGCATAAAAAACACAAATAAATATAGGGAGAAGGTATATACATACCTAACAAATGGCTATGTGATGTGCTAAAATCAATTTTGATTCGTTGTAAGACAGTCTCAAGCCAGCTCATTTCTATAAAATGATGTCCACCAAATGTATTTTTACACAAACAATAATCTGCCGTTCCGTAAGGTACGTATATTTTCGTATTAGGGTTGTCTATTTGAGCACTCGTAATATTAGGCGGAAACATAATATATGCTTCTTTAACTCCTCTATTTAGACGAAGATCAAATCCTCCAAAGTATTTAGGAAACACAATAGTTTTAGCACTCTCAGCATATCTTTGCCATCTATGGAATAAGATGGTATTACCATAACAATATATACCATCTTTATTACAAGAATGAACACCTTTACCTAATTGTATAGAAGTCGCATTCTTGAAATCATATTGTCTGAATAATGAATCCGAAGCTTCTGTTATCAATATCTGATGCGAAGATATTGTATCTTGCTTTGACGTATATACACTCAAATCTACATTTCGTGGCATAAAACTATTCACAAAACCTTTATTAAAATAGGAGATGCTTGCAATAGTTGTGCATAACAAGAAAACAAAAGCAAAAAGTATTTTTTTCGAGCAGATGGAAGCATTATCATTTACGCTTTCATCATCTCTATTTATTAAGATGGATTCAACAAGTCTGTCATGGGTAAACTCAACATAGTCATCACTGATTTTAACAAGGTGCGAAGACAAAAGATTCTTTTTAGCATCTTTTTGAATAAATTGATTAAATTCAATCTCTCGTAATCTATTATCAGAAAGATGAATACGCAATCTGTTTCCTTCTGATGAAATTAAAGTATTTTCTATAATTCGTCTTTTCTCATCAGAGATACCTATTTCATCAACTTCTGCTCCATAATACTCATATATAACAGAATTAATACCGACATTATCAACGGGATATGTAATATCATATAACCATTTTTCAAATAAAATATGACATACCAAAGACAACACAACCGCTTGTATTTCATCTGAATCGGACTGAATTGATGAATCTTTACAAATATTATCAAGTATGTTTGTTGCCTCTGAACAAAATTTGTCCTTTAATTCCGGACTGAGTTGTTGGTTAACAATGACTTCTTTTGCCTGATCAAGAGACAATGGTTTAAGAAAATATCTACTATGCATCAGTTGGGGAATAAACTTACGCTGCGATGCCCAATAGTCCAGTTCACCCACGTATTCATAACGTAAAGAAAAAATTGCCTTGAAATATTTCTGCTTCGGAATTTTTTCGTAATCGGATAGCTGACCATATATTTGGTCAGGACATCTATCTGATGACAATGTCTCCAGCCAATTAAAGAAGTCATTTTTCCAATTAGCTCTTAATATTTCTTCAAACTGATCAAATATTAGTACAGGACTATAATCGAAAAAGCCATCATTTGTTTGTATTTTATTTGTCCTAAGCTTCCACCATAAAAAATGCGAAAGATTGTCGTTTGAAATATTATCAAATTTATCAATAACTTCTAAATGAGAATTGTTTAGGGACTCTTTTATTTTCCTAAGGATAATTTCATCAAAGTCTAATGCTCCATTTTTCGTTGCGAGTCCCTTTCCACAATATTCATCTGTCGAAAATACAATCTTTATTGGATAGTACCCATTTTCTCTCATTGTGGGACACAATCCTGCGTTAATAAGCGAGCTTTTGCCATCACCTGAAGCCGCATAGACTACAACATACTCATTCTGTTGCAGCATACCGAACATCTTTTCAATATCAATTTCTCTTCCTTTGAATCTGTCTTTATCACGTTCTTCGTATGTACTTAAAGCTAGCCAAGGATTATCATATATTCTTTTCGACTTATTTTCCATATCATTATAAGTTTTTAACCATTGCCTTTGTATCTATTCCAATCTAGGACAAAACCTAAAGGATTGTTTTTTTTAAATTTGTACATTTGAATTCCCTGGAACAACTTTTCGGGAAAGATTTTAGAATCATCTGCCATTTTCTCTACTAATTCGGGAGTTATGGTATAATCATCATATAGCAACTCTATGATTTCATCAGAAAGAACGACCGGTATAGAAGGAACATCTTGATTAACATACTGACTCTCAGCTAGAAGTAATTCTATCTGTACACCAGACATACCAATTTCACTATCTTTGTTGAGTTTCAGGCAGATTTCTTTATCATGTGGAACCACCTTATAACCATATTTGTTCAATAGTCTTACCCTCTCTTTTTTTTTTGTTATTTTATTTATATATGCGGAAGAGACAAGGGGCATAAAGATTGCAGACTGTTCAATACCATCAATAATTCGTTGCCAATAAGGTCCATCAATAATATCAATTTCATCATACCACACTTTTAATCCATGACTTTCCAAAATATTCTTTAGCTCTCTTGCATACTGATTATCTTCACTCGCATGAGAAATAAAGAAATCATATTTTTTATTATGTCCTCCTTGGATATTCGATCGAGTCGAGAGTTTTAACGTAATTTGCTTAATCACATTCAGCAAATTATCTTCTGTTTCAAACTTTATATCCCGTAAAAAACTTTTAAGATGTGCATCTGTTTTTCTTTCGTGACTCTTAATATAAAACCCTTTGCCTACTTCCGAATACAAATCAATGGGATACATTGGGGGCAACATAAATCTGAACAACCAATCTGGGGTATTGTTTCCAAGAAACATAAGTGTTCGCCGATCATGATTATTACTAATGTATGAAGCTAAATTCTTTGGCGCATAATCCGTTGAGTACAATTTACATAAGTATTTCAATATTTGTCGATCATCTATACCACATTCAGGACGATTTGGTTTTGACTCTCCAAACAAATGATAAACGCATCGACAATTAAGAACAGTATCATTTATAGAATTTGGGTCATAGAAATAACTAGAATACCCATCTATAGCATTTTCTATTATACGAAAGCAAGATGTTGTAACAATTAGTGGAAATTGTCCCTTGCAAAGGAATTCTTTAACCTCCGTTTTTAATTGGATTCCTTCCTTAATCTTATTATTATCATCTAAGATTGCTTTATTGACATATTCGTAAAACTTATACCCATATTTATTGTGAAGCTGACTTAAACCATAATATCCATTATTCAAAATCTCCCATAACTCTTTTTCTGTATAGCATACATTATTAGGATGATTGGTCAATATATATTCTACTATATATGACTGAAGGGGCTGTTTTTCATTAGTAATCGGATTAATATATTCAAACATATCTTCACATATTACCGGTACTAAATTCCGACAGACAATCAATCGTGTTATGTCAGAAACTATTTCCTCTCCACTTAGATGCTCCTCCTCTAAAGGAGTATCTATAACCTTAATTCCGCAACACTATAATTTAACTTTATTTATAAGTTCCTGAGCA
>OLOM01001034.1_pt1 | contig 19951 bp, 16 predicted proteins | sample 1672531 | NCBI WGS metagenome assembly OLOM01 (sample SAMEA3136696, study PRJEB25190) | human gut metagenome | reverse complement strand
AGAATGTCATAGAGCGTTTTCTCCACGTAGTAAGTGGCCCGGATGATCTCCCGGCTTTCCACCACCTTGTCGTTGGCGGTGAGGGTGTTGCTGAGGGACCAACCCAGGTTGTAGGCGGCGATGACTGCCCCGGCCTGAGCGGCGGGGATGCCCAGGGCGCTGGTGCAGTAGTCCAGCATGACCATCTGGGTGAAGGGGGAGAGGGCGTCGGCGGTGAGCTTGGCAAAGCCCTTGACCCCGTGTTCGATGGCCGCAGCGGCAATGACCTCTTGGCTCAACCAGCTGTCGTACTCGTCCAGGGCCGAGCGGAAGGCGGCAGTGTAGGCGGTGCTGCCGGACATCTGAGACGCCACCTGGCGGAGAGCGGCGACGTACTCGTCGCTCAGATCCTGGTAGGCTTCCACGACCCGGACGAAGTTGGCGCAGTCGATCACCCATTCCAGGGCGTCCTGGCAATTCCCCAGCCAGTCCACGGCGTCACCCACTTTGCCGAAGAAGTTCATGCTGCCGCTGATGGTCTGGAGGGCGGCGCAGGTGCCTTCCTCATCCAAGTAATCTTGGAGGGCGTTGGCCAGCTTTCGGTAGAGGGCGGGAGAGCTTTCCTTCAGGCTTTCGGGTTTGGAGAGCAGCTCCACAATGGCGGGCTGATAGGTCCCTGCCTCATAGTCCGGCTGGACTTTTTTCACCATGCCCCAGATGCTGTTGGCCAGGGAGAGACTCTTGGATTCGATGCGGCTGTTTAAGCTGTCCACCTCGCCGTTGGTGGCGGAAAGGATGAGCTCGGTGAGGATGGCGTCGTAGGGGTTGTCGAAAATACTCAGACTTTTGAACTTGGAAAGCTCGCTGGCGGAGTTGAGGATTTTATAGGCCGCCTCCCCGGCGTTGGCGGCGGCACCGTTCTGGGCGTCGGCCAGGAGCTTGGCCATGCGCTGGTCCATGCGCTGGTTGTACTCGTTGGACTGGGCGAAGGTGAGGTGCTGCTGGATGTACTCGCTGTCCTCGATGACCACGGTGTCCTCATCGGGCTTGGTAACGGGGGTGGAGCTGCCGTTGGAGAGGTTCGTAAAGACCTTCTGGATGGGGTAGCTCTGCCCCATGGTCCACACGGAGGAGAAGTCATACGCCGGGAAGGTCGCCTTGCTGGCCATGGAGGACAGGGGCACGGCGGTGAAGCCGCCGGGGGTACCCTCCGCCGGGACCTGCCGCGCAACAGCGTCAAAGGTCCCGCTGGGGTAGTACAGGCCGGAGAGGACCTTTTCGCTGCCCCAGTACAATTCGCCGATACACCAGGCGGGCGTACCGGCCACGGTGAGGGAGCCGTCTTCGGCAGTGCTGCTGTCCAGAATGATCCCGGAGACATAGCAGTTTTGGATCGTGGCGGCGGAGTTCGACTCCCCGAACAGACCGCCCACATGGTAACTCCCGCCAGAGCCGGACAGGGCCAGGGCGATGGAGAGCTTGCCGTTGAAGGAGCAGTCGGTGTACTGCTCTTGGTAGCCGGTCTCTCCGGCCAGGCCGCCGATCACCAGCGTGGGATTCTTGGCGCTGCCGGTCAGGGAGATCGTGCCGGTCACGCGGCACTGGTCCAGGCTGCTGCTGCCCTCGGCGAACAGGCCACCGGCAGAGACTTTGCTGACCTTCCCATGAAGGATCAGGTTGCCTGTCATTTCACAGGCAGTGAGTGTGCCGAAGCAGCTGGCGGCAATGCCGCCTGCGGTGATCTCGCTCCAGCCGCCCAGAGCCTCTGTCCCGCTGCCTGCCTGGATGGTGCCGGTAAAGCGGCAGTGGGAGATGGTGCCGAAGTTATAGCTGGAGATGCCAGCCACTTGGGTCGTATAGGTGGAACCGGCGTTTGTGATCGTTGCGGCGACGGTGCAGTTTTTGATCACACCATCACTGGATTTACATAGGCCTGCAGCATTAGCACCGAAGTATCTGGTGTTTGTCACCGTACAGGTGCCGGTCAGAGCCAGGTTCTGGATGGTACCGTAGTTCCTATCAATGAGGGCGGCGGTTGCTTCATCGGTGCAGGAGAGGTTGCGGATGGTATAGCCATTGCCTTCCAAGATACCGGTGAACCGATCTTTTAAGGCCTTCCATGCGATCCCGGACAAGTCGATGTCGTTCATCAGAATGTACTTGCCTGCCATGTTCTGGGAAATGTTGGCCAGGTCCTGGGCGGTGTAGATGCCGGTGTAGCCGCTGGGGACAGAGGTTTGCCGATCCACGGGCAGGAGCAGGGCGGTGGCGTCGCTGGCGGCGGCCTGGGCCCATTGGCCAAAGACTGCGGTGGGGAGGAGGCCGATGAGCAGGGCAAGGGTCAGAAGAAAGCTGAGGATGCGCTTTTGCATGGGGGATCACTCCTTTTTCTCGATGTTCTCTTTTCTTACAATCAGTCGATTACAGTTCCTGGGAAATACTGGTCCACGAAGTCCACCTGCTCTACGGTCCAGACCTTGCCGTTTAAGTTGCTCAGGCACCCGGCGTCTGTGGTGAAGTGGAACGCCAGCTTATAGGAATAGAGAGCCTGCCCCCCGGTGCGGCCGAACTTTTTGTTCTCCCGCTCCCGACCATACTTGCCGTCTCCCAGCAGGGGGTGTCCGGCGGCGGCCAGCTGGGCGCGGATCTGGTGGGTGCGGCCGGTGATGAGACGGCACTCCACCAGGGAGAGCCCGCCTTTTTTGGCCAGCGTGCGGTAGAGCGTCACGGCGGTGCGCCCACCCTCGACAGGGCGCTTGTGGACGGAGACCTGTTTCTTGGCTTCGTCTTTCAGCAAAAAGCCCTCTAGCTTGCCCTCGGCGGGGGAGAGGGTGCCCAAGGCAATGCAGAGATAGGACTTTTCCACTTCCCGGTCCCGGATCTTCTGGTTCATGACCCGTAATGTCTCGGCGTTCTTGGCGGCAATGACGATGCCGCCGGTGTTCCGGTCGATGCGGTTGCACAGGGCCGGGGCGAAGGAATTTTCCCAGTAAGGGCTCCATTCCTTCTTTTGATATAGGTAGGCTTGGATATGGGTGATGAGGGTGTTCACGCGCTCGTGCTCGTCCGGGTGGACGACCAGGCCGGGGCGCTTGTTCACCAGCAGCAGGTTCTCATCCTCGTAGACAATATCCAACTGAGGCTTGAAGACGGAGAGAAACGCATTCTCCGGGGTGGGGGTGTCGAAAAACTCGTCGTTGATGTAAAGCTGCAAGAGATCGCCCTTCACCAGGCGGGTATCCCGCTTGGCTCCCTTGCCGTTGAGCTTCACCCGCTTGATGCGGATGTATTTCTGCGCCAGGGGCGCGGGGAGCAGGGGGAGGGTCTTGGCCAGCCAGCGGTCCAACCGCTGCCCGGCGTCGTTTTGGCCTACGGTAAATTCCCGCATGAGATCACGACCTTTCGTAAATTTGTATAAAATGCCAAAGAAAAATAAAAGCAACCCCTTGACGGCGGGGGAGCAGAGGTGTATCCTACTATTTTAGCGGCTGTCAAAGGGGAAATGCGTTCTTCCCAGACTCGTTTTGTGGCGTACTGTCCATCAGTATACCATATTTTGCAGAAAATTTGAAGAAAGTATTTGACAAGCGCTTATTTTTTTGCTACAATATCCCCTGTACCATGTGAGGAGTGTGCTATGCGACTGAATCTTCGAGAGATCATTCATGTACCAGGCGCCAGCCTTCCCTTTGCATTCCAGCTGGATCTGAGCCAGGAGGAATTCTTCGGGGAGCATCCCATCCCCCGGCCTGTCCAGGTCCAGGGGCGCGTGAAAAACGTGGCGGATGTGCTCGTGCTGGAGGGAGAAGCGAGATCCCTTCTGGACTATACCTGCGACCGGTGTATGGAGCCGTTTCAGCGGGAAAAAGTCGTCGGCCTGAGCGCCCTGCTGGCGGAAACGCTGGAGGGGGAGGAAGACGAGGACATCGTTCTCCTGGAAAACGGCGAGGTCGATGTGGGCGATCTGGCTTACACAGCCTTCCTGCTCGCCATGGATACAAAACACTTGTGCTCAGAAGACTGCAAGGGGCTTTGCCCCGGCTGCGGCGTCAACCTGAACAGGGAGCCCTGCCGGTGCAAGAAACAGGTCGATCCTAGATGGGCCGCTCTCGAGCAGCTACTTGATAAAAACTGAGTAGTACCCAATCCACTTTGCCCGACAGGGCATCACCAAGGAGGTGTCTCGAAATGGCGGTTCCGAAGAGTAAAGTCTCTAAGCAGAGACGGGATAAGCGGCGTGCCAACTGGAAGCTGGCAGCTCCCGCTGTCACGACCTGCCCCAAGTGCGGCGCGTATCGGCTGCCCCACCGGCTGTGCAAGGCCTGCATGACCTATGACGGCAAGGTGTTCGGCCAGGTGCAGCAGGAGAACTAATAGGGAAAAAGAAAGAGGGGGAAGCCCCTCTTCTTTTTTTGCGTAGAACCTGCCCACAGGAAAGGAGGGGACCGGATGTCCCGTACCAAGATCCAGACCGTGGCCCCCGGCAGCCCCGCCCACCGGGCCGGCGTCCGCCCCGGGGAGACCCTGGCCGCCATCAACGGCCACCCCATCATCGACGTGCTGGACTACAAATTTTATTCCTACGACCCTGACCTGGTCCTCACCCTGCGGGAGGGAGACCAGGAGCGCAAAGTCTTTCTGGACAAGGACGTGGGCCAGGACCTTGGGCTGGAATTTGAGACGTATCTCATGGACCGGGCCCGCTCCTGCGCCAACAAGTGCGTCTTCTGCTTCGTGGATCAGATGCCCAAGGGGATGCGGGATACCTTATATTTTAAGGACGATGACGCCCGACTGTCCTTCCTCATGGGCAACTATATTACCCTGACGAATTTGAGCAAGCGGGAGATCCAGCGCATCTGTGACCTGCATATCTCACCCATCAACATCTCCGTCCACGCCACGGACCCGGAGGTCCGGCGGGAGCTGCTGGGGAACCACCGAAGAGGCGGTGAGTGCCTGGAGATCATGCAGAAATTTGCCCAGGCGGGGATCGTGATGAACGCCCAGATCGTTTCCTGCCCCGGCCTGAACGATGGGCCGGTCCTGCAAAAGAGCATGGAGGAGCTGGCGGCGCTGTATCCCCAAGTAAAGAGCGTCTCCATCGTCCCCGTGGGCCTGACCCGGTACCGGGAGGGGTTATACCCTCTGCGCCCCTACCACCAGAACGAGGCCCGGAACGTCGTGGTCCAGGTAGAGGCCTTTGGGGACCGGTGCGTGGAGCAGCTGGGCAGCCGGATGTTCTGGTGTTCGGATGAGTTTTATCTTCAGGCGGGCTTAGACCTTCCTGCGGATGAGTTTTATGAGGAGTACACCCAGCTGGAAAACGGCGTGGGGATGCTCCGCCTGCTGGCCGTGGAACTGCACGGTGCGACCCTGGGCGCCCCGGAGAACATTCCCGTGGAGCCGTTTTCCATTGCCACCGGCGTGGCGGCGGCGCCCTTCCTGCGAGAAATCATTGACAGGGCGGCCGCAAAATGTCATACTAAATTGACCTATCAGATGTATCCCATCGTGAATCGCTTTTTTGGAGAGACCATCACCGTGGCGGGCCTGCTGACCGGCCAGGACCTGCTGGCCCAGCTCAAGGGCCGGGACCTGGGCACCCGCGTCCTGTTGCCCCAGAACACCCTGCGCCACGGGGAGACGGTCTTCCTGGACGATATGACCCTGGAAGAACTGTCCCAGGGCCTGGGCGTGCCGGTGATCCCGGTGAATCAGGATGGGTTCGACCTCTTTGAGGCCATTTTTGGGGTGTAACGCCCTGCTATTGTTCGTTGTTTGATTTTTGATTCCATTTTAGAAAAGGAGGGAACTCCTATGGCAAAACCCTTGGTAGCCATTGTGGGCCGCCCCAATGTGGGCAAATCCATGCTGTTTAACAAATTGGTGGGCCGCCGCCTGTCCATCGTGGAGGACACCCCCGGCGTCACCCGCGACCGGCTTTACGCCGAGTGCGAGTGGCGGGGCCGCACCTTCGACATCGTAGACACCGGCGGCATCGAGCCGGGCACCACCACTGAGATCCTCTCCTTCATGCGTAAGCAGGCGGAGATCGCCATCCAGAACGCTACGGTCATCGTCTTCCTGTGCGACATCAAGACGGGCCTCACGGCTTCGGACCAGGACGTGGCCAACATGCTCCTGCGCTCCCGGAAGCCGGTCATTCTGGCGGTGAACAAGATGGACCAGGTGGGCATGACCAACCCGGATATCTATGAGTTCTATAACTTAGGTCTGGGCGACCCCATCGCTGTCTCTGCCGTCCACGGCCACGGCACCGGCGACCTGCTGGACGCCTGCTTTGACTACTTCCCCCCGGAGGAGGAAGAGGAAGAGGAGAGCGACATCATTAAAGTTGCCGTCATCGGCAAGCCCAACGTGGGCAAGTCCTCCCTCATCAACCGCATTTTGGGGGAGGAGCGGGTCATCGTCTCCAACATGGCCGGCACCACCCGCGACGCGGTGGACAGTTACTTTGAAAATGAGATCGGCAAGTTCCTCTTCATCGACACGGCCGGGATGCGGAAAAAGTCCAAGGTCAATGACCAGATCGAGAAATTTTCCGTCCTGCGGGCGGCCATGGCCATCGAGCGCTCCGACGTGTGTCTCGTTATGATCGACGCCAACGAGGGCGTGACGGAGCAGGACACCAAGGTCGCGGGCATGGCCCACGACTCCGGCAAGGCCTGCATCATTGTCGTGAACAAGTGGGACGCCGTGGAGAAGGACGGCAAGACCATGGACCGTATGCGTGAGGACATCCGCCGGGACCTTTCCTACATGACCTACGCCCCCATCCTGTTTATCTCGGCCCTGACCGGCCAGCGGGTGGGGCGGCTGTTCCAGCTCATCAAGTATGTGGACGACCAGGCCGCCATGCGCATCACCACCGGCATGCTCAACAGCCTGCTGGCCGACGCCACGGCCCGCGTGCAGCCCCCCACGGACAAGGGCCGCCGCCTGAAAATTTATTATATGACCCAGGCCGGCATCCGGCCCCCGCACTTTGTCTGCTTCTGCAACGACGCGAAGCTCTTCCACTTCTCCTATCAGCGCTATCTGGAGAACCAGATCCGCAGCACCTTTGGCCTGGAGGGCACCCCCATTCGCCTGACCATCCGCCAAAGAGGGGACAAGGAGGACTGACGAGGACATGGATGCAGTTTGGATACGCGTGATCGCCGCGGCGGTCATCGCTTACTTCTGCGGCTGCTTTAACGGGGCCGTGATCGTCTCGAAGTATATCCTGCGGGACGATGTGCGCACCCACGGCAGCGGCAACGCGGGCCTGACGAATTTTTACCGGACCTTCGGCGGGCCTTTGACCTTCGTGGTGATTTTAACGGATGTGCTCAAGGCCGTGGTGGCCCTGCTCATCGGCCGCTGGCTGCTGGTGGGGCATCTGCCTGCCCTGGCGATGCTGATGAACTCCCCGGAGCAGGCTTACTCGGATTACTGGTGCGGCCTGTTCTGCCTGCTGGGCCACATGTTCCCCTGCATGTTCCAGTTTAAGGGCGGCAAGGGGATCCTCTCCGGCGGCACCATCATCATTATGATCGACTGGCGGGTGGCGCTGGTCGGCTGGGGCGGGTTCATCCTGCTCTTCCTGCTGACCCGCTACGTCTCCCTGGGCTCCAGCTCCACGGGCATCGACCTGCCCATCGTCACCTGGTTCGTCTATCGCGACTGGGTGCTGCTGGTACTCATCTGCATCATGGGCGGGCTGATCCTCTGGAAGCACCGGAGCAACATCGCCCGTCTGATCTCAGGCACGGAATCGAAATTCAGCTTCCACCGCAAGGCGGCGGGCTAATGCAAAAGCGAGGTAACAGAAGATGAAAGTTGCTGTGTTGGGCAGCGGCGGCTGGGGCACGGCCCTGGCCATGCTGCTGGTGGAAAACGGCCATGACGTGACGCTGTGGTCCTATCAGGCGGAGGAGTCCCGCCACCTGGCCGAGACGGGGGAGAACCCCCTGCTGCCGGGGGTGAAGCTGCCCCAGGGCCTCACCTACACCTCTGACTTGTCCTGTGTGACGGGCTGCGCGGTGGTGGTCATGGCCACGCCTTCCTTCGGCGTGCGGTCGACCGCCGGGCAGGTGAAGGACCTGCTCGCTCCCGATGCCATCCTGGTGTCCGTTTCCAAGGGCATCGAGAAGGGGACCTCTCTGCGCATGACCCAGATCATCCGGGAAGTCACCGAAGACAAATGGCCTGTGGTGGCCCTCTCCGGCCCCTCCCATGCGGAGGAAGTGGCCCGGCAGGTCCCCACGGCGGTGGTCTCTGCCTGCCCGGACCAAACGGCGGCGGAGGTGGTCCAGGACCTGTTCATCAACGACCATTTCCGGGTGTACAGCAGCAGTGATGTCATCGGCGTGGAGCTGGGCGCAGCCCTGAAAAACGTCATGGCCCTGTGCACCGGCTGCTGCACCGGCATGGGCCTGGGGGACAACACCAAGGCCATGCTGATGACGAGAGGCCTGGCTGAGATGGCCCGCCTGGGCACCGCCCTGGGCGCCCGGAAAGACACGTTTGCGGGCCTGGCGGGCATGGGGGACCTGATCGTCACCTGCACCTCCATGAACTCCCGGAACTACCGGGCGGGCATTTTAATTGGTCAGGGCACCCCTGTCCAGGAGGCGATCCGGAAGATCGGGGCCGTGGTCGAGGGCTATTACGCCGTGGACTCCGCCAGGGAACTGGCGGCTCAAGTGGGCGTGGAAATGCCCATCACCCTGGCCGCCTACGATGTCCTGTACCGGGACCGGGACCCCAGAGAGGTTCTGCTCTCCCTCATGCGTCGGGAAAAACGCCATGAGATCGAGGAAACTTGGTTCTAAATTGCACTTTTTTGAGAAATCTGCGAAATAGGCCTTGCAATTTTGGCCTGTTTCTGCTATGATACTAACCGATGCTTTTTAAGTAATAACACACCGGCCGGGGCTTGCCCCGCTCAGTGGAGTCATAAACCAGCGAGGAGGTTCAAGCGAATGGCTAAATGTGAATTTTGTGACAAGGGCGTCGTGTTCGGCATTCAGGTGTCCCACTCCCACCGCCGCTCCAATCGTCCCTGGAAGCCCAACGTGAAGCGCGTGAAGGCGATCGTCAACGGCACCCCGAAGCACGTCTATGTGTGCACTCATTGCCTCCGTTCGGGCAAAGTTACCCGCGCTGTCTGATCCAGCTAAGACAAAAAAGCACAGGCTTATGCCTGTGCTTTTTTCTTGCCCATCGGTGTGGGCTATGGTATACTGTACCCATATTTCAACCAGAAACAACAAAACCGGCGCCCTTTTGGCTCCGGACGATGGAAGAGGAGGTACTATGGCATCTCAGTCGTCAATCAAACTGACCAAGCTGGTCGAACGCTTTGAGCTGAAAGTGCTCAACGAGGGGAAAAACTACGATCGGTGTCTCATCCGCGCCGACGACATCAACCGCCCCGCCTTGCAGATCCTCGGCTTTTTCGACTACTTCGCCCCGGACCGCATCCAGGTCATCGGCAAGGTGGAGTGGACCTACCTGAGCAACCAAAGCTCGGAGGAGCGGCGGAAATGCTTCGACGCATTCTTTGAAAAGCCCATCCCCGCCCTGATCCTCACCCGGAGCTTAGAGCCTTTCCCGGAGCTTATGGAAATGGCCATCAAGCACAAGCGGACGATCCTGGGCAGCAAGGAGGATACCTCCATCTTCATCCCCAACTTCACCGACTGGCTCAAGGCCCGCCTCTCTCCCCGGATCACCCGGCACGGCGTGCTGGTGGACGTGTACGGCGAGGGCGTGCTGCTCATGGGCGACTCCGGCGTGGGTAAGAGCGAGACGGCTGTGGAGCTGGTCAAGCGCGGCCACCGGCTGGTCGCCGACGACGCGGTGGAGATCCGCCACATCGGCACCCGCCTCATCGGCTCGGCCCCGGAGCTGATCCGGCACTACATCGAGCTGCGCGGCATCGGCGTGGTGGACATTCAGCAGCTCTTCGGCATGTCCGCCGTCCGTGAGGACCAGGACATCAACCTGGTGGTCAATTTGGAGCAGTGGAACGACCAGGTCTTTTACGACCGCCTGGGGACCAACGAAGAGTTCACGACGATCTTGGACATGAAGATCCCGGCCATCACCATTCCCATCAAGCCCGGCCGGAACCTGGCCATCATCGTGGAGGTGGCGGCCATGAACAACCGCCACAAGCGCATGGGCTACAACGCAGCCCAGGAGTTTGCCAAGCAGCTGGACGCCCACTTTGAGCAGATGATGCTCAGCTCCCAGCTGGATGCGGCGGACGACTACGACGAATATGAAAGCTTAAACGGCGACGAGGAGGATTAAATTTCCGTGGAGAAAAAGAGAAGTGTGTTTGGCCGTCTGGCGGCCCTGACCCTGGCCGCTGTGCTGCTGTGCAGCCTGGTCCTGTCTGGCTGCGGTTCCCAGCCCACCGGCGACGAGCCGGCGAATGACCAGCCCCAGCAGACGGCGGAGGCTGTGAACGTCAATTATGGCCTGTCCAACCCCTGGGACTCCCTGATGCCCTATTACAGCGTATCCGGCAGCAACTATTCCCGCATCATTTACGACAAGATCTATGATCGCCTGGCCTACGTTCAGCCCGACGGCACCTGCCTACCCAGGGCGGCGGAGAAATGGGAGAGCACCGAGGACGGCCACGCCATCGTGTTCACCCTGAACCAAAAAGCCGCCTTCCACGACGGCACCCCCGTCACCGCCCAGCATTGGGTGGAGACCTTCCAGCTCATCACCGACCCCGCCTGCGAGATCCTGGGCAAGACGGCCCTGTCCTGCCTGACCGGCACGGATGACACCGGCGCAGCCGTGGCCGGGGAGACCCTGGGTGTGGAGGCCGTGGACGACTACACGCTGAAGCTGAGCTTCAAGCAGCCCACCATCCCGGAGGAGTTTTTGGTGGATAAGAACCGGGACATCTATGTCCTGCCCACCTACCTGCTGAAGGACATCCCCGCTGACCAGGTGGTGGAGAGCGATTTCTGGCGCAAGCCCATTGGCTCCGGCCCCTGCAAGTTCGTCTCCGAGGTCTCCGGCAGCAATCTGGTGCTGGAGGCCAACAAGGACTATCAGCTGGGCGCCCCCGGCTTCGATACCCTGACCATCACCGTGATGGACAAGAGCAATCTGCTCACCGCCCTCATCTCCGGCGACCTGGATTACTACGCCTTCGGCGGCAACGTCTCCGAGGAGAACAAGGCCGTGGCCGAGCAGGCGGGCTTCACCGTGGAGGAGGGGACCACCCCCACGAACTTCTATGAGCTGATGCTCAACTGCGCCACCATCGACAGCGTGGACCTGCGCCAGGCCATCAACAAGGCCTTGGATAAGGAGCTGCTCTGCCAGCAGAGCGCCGGCACCCGCGGTACGGTGACCAGCTCCAGCATTCTGCCGGACACGCCCTATTCCTCTCCCGCCGTCACCGGCACCTATGACCCCGCCGGGGCCGAGGCGCTGGTGGCCAAGAGCGGCTACGACGGCAAGACCTTCTCCCTGGCCTGCACCAGCCAGCGGGCCAGCCTCGCGGCGCTGGTCCAGCAGGACCTGGAGGCCGTAGGCATCAAAGTGGAGATCGAGACGGTGGACTCCGCTACCATGTTCGCCGGCATGAGCGACGGCACCTATGACATGGGTCTGGCCAGCCACACGCCCACCACCCTGCCCCTGTGGTTCACCGCCAGCCGGTTCACCGAGGAGAACAACATCTTCCACGTGCCCGATCTGGCCCCTTACACGGAGATGCTCTCCGCCGTGAACGAGGAGACGGACGAGACCAACCGCATCGCCCTGGTGGACGAGTTTGAGGCCTATCTGACCGAGGAGATGCCCTTCATCCCCCTGTGGTTCAGCAACGCCCTCCACGTCCACTCCAAGACCGTTACCGGCATCGACTACGCCGCTTCCTCCTCCTGCAATGAGAACGTGTGGGAGTGGGTCAAGGCGCAGTAAGTCCGCAAGTTTCATGTTCTACCCCAGTGATTTGACCTCCGTAAGGACCGCCGGTTCCGGCGGCCTGTGCCGAAAGGCCGGAAGTGCAGGAGGAAGTTCTTTTGTTACACTACACTTGCAAACGTATTCTGGGCGCTCTCCCGGTGTTTTTCGGGATCACCCTTTTCGTCTTCTTTTTGATCAACATGGCCCCCGCCACCATCGCTGATGCGGCGGGGGGTGGAGAAGCCTCCAGCGCAGCCGTTCGGGCTGCGCTGGAGGCTAATCTTGGTTTGGACAAGCCCCTGCCCCTGCGCTATGTCCTGTGGCTCAAGGCGCTGGTACAGGGCGACCTGGGGCTATCCTACCGCACGGGCCAGCCCGTCGTCACCATGATCGCCCAGCGGGTGGTGCCGTCCCTCATCCTGACGGGGACGGGGGTGGCGGCGGCCATTCTCCTTGGCATCCCCCTGGGTGTCATGGCGGCCTGGAAGCCAACATCCGGCTGGGGAAAGCTGGCGGGGGGATTGACCTTGCTGAGCTTCAGCGCCCCCGGCTTTTTCCTGTGCGTGCTGGCGATCTTTCTCTTCTCCGTGGCGCTGGGCTGGCTCCCGGCGGCGGGGATGTACTCCGCCGGCGGCGGGGGAAGCGTGGGAGATCTTCTGCTGCATCTGATCCTGCCTGCGGGGGTGGTCTGCCTGAGCAGCCTGGGCAACCTCGTCCGTCAGACGGCCTCCGCCTGCGGGGAGGTGCTGGGGGAGGACTATATCCGCACCGCCCGGGCCAAGGGCTTACCGGAGTGGGCGGTCGTCTGGAAGCATGGGTTTCGGACGGCCCTGCTGCCGGTGGTGACGACGATCCTCAACCACATCCCCCATATCATCGGCGGCTCCCTCATCGTCGAGCGCATCTTCGGCTGGCCGGGGATGGGGAGCCTGCTCTTTACCTCCGTGTCCAGCCGGGATTATACGGTCATTATGGGCCTTACCGTCGTGATCGCTTTGACGGTGCTGGCGACAGGCATTTTAATGGACCTTGTCTATCGCCTGGCTGACCCCGGCGTCGGGTGGGGAGGTGAGGCCCGGTGAGACGCTCTTATGCCGTGTGGCGGGCCTTCCAGTCCGACCGCCGGGCGGCAGTGGCCGCCGTATTTCTGCTGGTGGAGATCGCCTTGGTGCTCTTTCTGCCCCTTTTTCTGGGCCAGGACCCCAATTTGACCGACCGGAGCGCCGGGTTCTGGGCCGCACCCAGCGCCCAGCACTGGCTGGGGACGGACGACGTGGGGCGGGATCTGTTTGCCCGCCTGTTATATGGCGGACGGACGTCGCTCCTGGTGGGCTTTGCCTCCGCCGCCCTGGGCGTGGTCCTGGGCGTCCCCCTGGGGCTGCTGGCGGGATATAAGGGCGGGGCCTGGGAATACTGGATCATGCGGGCCTGCGACACGTTCCAGTCGTTCCCCAGTATTATTTTGGTGCTGGCCATGGTGTCCCTGCTGGGTCCCTCGGTGTGGAACATCATCTGGGTCATCGGCGGCCTGGGCTGGGCCTCGGTGGCGCGGCTTGTTTACAGCGGGACCTTATCGACCAAACAGACCGGCTATGTAGAGGCCTCTCGCGCCCTGGGCGCGACGGACCGGGCGATCTTGTTCCGGACGATTCTGCCCAACGTCATTGCCCCGGTGTGGGCGGCGCTGCCGCTGAAGGTGGTGCGGGCCATTCTGTCGGAATCCAGCCTGAGCTTTCTGGGCGTGGGCCTGCGCACGCCTCAGGCCTCCTGGGGCAACCTGACCCAGAACGCCATGGAGCTGGTCACGCTGACCACCCGGCCCTGGGCCTGGATCCCGCCGGGGCTGTGCATCGTGGGCACGGCCTTGGCCCTGCTGCTGGTGGGGGAGGGGTTACGAAAAGCCTTGAATCCCCGCAAACGCTGACAGAAGGTCATGATTGCCTTTTCCTGCCGGCAGGTGTAGAATAGACGGGTACGAAGGATCCATAAACTGATGACACACGACAGCCAAGTTGGAGGTGCTGCCTTATGAGAAAGACAAAGATCATCTGTACCTTAGGTCCGTCTACCGACGACCCCAAGATTTTGGAAGCCATGATGGACAGCGGCATGGACGTGGCCCGCTTCAATTTTTCCCACGGCACCCACGCCGAGCATAAGGTGCGGTTGGAGCTGCTGAAAAAGCTGCGGAAGGAGAAGAATCTCCCCGTGGCTGCCTTATTAGATACGAAAGGCCCGGAAATTCGCCTGAAGACCTTTGCCGAGGGCAAGGTCACGCTGGAGGCCGGGCAGAAGTTCACCCTCACCGCTCGCGAGGTCACCGGCACGAAGGACATCTGCTCCGTGAGCTACAAGAACCTGGCCCAGGATGTGCACCCCGGCAGCCAGATCATGCTGGACGACGGCCTCATCAGCATGAAGGTGCTGGAGCGGACGGAGACAGACATCACCTGCCTGGTGCAGAACGGCGGACCCATCAAGGACCGGAAGGGCGTGAACGTCCCCGGCGTGCATCTGTCCATGCCCTACATGAGCGCCCAGGACCGGGAGGACCTGCTCTTTGGCATCCAGGAGGGCTTTGACTTTGTGGCGGCGTCCTTCTGCCGCAGCGCCCAGGACGTGATGGAGATTCGCCGCCTGCTGGACGAGCACCACTCCGACATGCGCATCATCGCCAAGCTGGAGAACCAGGAGGGCGTGAACAACGTCGATGAGATCCTGGCCGTGGCCGACGGCGTGATGATCGCCCGCGGCGACATGGGCGTGGAGATCGACTTTACCGAGATCCCCGTCATCCAGAAGGACATCATCGCCTACACCCTGGGCTACGGCAAGCATGTCATCACGGCCACCCAGATGCTCGACAGCATGATCACGAACCCCCGGCCCACCCGTGCCGAGATCACCGACGTGGCCAACGCCGTGTATGACGGTACCTCTGCCATCATGCTCTCCGGCGAGACGGCGGCGGGCAAGTACCCTGTGGAGGCCGTCCAGACCATGGCTGCCATTGCCGAGCGGACCGAGGCGGACATCAACTACTTTGGCCGGATGCGGAACATGACGCCGGACATCCGCCTGGGCATCGGCGGCGCCACCGCCCACGCTGCCTGCACCACCGCCACGGACACGAACGCCTCTGCCATCATCACCGTCACCAAGAGCGGGGCCACCCCCCGGCTCATCAGCCGCTTCCGCCCGGAGACGCCCATCGTCGCCTGCGTCATGGACGAGCCGGTGCAGCGCCAGCTGTCCCTCACCTGGGGCGTGAAGCCCATCATCATGGACTACGTCCAGAGCACCGACGAGATGATCGAGGGGGCCGTTTCCGCCGCCCAGAAGGCGGGACTCATCCACGACGGGGAGATCGCCGTGGTCACCGCCGGGGTCCCCGCAGGCATCGCCGGGACCACCAACATGATCAAGGTCCACCTGGTCGGCAGCAGCCTCATCAACGGCGCCGGGGTCGGAGACGAGAACGTGAAGGGCATCTTGTGTGTCTGCCGCACGTTAGAGGATGTGAGACATAAGTTCCACCCCGGCATGATCCTGGTCGTGCCCCACACGAACAACGAGATGCTGCCCTATATTCGCCAGGCCGTCGGCGTCATCACCGAGGAGAACGGTCTGGGCAGCCACGCCGCCGTGGTCGGCCTGAGCCTGAACAAGGCCGTTATTGTCGGTGCCATCGGGGCGACCCGGACCCTGCACGACGGCATGAAGGTCTCGATGGACTGCCGCCAGGGATCGGTGCAGAGCTTGGCGGAGTGAAACGAAGAAGAAAAAGAGAATCATAAAGAAGCTGTACACCAAGCAAACTGAACTGCTCGGTGTACAGCTTCTTTTTCGTTTGGCCTTAGTCCATCATCAGGTCTTTCTGATGCTGCTGGGCCGCGTTGGCAAACAGGTTGTTGTAGCGCTCCTCCGGCGACTTTTGGTTGCGGCTGGGCGCGGTGGCCAGGAACATGGCCACGCCCACCACGCACCAGGCCAGGAACATCTTCACGGCCATGCCGCCGATGTAAGCCGGGGTGCCGGGGATGAACATCATGATCAGGATGGCGACCATCGACAGAGCGGCGAACCAGGCCATGGGCAGGCCGCCGGGGATCTTATAGGGCCGGGGCAGATTTGGCTCGGTCTTCCGCAGCTTAATCAGGCAGAAAGCAGCCAGGCCCCAGGAGACGACGTAGGCCGCGGCGCTGAAGGTCGTCAGCGGGTCGATCAGCCCCAGACCCAGGAAGGGGCCGACGATGGAGGCCACCAGGCAGACGATCAGCGCGTTCACGGGGGTGCCGGTCTTGGCCGAGCGCTTGGAGAGCGCAAAGGGCAGCATGTGCGTCCGGGCCAGGGCCATCATCAGGTTGGCTGTGCCCATGAAGAAGCTGTTCCAGGTGGTCAGCAGGCCGCACAGGGCGCCGGCGCAGAGCAGGATGTACATGACGTTGCCCATGGCGCTGCCGGCAAAGATCTTCGCAAAGACGTTGGCGGCGGCGGGGGACTCGGTGTTCAGATAGAAGTCCTGCCAGGGCCAGGCAGCGCCGATGCAGAACAGCAGCAGGGCGTAGAACAGACAGGCCATGATGATGGACAGCAGAACGGTGAAACCGACCTTTTTGTGGGAGCCGCCCGCGTCTTCCACGGCCTGGGGGATGTTCTCAAAGCCACACAGGAAGAAGGGGGAGGTGGCCAGAATGGCAAACATACCGCCGAACATGCTGTTGTGGGCGCTGGTGCCGATGTTCTCGTAGACGGGCATCAGGTTGTTGACGTCAAACTTCACGAGGCCGCAGACCATGGACAGCACGCCCACGCCGATGAGGAAAATGCACAGCACTTTCTGCAAGCCGGCAGCCAGGTCGGCCCCCTTGTAGTTGATGTAGAAAAAGAACAGCGCAATGATGGTCCCCACAACGATGTGACCCAAATAAATATCCGAGCCAGCCAAAACATACAGAGGTGCGCCCGCCTTCAGGGCGGGGAAGAGGATGGAAGCGATGTCTACCACGTAGATGGCTTCCCAGGGCATGAGGGTAAGGAACGCGCCCAGCGTGAGCCAGCCTGCCACATAGGAGGCTTTCTCACCAAACGCCCGGTAGGTGAATGCGGTCGTGCCGCCTGCCACGGGGAGCATGGGGACCAGCTCGGCGAAACATAGTCCCACGGGGACCATCAAGACCAGTGTGATCAGATAGCCCAGGGCAGCGGGAACGGGGCCGCCGGCGCTGGCCATCCACTTGTTCAGGGAGACGGCCCAGCCGACACCGACAATGGCACCGAAGCCGACACAGAAAAAGTCGAAGGTGCCGAGTCCTTTTTTGGTTTGGGGTGTGTTACTCATATTACCTCACCTCTTTTAAGTCTTTTGTAAGGGCGTTGTGTGCTGATTTACTTGTCCATGCAGGCCAGGATGGAGGCCTCCATGGCGTCCAGGCCCCATTCCAGTTGCTCCTCGGTGATGACCAGGGGAGCCAGGAAGCGGATGACCTGGTTCCAGCGGCCGGCCGGCTCGATCATCAGGCCGCGCTGGACACAGTCCTGGACCATGGCGGGGACGATGGTCTTGTTGGGCTTTTTGGTCTCCTGGTTCTCGACGAACTCGATGCCGACCATGGCACCCAGGCCGCGGACGTTGCCGACGATGGGATACTTCTTCTGCCACTGGCGGGCGCGGGCCATGACCTTCTCGCCGATCTTGCGGGAACGGGCGGCCAGGTCGTCGCGCTCCATGATCTCGATGGTCTTGAGCGCGGCGGCGCAGGCCAGGGGGTTGCCGCAGAAGGTGCCGCCGATGGTGCCGGCGGGCACGGCGTCCATGATCTCGCTGCGGGCGATGATGGCGCTGATGGGCAGACCGGCGGCGATGGACTTGGCGGTCGCCAGGATGTCGGGGGCGCAGTCGGCGTCCTGCCAATACTGGGAGGCAAACATCTGGCCGGTCCGGCAGAAGCCGCTCTGCACCTCATCGGCGATGAGCAGGATGCCGTGGTCGTCACAGATCTTGCGCAGGCCCTTCACAAACTCGATGGGCGCAGGGATGAAACCGCCCTCGCCCTGCAAAGGCTCCAGGATGATGGCCGCCACGGTATCAGCGGGGCAGGCGTCCTCGAACAGGTCCTCTACGCTGGTCAGGGCGTTCTGGATGATCTCCGCCTCGGTGCCCTTGCCGCGGTACAGGTCGGGGAAGTGGGCGCGGAAGACGCCGTTCACCAGCGGGCCCATGCCGGTGGTGTAGGCCTTCTTGGCGGTCATGGTCATGGTCAGCATGGTGCGGCCGTGGAAGGCACCGGAGAAGACGATGATGTTGGGGCGACCGGTGTAAGCCTTGGCGATCTTGACGGCGTTCTCATCGGCCTCGGCACCGGAGTTGGCGAAGAAGACCTTCTTGCGCTCGCCCTGCACGGGGACGATCTGGGCCAGCTTCTCGGCCAGCGCCACGTACCCCTCGTGGGTGACGATGTTGAACATGCCGTGGAAGTACTTGTCGGCCTGGGCCTTCACGGCCTCGATGATCTCCGGGTGGGAGAAGCCGATGTTCAGCACGCCCACGCCGCCGATCCAGTCCATGAGGATGTTGCCGTCCACGTCCTGGATCATGGCACCCTCGCCTGTTTCAATGGCGACGGGGTAAGCACAGCGGATGGCGCCGGGGACAGAGGCGGCGCGGCGGTCGATGATCTCCTTGGCCTTGGGGCCGGGCAGGGTACCGGTGACGATCTGAGGAAGAGCAGTGCGCAGCATAAGAATCAGTTCCTTTCTCAATAAAAATTGTTGTGTTTTGTTGGCAGGTGTGAAAAATTAGTAGACAGCGCGATAGATATCGCGGATCTGGTCGCGCTTCAGAGGAACGAAGTTGTTGGCCAGCAGACGCTGCTGGTTCTCCACCACGGAGTCGGCGAAGGTTTCGATCTCGGCCTCAGTCATGCCGTATTCCCGCAGGGACTTCTTGGGGATCAGGCAGCCCAGCAGGTCCTCCAGAGCGGTGTAGAGGTTGGCCACCTCGCAGCCCAGGATGTTGGCCATGAATTGGTTCAGCTCGGCAATGGCTCCGTCGGTCTTGAGGCGCATGTACTGCTTCATCACGCCGGTGAAGACGGCATAGTTGGACTCGCCGTGGGGGACGTGATAGACAGCGCCCAGAGGGTAGGCCAGGGCGTGGACGGCGGCACAGCCGGCGTTTCCAAAGGCGATGCCGGCGAAGTTGCTGGCCAGCAGGAAGTCGCCCAGCAGGGGCAGACGGGCGTCGGGACCGTCCTTCTGGATGGCCTGGTAGCCTTTTAAGATCATCTCAATGGCCCGGTAGCCAAAGAGCTTGGTGATGGGGTTTGCCTTGGGGGAGAGGCTGGACTCGATGGCGTGGATCAGTGCGTCGATGGAGCTGGTGGCAAAGAACCGGAAGGGCAGTCCCCCCAGCAGCTCCGGGACCAGCACGGCCTGGTCGGCATACATGGCGTCGTTGGCCAGGCCCTTCTTGGTCCGGCGGGAGAGCAGGGCCAGGATGGAGATGTTCGTGACCTCGGTGCCGGTGCCGCAGGTGGTGGGCACTAAGATCAGCTCCTTGCCCTTCTCGACGGGCAGCTTGCCGTCATACAGGTCCAGGATGGGGGAGATGTGCCGGAGGGACAGAATTTTTGCCACGTCCAGCACGGTGCCGCCGCCCACGGCGACGATGCGGGTGATGTCCTTGGGCATGTCCCGATAAATGGCCTCGACCATCTCGTCGGTCGGCTCGCCCAGGCCGTACTTCTCCTGGAAGAGCACGGGACACTTCAGGTCCAGGGGAGCAAAGTAGGGGTCGAACAGAAAGTCGTTGGTGAAGAGCAGGTCCTGGGGACCCAGGTCATAGGTGTTTGCCAGCTCCTGACAGGTGTCACAGAGCTGGATGGTGGGGTGTACGGAAAACTGCGTCATAGAGGGGTCCTTCCTTTCGTGGTGTTCGGGGCGTGCTTAATAGTCTCTGGGATAGCGGCGGCGGAATTCGGCGGTCAGCTCGTCCCGGAAGTCGGGGTGGGCGATGCGG